>JABAOC010016895.1_pt1 | contig 14169 bp, 14 predicted proteins | sample 7062161 | NCBI WGS metagenome assembly JABAOC01 (sample SAMN14538625, study PRJNA623070) | marine sediment metagenome | biome: marine biome [ENVO:00000428]; feature: marine pelagic biome [ENVO:01000023]; material: deep marine sediment [ENVO:00002113] | place: India: Gulf of Khambhat ... | reverse complement strand
GTCGGCCAGAAGTTTACCCGGGTAGCGCAGCGGCGTGGCTGGCAGAGGACCGCCTTCCTCCTGCCACCGCAGGGGCTTTTTGTCCAGCAACCCCCGCCGCTGGTAGAAGGGGATCGCCATCCGAAAGAACCGGTCCAGCGATGCGAAGTCAATTTCGCCGCCGTGGGCCGCGATCAGCTGCCCTTCCGGATCGATCACGCGCAGAGCCGGCCAGCCCCGGATCCCATACCGGCGCCAGATCACCATTTCGGCGTCGTTGACCACGGGGTGTTCGATTTCGTACCGCTGGATCGCCTGGCGAATGTTTTCCGAGTCTTTTTCTGTTTCAAATTTGGCCGAATGAATGCCGATCACCACCACTTCTTGCGGGTAGGCCCGCTCCAGCTTTTTCAGGTCGGGAAGCACGTGCATGCAGTTGATGCAGCAGTAGGTCCAGAAGTCGAGCAGCACGACCTTGCCGCGGAGGTCCTCGAGCCGCAGCGGCCGTTCGGTGTTGAGCCAGTCCAGCCCCCCTGGGAACTCAGGCGCCTCCGTCGTTCCTCGAAGAACAGCCATCGGTTTCGCCTCACCGTCGGTTGTTCTCACGGACGACGCGATTCCGAGCGAGAGCGCGGACAGGGCAGCAATCGCGACGGCGTACCATTGTATTTGTTCCACTCTTGACGTTGTCTTTCGGGTACGTTTGCGCGACATCGACGTAAGGCACGAGAACGGCTCTCAGCGCGTGTCGGAATGACTCCGCGACCCCTTGTGATGTGCCGAACGCAGATCCAGATGTGTCTCCGGATAAGGATACCCACGGCGCTCAGGAGCCACGCTTTGGGGTCAGACGCGCAGCAGAAGGAGGGAGCCATGGCCGGGCTCGCTCCCGGTCACAGGGCCCGCAGAAGCCTCGGTCTTGCTCCAGAGGAAATGGGCGCGGTCGTAGGGAGCCTCCAACGGCGCCGGCCGGCGAGCCGGAGGCTCTGCCGAGTTCGCGCAGAACAAGAACAGAACAAGAAGCGGGTGGCATTCCCGCAAAGAGGATTCAGCGATGAGGAAGAGGCTTCACTGGGGCATTCTGGGGACGGGGAGTATCGCCGCGACCTTTGCGCGAGGTTTGGCCGAGTCAGAGACGGGTGAGCTGGTCGCGGCGGGGAGCCGCAGGAAGGGCTCGGCAGAGCGATTCGGGGAGGAGCATAGCGTGCCCCGACGGCACGCGAGCTATGACTCGCTGCTGGCGGACGAGGCCGTGGAGGCGGTGTACGTCGCGACGCCCCACCCGATGCACGCAGAGTGGTCGATCAAGGCGGCCGAGGCGGGGAAGCACATTCTGTGTGAGAAGCCTCTGACGCTCAACCATGCGGAGGCGATGGCGGTCGTCGAGGCGGCGAGGGCAAACGACGTCTTCCTCATGGAGGCGTTCATGTATCGCTGCCACCCGCAGACGGCGAAGCTGGTGGAGCTGATTCGGGAGAGGAAGATCGGCGAGGTGCGGGTGATACAGGCGACGTTCAGCTTCAACGCGGGGTTCGATGTGAAGTCCCGGCTGTTTGATCATGCCCTTGGAGGCGGCGGAATCCTCGATGTCGGGTGCTACTGCATGTCGTTAGCAAGGCTCGTAGCCGGGGTGGCGGTGGGAAAGGACTTCGAGGAGCCGGTGGAGGTGAAGGGGACGGCCCATCTGGGGCAGAGCAGGGTGGATGAGTGGGCCGTCGCCGCGCTGCGCTTCCNNATTGCGGCGGAGCTGGCCACGGGGGTGAGGGTCAACCGGGAGAACGTCGTGTGGGTGTACGGCTCGGAGGGGCGGATCTTGGTGCCGTGGCCGTGGATTCCGGGGAGAGAGGGGCAGGCGACCAAGATCGTAGTCCACCGAGAAGGCGGAGCGGAACCTGAGGGGATCGTGGTCGAGCCGCCGGGGTGGTTGTACGCGCTCGAGGCCGACACGGTAGCGCGGCACATCGAGAGCCGGCAGGCGGCGCCTCCGGCCATGACGTGGGAGGATTCGCTGGGGAACATGAAGGCTCTGGACGCGTGGCGGGCCTCCATCGGACTGGTGTATGACTCGGAGAAGCCGGCGGGGCAGGTGGTGCCAGTGCACAAGCGGCCGCTCTCGGTGCGCTGCGATCATGGGATGAAGTATGGCGAGGTGGCCGGTGTCAGCAAGCCCGTGGCCCGGCTCGTGATGGGGGTGGATAATCAGCCGAACATGCCCCATGCGGCGGTGATGTTCGATGACTACTTCGAGCGAGGCGGAAACTGCTTCGACACGGCGTACGTGTATGGAGGTGGACGGCACGAAACATTCCTGGGACACTGGATCAGCAACCGCGGGGTGCGGGATCACGTGGTGATCATCGGGAAAGGGGTGCATCCGCCATTCAACAGGCCGGAGCATGTGCGGTCGCAGTTGGCGGAGAGCCTCGAGCGGATGCAGACCGACTTCGTGGACATCTACCTGGCGCACAGGGACAATCCGGAGGTCCCGGTCAGCGAGTGGGTGGACGTGTTCAACGAACTGCTCCGGGACGGGTGGATTCGGTCGTATGGAGGCTCGAACTGGGCCCTCGAAAGAGTGGAAACGCTGAACGAGTATGCCAGGTCCAACGCCCTTGTCGGGATGGCGGCGGTCAGCAACAACTTCAGCCTGGCCCGTATGGTCGATCCGGTCTGGTCGGGATGCTTGGCCGCGTCGGACCCGGAGTCGCGGGCCTGGTTGAAGAGCAGGAAGATCCCCCTGTTTGCGTGGTCCAGCCAGGCCCGGGGGTTCTTCACCGACCGGGCGCGCCCCGATGACACGTCGGACGCCGAGCTTGTTCGGTGCTGGTATTCCAAGGACAACTTCCAGCGGCAGGCGAGGGTGAACGAGCTTGCGGGGAAACGAGGTGTGCTCCCGATCAGCATTGCGCTCGCCTATGTGTTACACCAGCCTTTCCCGACCTTCGCGCTGATTGGGCCCAGGACGCTGGCCGAAACTCGGATCTCGATGGAGGCCTTGGGGGTGGGTCTCAGCCCAAAGGAGCTCACATGGCTGAATCTGGAGACACAGGCGTCCCTTGGAGCCAAGTCACTGCTTGGCTAAGAACAACGGGCTAGTAAGGTCAGCCCGGCGCTCTCGGGAGTGCCGGCCTTCTCGCGAAGACGAACGGGCGTTGCTTGGGTGTGAAGACGGACTAGCGGCCCAGGCGCAGGACGTAGGTGGATCTGCCGTCGCGCAGGGTCACACTGTCGTTCTTGATCTCCTGAACGCGCAGGTCATTGTCCAGCCAGTCTCCCTGGCGCACGAAATAGCGCGTCTCTCCCCAGCGCAACACGGCGGTCGAGGGATTGCCGACGATCACGCCGGCTAGGTACAACTGCGATGTCCGGCTGGTGACCGACGAGGAATCAGAGTCAGGCAAGGGCGGCAGGAGCGGGAGCCCCTTCCTGGGCTTGGTGCTGGTCGCACTCGGGGCTGCCTGAGAGTGCCGCCGGGGCGGGATGACGGGACGGAAAGGATCGTCCCCGGGCGGCTCCACAGGTGTGACGAGAGCTGCCAGACGAAGCGTGGGCGAAGCTGAGGCGAGGTTCTGCTGAGAGTCTTGAGCTCCCTGTGAGGAATGGGCCGCGGCGCGCCGGAGATCGTCGGCCTCTTGCTTAGCCTTGGTCGCTCGGGACATAGCCGCGAACCTGATGCCGATGAAGAGCCAGAGGCAGATCAGAACGGCGAGTAGCACAAAGACCTTGACTCTATCTTTCTTATAGTATCTCACCCTCGNNCCCTCGGCCTCCTCCGCCGGGCTTGGTGCGGCTATCGCTTGAAGCCACCTCGGTACTCGTGGCGGTTGCTTTCTGGGGCCTGGGCGCGGGCGCCGGTGGCTGTCCGGCGTTCTTGACCAGATATAGGTCAATGGTGATATATCCGTTCACGCGCGGATAGCCCCGGCTGGTGTCGGTGGCGATCTCTACGCGCTCCACAGTTAGAAGGCGCTTGTATGCCTCGAGCTTGCGAAGCAGGTAGAACGAGGACAGGAAGGTGCCGGAGTAGTGTACGGTATGGGGGACCCTCTGGATGATGGGCCGGGGGACATCCGAGGCCTCGTCGGAGGCGTCGGCCGGTTGTTTCGAGCCGCTCGTTGTTCTGATCTTGCGGGGGGCTCGGCGTGGCCGGTCGCGGAATGTCAGCGGGACGCACCATGTTGAGAGTGTTGTTGGTCTCCTTGCAGAATTCGATGAGGTCGCTGAGGAACAACTGCTCCTCGTCAGCTCCGAGGATGCGGAACTTCTCGTACCGAGACTCGCCGGGAGCCGGGGTGCCGAGTATGCTGGCGTTCTCGATCTCTTTTCGCATCTCGGCGAGCTTCTTGCTGGATTGGGCAAGATCGCCCTCAACTCCCCGAAGCCTGCTTGCCTTGGGGGAGACGATGAGGAAGAAGCACAGCATGACGCACACCACAATCGTGGCGGCGGTCGCAAGCTGCGTGTAACGTCTGATGCGGTCTTGGGGCTTCATTCTGGGACCCCTTCCTGCCCGACGCTGGCGGGGGCAATTGCGGCCATCGGAGGCGGCTGGATTCCGCGCAAGAGGGCGCTCTTCACTTGATAGCGGATGACGACTGCGCCGGGGGCGTAGACGTCATCCTTCGTGAGGGATCCGAGTCTCACGTTTTCAAGGTACGGCGAGCTGCCCAGAGATTCAATGGCATGGGGGATAGTCTCCCGGTTGGTGGCCAGTCCGACCAGCGTCAGCCTCGAGCTGTCAGGGGAGGCGAGGCGAGTCAGCCACATATCTCCGGGAAGGCGCTCAGACACATCGACGAGTATCTGTGACCAGCGAACCGCTCTCTCTCGAGCAATGCGGGCTGTTTGTCGTTCGACCTCGCTGTAGAGAGCGAGCTCGGTCGCCTTGGCGGCGCGAAGCGCGTCCAGCTCAGGTTGAAGCCGGGTGATCTCGGCCTCTGTGGCCGCAAGGCGCTTCTTGTTCATTTCGATCTTGTTCCCGAGCGAGCGAGCCCACAGGAGGGCGGCTGCCAGGAACACAATGACCGCAGCTGCAGTGAGCTTCGCGTAGGGTCGTACGGGGCGCCACATCGTGGTAGACGGTGGGATGAGATTGAGAGGGAAGAGAAGCTCGTTCTCGCGAAGAGCGGAAGCGGCGCTGCCCCTGAGTAGAGCGAGCGTGAGGGCGCGCGAGCCGAGGGCGGCCTCGACGTCGACTCCCTTGGGCAACTGCAAGTCTTGGTCCAGGCGGCCCAGCTCGACAGGCAACTGGAGCTGCTCGGCGAGGTGAGAGGCGATCAGGTCTGCCTGCGGGTGATCAGCCGCCAGGAGAACTCGCTGAACGACGGACCGTGGGAACTGGTTCTGGAAGAAGCGGAAGCAATGAGTCAGCTCGGAGTAGAGTTGCGGGGGCGGGGTAAAGGGATCATGCTCCGCTGGCGGAGGGCTCATCCAGTCGCCCTGACTCGTCTGCTCTGGGAGTCCGACGTTGGCGCTGTAGCACAGGCGGAGGAGGCCCTTGTCGAATATCATGACATCAGTCTTAGCCTCTCCGACGACGGCGAGGGCAACGGTATCGGACGTGCAGAGGCGCCCTCGGTAAGCGTTTGCCGCGCTGACGGCCGGAGCCTCGACCGAGATCAAGTCCAGGCCGGCGGCACGGGCGCATTCCTGACACTGGTCGACATTGGCGGTGCGAGAGGCGGCAAGCAACACATGGGACATCGGGTTGCCGTCCTCTTCGAACTCCTCCAGGGTGACGCAGTCGACATTGACGCTATGCTCCGCGAAGACGGCATAGCGCTCGGCCACGGAGCGGACCGCTCCCAACATGTCCTCCGCGGGCATGGCGGGGAGTTTGATGAGCTGTGTTATGGCGCTCGCCTCCGGGAGGACGACGACAGCGTCTCTCGCCGAGACTTGCTTCTGGCTCAGGAACTCGGCGACGGAGCGCCCGAGGGCCTCGCCATCGGCGATCTGGGTGCCATCGAAGACGCTGGCGGGCGGATCGATGTCTCCGAGGGCGGAAATGTGAAGCCGCGAGTCGACGAAGTATCCCTCAGCCAACGTGATACGTTTGGGGTCTATGGCTATTGCCAGAAACGGGGCCGTTCGGTCTGCCATGCATCCACCTTTCTGAGCCTACTTGTTCCGCAGACGTACAGCTGACCGCAGTCGAGCGACGTGGGCGGCGCGCTCAACCTCGAGGAGGACGGCCACGGTGCAGACGGCGTCAGCCGAGGCGGCAGGCTGTCCGTCCGGGTCGAGATACTCAAGTTGTATCTGAGAGACGTTCGTTGCCAGAGGTACTCCCCCCGAGTAGCTGCCAGCGCTTTCCCCCAGGTAGCGGTAGAGGGTGCCAGCGTTCACCCAGAAGCGGCAGTTATTGCCATCCTGGTCGAGGAACCAGATCCTCTCCGGCGCATTGTCGATGACCTCGGAGCTGCCGCGCAGCTTCGAGATCATGTCGTCGATCGCGACCTGGGCCTTTCGGTTGACCTCGGTTTGGAGGCTCGTGGTGTTTTGAGTTTTCAGCCCCGCAACGAAGATGCGGTGCATGCCCGCAAGGACGAGCAGGCCGACCAGCAGGCCCACGAGGAGCTCGGTGAGTGTGAACCCCGAGTTCCCGCCCTCACTTGTTAGATTCCTCATTCCAAGTCTTGCGTCCATCGACTCATATTCCAGAAGGCGTCAGATAGGTGGTCAGGGTGGTCAAGGGGCGGTCGCCGCCCGCTCTGTAGACGGACACAGCGGCCTTCTTGAGGCCGGAGTGCTTGCTGTCGTCGGGCCTGACGGTTTCGACGATGACCTCGACCTCGAAGAATGAGTCGCCGGGCTTGAAGTCCGCCGGCTCCCGCGGCTGGCTGACCAGCGCTGGGAAACCGAAGCCCGGGCGGCGCAGCAGGGCTTTGAGCTGCTCCGCCTTGTCGCGGGCGACGCTGGTAGCGACGGCGGTGATGGAGGATTCGCTGGTCGAGACGAGCGCCTGTGAGAGCCCTATCATGACGGGCAGCAAGACGAGGGCCATGAGCGCCAGGGCAATGAGGATCTCGACGAGGGTGAGACCCGAATCCCCTCGAAGTTTTGCCTCCCTGATGCCAGACATATCACCGCTCGCGCCAGGTCCGCGGCAGGGGCTGCATCTCGCCCCGATCAGGCTCCCGGAACCAAGGCGGGGGGATCTCCCCGGGCTCGTATTGACAGCCGTCGATGTATATGCCATATCGGGTCAGGAAGTTTCCACCCAGGGTAACGCTTGGTGAGACGACACACCCCTCGACATTCGAGGCCTGGCCGGTATAGCTCTGGCCAGCCCAGATGATGCCCGAGACGCGCAGCCGCTCGCGGCTGTCGTCGTCGCCCACACCCTGGTCGCGCACGAGGACCTCGCCGCCGGCGATTATCGCCGGGTAGTAGATGCGCTCGTCGCAGGGCGCTTCGGGGTTCGCGACTTCGGGCTCGATGGAGGCGTTCTCGACACCGTAGAAGTAGACGTTTCCGGTCGCTATGAGGGTTCCGCGAACGTGGGCCCGCCGCTTGACGTGGATGTCGCCGTGGACGAAGAAGTTGCCCGTGAAATCGCCGTCGGCAAAGGTCACGGTAAAGCGCTTGTTGGTCGAGTTGCAGATGTACGCGTAGGGGTTGTACTCGCCATACCAGTCGGGCATGAACCAGTTCTGGTCGTTGGCGGCATGGCTGTCGGCATCGTGTGCGACGTAGTCGAGCGGGGTCGAGGTGGAGGAGCCGTACCAGAACATGTGCTGGTCGGCGAGCGCGCCGGTTACCTCGTCGTCGGCGGCAGCATCGACAGAGATCGACGTGGAGGCGCCCATCGTGGATTGATCGGGCCATCGGGGGTCGGGCACTCCGTCGCCGTCGGGATCACGAGGGATCAGCTCCTTGGTCACGGGGTCACACGTCTTGTCGTACTGCACCCATTCGTGCCACTTGTCCCACATGGGGGAGGGCAGCTTGCCTCCGCCGCCCGGGCCGTTGGGATGGTCTGTGAAGTCGGTCGGTGCACCGACCACCCCGCCGATCTCCACATCGCCGTTGCCGTTGATGGTGGCGTACTCGGGCGGCTCCATGCCTTCGACGTCGGAGTCGGAGNNCGCCGTCGGTGTCCAGCCTGACCTCAACGGTGCGGCTCACATTGTAAACCGTGCGGGGGAGGCCTGTGTTGACGGTTCCGATCGAAGTGACGGTGACCCAGTCATCGCGGTTCGGGTCGACGGCCCAGGTCACGCGATAGGCGCCGGCAGCGCCGCCGTTCGCCAGCTCGCCCTCGTACGGCTGCGGGGGCGGGTTGTCCGCGCCCTGGAGCCTCCAATCGGAGATCATGGCGTTCACGCCTGCCTCCGCCAGGTAGAGGGCCTGCGTGTATTCGTGGCGCGACCCCGCGAGAAGATGGGCCGACATAGCCATGGTCAGGATGGCGACCAGGAGAATGGCTATGACGAGTATGACCATGAGAGCGGCAACGAAGGCGAAGCCGCCCCGTCGATGCCTTTTCGTTCTTATCAACATGTGCACAACACCCCTTTCGGGTGAGCTGAGCGGGCCGTCTGGGCCCGAGCTCACAGTGATCCATGCCCGGAATCCGGCACGGGACACGTTATGGTGATCCCCTCCGGGCCGGGGTTGGCGGCTGCGTCGTAGAGGTATTGGTAGTGATAAGCATCCTCATCATCGAGGGGGCAGCGCGGCTCCTCAGTGAAGTACGCGGGATCTTGCATGAACTGCTCGAAGGCGGCCTGATCTATCGGATAGATGTGTTCTTGGGTGACGGGATCGCGGTTCTTCGTCCAGTATATCTGGAGCGCGGAGTGTATGGCCCGCATGTTGTCCTGACAGGCCAGTTCGTCGGCCGTCTGCTTGCCGCGATAGACGGACAGGGTGGCTATGAGCAGGACCACGGCGGCCAGCAAGACGACCGCGAGCAACTCGGGGAAGGTCCATCCCGAGCGACTACGGTCCGGGGAAATAGACTTGTCTATTCGGTTTGCTCCGCTTGACGTCGTTGCCATTGCGCGACCTATGTGGTGCACCTGGCCGACGTCCCCTCACCGTCGTCCTCACCCATACGCTACATGTGGTTCAGAGCCGTTTTCCAGGAGCTCTCGAAGTGGTCCCAGGCATTCACTTGCACCCCCACCTGCGGGTTGTCCAGAGTTGGCGCGCCGCCGATTGTTCCGTCCTGCAGTATGGGCGTCAGCTCGTACGGCACATCGAACGGGCACTTGGGCCGCTCGGTCAGCGGGGGCGCGACCACCCAGGAGGGTGCTATGCCCTCGCACATTTCATCGACAGTTGCCGGCCAGACTTTGTTCCGGGCGAAGAAGGCTTGGCAGGCGGTGTTGATGATCTGGACCTGTGCCTGGCAGCCTCGGACCCTGGCCCGGTAGACCGCCCTGAAGTATCTTGGAAGCGCGATCACCATCAGTGCCGCCAGAATCAGGATCACCACCAGCAATTCGACCAGGGTAAACGCACTGGATCGACCCGGGGCTCGGCTGCCTCCTCTCGAGCAGGTTCTCACGGTTCGTCGTCAGCTCCTCAGCAAGAGTCACAATTCATGGAATAGGAACCTCCGGAACGCTTCAGCCAGTACATTCGCCTCGGGTCGGGAGGCGGGGCAAAGCCCCGCCTCCCGAGGCGAGAGATCTCACTAGTCGTGTGTGTCAGCAGTCTGCCACTCGGGGCTGGCCCAGTGCTCATCCCAGTTGGTCACAACGCCAACGAGGGGATTGTCCGGTGAGCTGACTGCACCCGTCGCCGGGGCAACTGTGGTGCCATCGGCGTAGACGGCCGCGAGCACGTAGTTGTAGGTCGTGGTCGCGGTGCTGAATGGGCAGATAGGCATCTCTGTCAACTGACCACCCACCAAGCCAGTCGGAGTCGTCGCCACCGGGGTGGTGCTGTCGGCAGGAAGCATGTCGCTGACTTCGTCCGGCCACTCCTTGTTCTGCGCGAAGTAAGCCTGGACCGCCGTGTTGATGATCTTGAAGTTCGACTGGCACGCTCGCAGCCGACCGGCGTAGATAGCGGCGAAGTACCTGGGCAGAGCGATGGCGACCAACACCGAAATGATGATGATCACCACGAGCAGCTCGACCATTGTGAAACCCCGCCTGGTTCGCGTCCCCTTTGTCATCCCTATCATCTTGTCACCTCCTTCTCAGGGATCTGAAGTGCTCAGGTTGCTTTGCAGCAGCCTCTTCAATGCAGGGTACAGGAGCCCGCCGGGGCGGACAATCGGCAGAAAGGGGGACTTTCTCTCACACGAACAGCGTAGGCAGTACGGGTGAGAGTATCGGGCGGCGCCTCGGCGGGGCCCGGCCGCGTCAGGGGGCGGCCCCGACGCCGGGCCCCTGCTTGAGCAAGGCGGTCAGGTTGAAGATAGGCATGTACATGGCGATGGCAACGAAGCCGACGATCGCTCCGAGGACGATGGTGAGGAGGGGTTCCATGGCGGTGGTGAGCCGCTTGACGGTGTATTCGATGTCGCGGTCGTAGAAGTCGGCCACCTTGTTCATCATGCCGCCCAGGTCGCCCGACTCCTCGCCAGCGGCGACCATCTGGATCACCATGGCGGGGAACTCGCCGCTCTGCTCCAGGGGTTGTGCAAGCTTGTCGCCTTCGGTCACCCTTAAAATGGCGAAGTGGAGGGCAGATTCGATCACGTAGTTCCCGGCGACGCGCGCGGCATCTTGAAGGGCCTGGACCAACGGCACGCCGGTGCTGACGAGTGTGCCGAGGACGCGAATCGAGCGGGCTATCGAGATCTTCCGAATGAGGATGCCGAAGAGAGGTGCCCTCAGCTTCAGCCTGTCGGCCTTCGGCCGACCTCGCTCAGACCGCGCCCAGGCTCTAAATCCCAGGAAGATCGCCAGGATGGCGAGCGCGACCGCCCACCAGAAAGCGACGAAGAAGTTCGAGATGGCGATGAGCGCCTTGGTGACGCCCGGCAGGTCCAGGCCGGCGCTGCGGTAGACCTGGGAGAATACGGGTATGACGAAGAGGAGTACGAAGGCGACGATCAGCACCGCGAGGCTTATGACGAGGACCGGATAGACGAAGGCTGAACGGACCTTCTGGCGAAGCTCGGCGTCCTTGTCCATCTGGATGGCGATGCGCTCCAGTGCGAGCTCGAGGAAGCCGCCTGACTCACCGGCTCGGATGAGGCTGATCATGATATGGGAGAAGATATGGGGGAACTTGCTCATGGAGCCGGATAGAGACTGGCCGTCCTGGACGCGCTGTCGGATCTCGCCGATGGCGCGGGCGAGTTCGGGGCTTTCGGTCTGATCGCGGAGTGCGCCGAGGCACGGGATGAGCGGGATTCCGGCGCCCATCATGGCGGCGAACTGCCAAGAGAAGACGACCAGATCGTCGTGGCGTACGCGCCGGGGCAGGATGCCGAGGGCCTTCTCGCTCCGATCCTTAACCTCCTCGACGGCGACTGGGAAGTAGCCCATCTCGGTGACCTTGAGGTTCACGAGCCGCTCGTTGTCGGCCACCAAGGTGCCCCTCACCAGCGTGCCTGCGCTATCCCTCGCTCTGTATCGAAACGTAGCCATGAGTCAGTCTCAGTCTTCCTCTACGTAGACTACTCGCATGACCTCTTCGGGGGTCGTGACTCCGTCGAAAACCTTCTCGAGCCCGCAGTCTTTCATGAGGACCATACCTTCGGCTAGGGCCGCCTCTCGTATCTGGAGTGCGGACTGTCCCTCCATGACGAGAAGCTTTATCTTCTCGCTCATCCGGAGGATCTCGAAGACGCCGGTGCGACCTCGGTAGCCCCGGTTGCTGCAGACCGAACAGCCTTGGCCGCGACTGAAGGCGATGTTCTTTCGCTTCTGGGATGGCACGCCAAGCTCGTCGAGGACCTTGGCATCCGGCTTGTACGTGGTCTTGCAGTTCCGGCATACCACGCGGACGAGTCTCTGTCCAATAACCCCGATGATGGAAGAGGCAATCAGGAAAGGCTCGACTCCCATGTCCAGCAGCCTGGGGAGAGCGGAGGCGGCCTCGTTCGTGTGGAGAGAGCTGAACACCAAATGGCCGGTGAGGGCGGCCTGGATGGCGATCTCCGCTGTTTCGAGGTCGCGGATCTCACCCACCATGATGACGTCCGGGTCCTGCCGAAGGATGGCCCTGAGGCCTCGCGCGAAGGTGATGCCGGCGGCGGCACTCACCTGGCTCTGGTTGATCCCCACGAGCTGGTATTCGACGGGATCTTCGACGGTGACGATGTTGCGGTCTTCGCTGTTGATCCGATTGAGCGCGGTGTAGAGGGCAGTGGTCTTGCCGGAGCCAGTCGGGCCGGTGCAGAGGATCATGCCGTACGGCTTTGCGATCAAGGATTCGACAACCTTCTGCTGGCTGGGCAGGAAGCCGAGGTCCTCGAGCTGGAGCAGGACCGATGACTTGTCGAGAATGCGCATGACGACCTTCTCGCCGAAGACAGTGAGGAGGGTGGAGACGCGGAGGTCGTATTCGCCCCCGTTGGTCTTCACGGAGATACGGCCGTCCTGGGGGAGGCGGCGCTCGGCGATGTTCATACCGGCCATGATCTTGATGCGAGAGGTGACCGCGGGCTGGAGGCGCTTCGGAATCTGCATCATGTCGTAGAGAATTCCGTCGACGCGATAGCGCACTCGGACTCCGTGCTCCCGAGGCTCGACGTGAATGTCGCTGGCCGTGCCGGTGATGGCGCCCTGGACAATGGAGTCAACAAGGCGGACGACCGGGGCATCCTCGACCATGCGCTCGAGCTCGCGGACGGTCATGGGGCCCTCGTCTTCCTGCGCCATGCCCGAGGTATCCTCGATCGCCTTGTAGGCGGCCACGCGTCCGTCGAAGAGCTGGTTGGTGGTGAGCAGAACGTCTTCCTCGGCTGCGAAGAAGGTGCGGACGTCCATGCCGGTGACCAAGCGCATCGATTCGATGGCAGTCAGATTCAGGGGATCCGCCATGGCCACCGACATGACGTTGCTCTCTACGTTGAACGGGACGGCGCGGTAGCTCCGCACCATGTTCTCGGGGAGGTAGGAGGCCATCTCGGACGGGATCTTGATCTCCGAGAGTTCGACGGAGGGGACCCCCAGTTGGTCTTCGAGCGCCTCGGCGAGATCTCGCTTCTTGATCACCCCACGCCGGAGAAGAATCTGCCCGAGGAAAGCCCTTGTCTGGGCTTGCTCCGCGAGGGCCTTCTCCAGGTCCTCCTCGGTGACGACACCCCGCGCGAGGAGTATTTCGCCCAGCTTCTTTGCCTTTAGCTTCACGTGCTCCGCCTATCTACGAGCGAGCGTGCAAACGGCGCGGGACTTCCGCCGCGCCAGCGGCGCTTGCTGCCCTCCCACGTGTGATCCGATCGCGCCGGCGCGTGATGGAGTCGAGTCTCACGTGACACACCTCCCCGCGGGCTCCTCCCGGCCGCGCGTGTTCGGAAGTGTCACCTCGGTCCGATCACAGCTCGAAAGCTCGCGGCCAGCTCAGATGGCCGCGAGCTGGCACTGAGGAACATGCTCGATCGGCCACACAGACCAAATCCATATGCCACAGCTTCCTAAGGTTTTCTACCACAAATCGAGAGCGGTTTAGGGCACAACATGCCAATCCCTGCGAGGAGGTTCTCGTCAGGCACGAACGTCAGCAGTCAAGCTGTTGAGCGACCATTAACATATGTCATGATTGCCTACTTAGGGAATCCTACCTGCCCCGGGGAGGCTGTAAACTCGCGCCCTTGTGAGAATGTCCCAAAGCGGCGACGGGCCCGCCTGGATGGCGCCCGTGGAAGCTGGCCCGCCTTCGCGAAATGGCGACCAGAAGTGGCATCTGAGTATNNCCGGGCCGCGGGCGCCTCGGGCTGAGTTCGCACCAGGTGGCCTACAGGCCCAGCACGGGAGTTGCGCCGGGCCTGTGGTGCCACGCGGAGGACGAAACTATGACACTAGTCGCAGAACGTAGCAGAGCGATCGAGGCCGTGAATTGCGAGGTGCGCTGCCCCGGGAGAGATGAGGTCCTCGGCTACGTGGTCGGAGGGCGATCGGCAGGCTGCTTGGAGAAGGCTCTGGCGGACAACGGCCTGTCGCTGGTGCCGGTCGGCCCGGAGCCGCTGGCGAAAAGACCCGTCCGGGCAGTAGCGTAGCCGACCGCGGCGGAACGTCGTCGCAAGCTCCTAGTGTCCTGTCACGGAAGTCTTGAGCC
>JABAOC010018315.1_pt3 | contig 14172 bp, 6 predicted proteins | sample 7062161 | NCBI WGS metagenome assembly JABAOC01 (sample SAMN14538625, study PRJNA623070) | marine sediment metagenome | biome: marine biome [ENVO:00000428]; feature: marine pelagic biome [ENVO:01000023]; material: deep marine sediment [ENVO:00002113] | place: India: Gulf of Khambhat ... | reverse complement strand
TGAGGTACGAATAGGAGAACGATATGGGAACGTTGTGGCAAGATGTTCGGTACGCTGTGCGGATGCTCAAGAAGTCCCCGGGCTTCACGGCGATTGCGCTGGTCACCCTGGCCATCGGCATCGGGGCTAATACGGTCATGTTTGGCCTGGTCAATGCACTCATGCTGCGACCGGCCAACGTGAAGGATCCGGACCGGCTGGCGGGCTGTCGGACTCGCGGTCCCTATTCTTGGTTTCTTTACGCTGACTATGTGAATCTGCGTGACGACAACCCGATCTTCAGCGACCTCATGGCGCACGGCTGGGAGTCACNNACCCGGTGGGCCTCCGCGATGTTCGTATCCGCGAACTACTTCTCCACCTTGGGAGTGGCGCCCGCACGAGGGCGAGGTTTTGGGCCGCAGGAGGAGCGGATGGGGGCGGAGCCGGTCGTCGTTCTCAGCCACCGCACCTGGCAACGGCAAGGCGGCGATCCGAACATCGTGGGCGCGCAAGTGTCCATCAACGGTTTATTCTGTCGGGTGATCGGCATCGCTCCGGAGCGGTTTGCGGGAACCGCACTGATTGGACCGGACTTGTGGCTTCCTCTCGGAATCTACGGTCTCGTCACCAGGTATTCTCTCTGGAGCGGCGTGAGCAAGGCTACGCCGGCCGACATCGCAAGCGATGATTGGAATTATCCCCCGCTGCTGATGGTCGGACGACTCAAGCCCGGTCTGAGTTGGTCCGCCGCGGAGGCACGCCTGCCCGCTTTGGCTTCGCGCCTCAAGGAGAGATTCCCAAACCGAAGGGAGATGAACGGCACGCTCTACCTCCATCGGTTGGGCAGATTGAATGCGTACGCGGGCAATGACCGGAAGCTGGTGTCCGGCAGCAGCCTGTTCCTGATGGGGGTATCCGCGATTATCCTGCTCATCGCCTGCATGAACCTCGCGAACATGTATGTGATCCAAGGGGCCTCCCGGCATCGCGAGATCGCCATTCGCATGGCCCTTGGCGGAGGGCGGATGCGGATCGTACGCCAATTCTTCATCGAATCCCTCCTGGCGGCACTGCTCGGGGGGACCTTGGGACTGGTCCTTGCTTTCTGGGGCGTGAAGGTTCTGAACGTTCTGTTGGCGGCGCTGTGGTTTTCCGTCGGGACAGGCCTTGCTATAGAAGCGGCCATCGACGCCCGTGTTCTCGCTGCTACGCTGGGCTTCTGCCTGATCGCCGCGCTGCTGTCGGGGCTGCGACCGGCCCTGCGGCTGTCCCGTCGGGATGTCACCGATGACCTCAAGGAGTGCAGGGGCAGTGCCTTGCGGTCCGCCGCACGAGGACGTCGAATCATCCCTCGCGGCCTGTCCGTCGCATGCCAGGTTGCTCTATCCGTCGCGCTCGTGATGAGCGCCAGCCTGCTCACCCATAGCGCGTGGAAGGCCGCGCGTATGACCCCCGGCTACAGCTTCGATGATAAGCTGCTGATCGAGGTGGAGCCGCGTCGAGCTGGCTATGATCGTGCCGGAAACATGCAAGTTTGTGAGCGCCTCATGGACCACTTGGGCGCCCTGCCGGGGGTGCAGGCCGTCGGCCTATCTACTTCCAAGCCCTTCGAATCCAGGGGGAAGGCCATCCGTGAATACGGGACAGAAGCAGATGACGAGGCGAGCGGTGAGGGACGGTGGGTCAGCAGCGGCGTTCGACCCGTTGGCGGGGACTATCTTGAGGCCGTAGAACTGCCGCTTCTCCGGGGCCGGTACTTCAGCCGCATGGAAAGAGCCACCGACGCTCCGGTCGTCATCATCGACGAGGTGCAGGCCCGCCGGTTTCGACCCGACGGAAATGCGCTGGGTTGCCTGATCTCCGGGCTCGGCCCTGCGCCGCGGGAAGTCATCGGAATTGTGCCCGGGCTGCGGAGCTCCCTGTTTGAGACAGAGATTTCTGCCCACGTCTATATACCGATCGGACGAGACCTGGAGTCATTTGACAACCCTGTCTATATCAATGTTCGAACGACAGGCAGCGTGCCCGGGGGCGAGACAGCCCTGTTGCAGAACATCCGGGAAGGGATTCGCGCAGTAGCCCCCGACGTGGCGATCTTGTCGCTGATGACCCTGTCGGAGTACCATCGCCAGAGCCGTGAGGTCAGGCAGATGCAATTGGTAGCGGGTCTCGCCATGGCATTCGGAGCAATGGCCTTGTTCCTGGCGGCCCTGGGGATCTACGCGGTCAAAGGTTACATGGTGGCCGCCCGGACGCCTGAGATTGGGATCCGTATGGCCCTGGGCGCCACCAGCGGGAAGATTCTAAGACTGGTGCTCCGCGAAGGTGCCGCGTTGACCCTGGCAGGATTATTCACTGGGACGCTGCTGGCGTTCAGCGCCGCACGTGTGATGAGGCATGGTCTCGTCGGCGTCGATCCCATCGATCCGGTGAGCATCGTCATGACCGCAGCCCTGCTCGGTGTCACGTCGCTGCTGGCCGGCTGGCTCCCCGCCCGCCGGGCGGCGCGGATCGATCCGATGGCGGCGCTGAGATATGAATAGGAGGGATTGGCTATGACACTGCAAGACATTAGATATGGCGTCCGCATGCTGAGGAAGAGTCCAGGCTTCACGGTCGTGGCGGTGCTGTCACTCGCCCTGGGTATTGGCGTCAATACGGCGATCTTCAGTCTGACCAACGGCATCCTGTACAAGTCTTTGCCGGTTCGTGATCCCGAGGAGTTGCGTGTGATCAACTGGACCTGTGACAGAATTCATAATCCGCTTAAGATGCGCGATCTTCAAGGGTTATACAGACTCACCAAGCCTGGTAAGCACTCCCACGGTTCCTTCCCGTATTTCGCATATCTGGATTTCGTCAGGCAGACACAGGGTTTCTCCGATCTTTTTGCCTTTTCCGACGGTGGGTATTCCGTGACGATCAATGCAGGCGGCGTTCCGACTTCGGCAATTGCGCGGATGGTGTCAGGCAACTTTTTCAGGGGCTACGGTGCACCGGTCCTGATTGGAAGACCGATTACACCCGAGGATGACCGCCGTGACGCCCCGCCGGTGGCCGTCCTTACCTATCCTCTCTGGCAACGCGTCTTTGGTCTCGACCCTCAGGTCATAGGCCAGACTCTCACAGTGGGCAAAACAGGTTTCACTATCATTGGCGTACTGCCTCGTCGTTATATTGGCCCCCTGGCCGGTCAAAGTCGAACCGATTTCTATGTACCCCTAACGGCTCTGCGGCAACTTCTGCGCGAGACGTGGTTGGACGAAGATGACACATGGTGGGTCCAGATGATGGGGCGGTTGGCTCCCGGCGCCGATGAGACTCATATTCAGGCATCATTGGAGCCTCTGTTCAGTCAAGTTGTGAATCGCTCCGGGGCGGAGATGGACCGGCCTGGGATCGTGTTGAAGAAAGGTCATCAAGGGATATTGCGTAGTCGCCGAAGGACGGCTGAACCCGCATGGGCCCTGCAGATCGTGGTGGGCCTGGTCCTGCTGGTCGCCTGCACGAATCTGGCCGGCCTGCTTCTGGCTCGGGGGGCGGCCCGTCAACAGGAGATGGCCGTGCGGGCGGCGCTGGGTGCCGGGCGGTGGCGTCTCATACGTCAGTCACTCACGGAATGCATGATCCTGTCGTTGGGAGGGGTCTGTCTCGGATTGGTGCTGTCCATATGGATTAGAGAGGTAGTAACCGGTCTTGTCTTTGACCCATCAAGCAATCGATACTTCGACACACGGATTGATGTGAATGTTTTGATGCATGCGCTGGGCGTTGGCGTGGTCACCACCTTATTGTCCGGTCTTTTTCCCGCCTTGCGTGCCGGCCGCACCGATCCCTCGGCCGGGCTCAAAGAAAGCGGCAGTCGCGGTGCCCCGCGGCTTCGCCTGGGCAAGGTGCTCGTCACAGCCCAGATGGGTATGTCCGTCCTATTTGTCGTGGTCGGCGGGCTCCTGTGTCGAACCCTGGTCAATCTCTATCGGATCGATCCTGGATTTGACACGGAGAATCTCTTATTGGTTCCCATTGACCCTGGCGAGTCCCTGTTCCCCCACAAAGATGAGCAGCTCTTTCTTGACTCGGTGCGTCAGCAGATTGCGGGCATCCCCGGCGTCCGGTCCGTCGCCCTCTCAAATACGACATTGACGGGTGGATCAGGATGGGTCCCGGACATATCGATTCCAAGCCATCCCGATGCAAGGCCGCGCGAGTTAATTGCGCTGAGCGTGAGTGAGGGATACTTTACGACCATGGGGATTCCCCTGCTGAAGGGGCGCGACTTCCGGGTAACGGATACGAGGGACTCCGAGCATGTCGTCATCGTCAACGAGGAATTCGGACGTTTGTGTTTCCCAGACGAGAATCCCCTGGGCCAGTCCATCGGGATTGATGGTGTACAACATAGAATCGTGGGTCTGTGCAGGAACCACAAGTATTGCGGCCTGCGCCGAGGCATTTCACCGACTCTTTATCGACCGTATAGCCAATACGAGCTGTCCAGTATAATCTGCGTGATACGCAGTGTGCTTTCACCTTTGTCTCTGGTGCCTGCCGTGCGCAGGGCGGTGGCGGAGATCGACCGCAACCTGCTTTTGGAGGGGATCACGACGCAGAAACTCGCTATCAAAGAATCGCTTCGCGTAGAACGGCTTATGACATCGCTTATTGGCAGTTTTGCCCTGCTGGCCCTGGCGTTGTGCTGCATCGGCCTGCACGGACTGATGGCCTACAATGTCGCCCGACGAATCAGTGAAATGGGCATTCGCAAGGCATTGGGCGCCCGTCCCTGGGACGTAGCCTGGCCGGTCCTGCGCGAAGCCCTGATACTCGCGGCCCTCGGCGTAGCTATCGGTTTGCCTGTCGCTCTGGCCTTGGTTCGTGTGGTCCGGTTCCTTTTCTACGGCATCGAGCCTCATGATCCTTTTACGATGATCGGGACCATTGTGATTATGCTCACGGTCGCAGCCCTGGCCGCCTGGATACCTGCCCGCCGGGCGGCAAAGATCGATCCCGTGGAAGCATTGAGATGCGAATAGGAGAGAAAAATGAGAACGCTCTGGCAAGACGTATGTTACGGTCGGCGTATGCTGGCGCGGAGCCCCGGCTTCACGGCCGTCGTGACCGTCATCCTGGCCATCGGTATCGGGGCAACGACCGCGATGCTCAGCATCGTCGACGCCGTTTTGCTGCGACCGCCCCCGTACGACGACCCGAAGAGCCTCGTACATCTGTACCGGGCCAAGACAGGCGACGACTCCGATCGTGGTCTTGCATCTTACCCGGACTTCGTCGAATGGAGGAATCAAAGCACCGTCTTTGAGCACGTGGCGGGCTACACGACCGCCGGGTTTCTGCGGGCAGCGTCCGAAGCCCGGCGCGAGAAGGTCCTGGGGTTGGCCGTTTGCCAGGAGTACTTCTCGGTGTTGAATGTCCAGCCCACGTTGGGACGACTGTTCGCGCCTGAGGAGGCGCAACGGGGGGGCGAGCCGGTTGTACTCATCGGCCACCACTTCTGGCAGAACTGGTTCGGCGGCGCTTCTGACGTGGTGGGTCAGCCGATCATTCTGGACGAGAAGGTGTACACTGTCGTCGGCGTGCTCCCCGCCTCCCGGCGCTACATCGACCATGACTGCCACCTGTGGCTTCCTCTTATTCCTCTTATGTCGCTCTGGGGGCAGGACGAGGGCGATCGGGACTATACATGCATCTCGGCCATAGCGCGTCTGAAGCCGGCCATGACCACGGCGCAAGCCCGCGCGGAGATGGATCTCATTGGCAGACGTTCGGCGAAGGCATATCCTGTCACGAACGCCGGTACGACCGTGTCGGTAGTCCCCGTTGCCGATGAGCACAGAAGGATCGTCGGACAGGACCGTCGGGTCTTCTTCATCGCGCAGGGTATCGTCACTTTCGTGCTGCTGATCGCCTGTCTTCACGTGGCGAGTCTGTTGCTGATCCGGTCCGGGGCCCGTGAGAAAGAGATCGCCATCCGTGCGACGTTGGGCGCGCGGCGGCTTCGTCTGATTCGGCAATTGCTGACGGAGGGCACTTTGCTGGCACTGCTCGGCGGGATGGTTGGCCTGCTGCTGGCGCACTGGAGCCTCGGCCTGATCGCGGTGCTCAGATCGGGACCGAGTTCCTCGTACGTGGCAAAGCAAATTCAGGAACTGATCCCCCGGTTCCTTGATTTTCAGATCGATGCGCGGACGCTTCTCTACACTCTGGGGGTCTCGCTCCTGACGTGCAGCGTATTTGGAATACTGCCCGCGATATGGGGATCTAACGTCAACCTGAACCGATCGCTGTCGACGGGAAGGGCACCGGGTCAGGGGAAGCGCTTTGGCCGTATGCGTTCCGTCCTTGTGGTTGTTGACGTGGCCATCGCGTTCGTGCTTCTTATCGGTGCCGGTCTGCTCGTCAACAGCTACGCGCGCCTGAACATCGGCATCGGGTACGACCCCGGCAAGGTGCTCAGCGCGGATCTTCGTCCGGACGAGAGCGGGCCTCCGTATTCGCACTTCGAGCAACGTCTGGCCCTCTTCGAGCGAATCCTGGAACGCGTCAGACACATGCCCGGAGTCCAGTTCGCCACCGTGGCCGACCAGTCACCCGCGTGGGGAGGGGGCAGTAACCAGCGTTTCGAGATCGAGGGATTCTCACCTTCTGAATTTGACCCGGAAGACGAGGAGAGATTCCCTTCCATTCGGTGGCGTCAGGTATCTTCTGACTACTTCCGTGTCCTTCAGATTCCACTGTTGAAAGGGCGGCACTTCACGGATCGTGACAGGCCGGGCGCTTCGGCGGTGGCCATTATCAGTAAGTCGATGGCGCGACGCTTTTGGCCGGGGCAGGACCCGATCGGCAAGCACCTCACGGAAGCAGAAGCGCGGCGCGGCGAGGGCCCGCCGGTGCGTCGCGAATATCGCGTTGTGGGCGTGGTTGGCGACACGCGGCATTTCACCGATCCGAAAACCGGTCCGCCGGCGCCGGTGATCTACGCCTCGTATTCCCAGACCGAGTGGGGAGGTTACATGAGCCTAATGCTCCGGACGAAATCCGATCCGCGAGGACTGGCGAAGGCCCTGCGGAGCGAGGTGCTCGCTGTCGAGGGAAACATGGAGATCCGCTGGGTCTCACGATTGTCGGACGTCATTGCCGAATACATCTCGCCGCAGCGCTTCAACATGCTTTGTCTGTGTGCGTGTGCCGGCGTCGCGCTGATCCTGGCAGCGGTCGGCGTGTATGGCACTACCGCGTACGCGGTGTCGAGACGGACGCATGAGATCGGCATCCGCATGGCCCTCGGCGCCCGCAGCACCGATGTTATGGGAGCGGTGCTGCAACGGGGCCTCAAGCTCACACTCATCGGCCTGACCATCGGTCTGGCCGGCGCATTGGGCGCGACAAGGATCATTCGCAGCCTCCTGTACGATGTCAGTCCCACCGACCCGCTGACATTCGGATGCGTGTCGTTGCTCCTGGCCGGCATGGCCCTGCTGGCCTGTTACCTCCCCGCCCGGCGGGCGGCGCGGATCGATCCGATGGAGGCGCTTAGATATGAATAAGAGAGTCCAAAGTCCAGAATCCACCGTTCAAAGTGGCATACGAACAAATCTGAATACCGTAGGATTGGCAATCGTTATCTTGCTTATGAGCTCCTTGGCGTGCGGCGATGTGGAAAAGGTCACCGTAACAGTACAAGCCGACAAGCCTGGCGCGAAGATTAGTCCTACGATGTGGGGTGTGTTTTTTGAGGACATTAATTTTGCGGCGGATGGCGGTGTGTATGCAGAACTTGTAAAGAATCGCTCCTTTGAGTTTCCTAATCCGATGATGGGCTGGAGCAAAATCCCTTCTGGCAGCACACTAGGTATGATCGAAATCCTCGACCGGAATCCATTCATCGATGCAAATCCGCATTACCTGCGTATAAAGGCGGATGGCAAGGATTTTGGTGTTTCCAATGAAGGCTTGCGCGGCATGGGCATTCGCGCAGGTGACAAGTATGTGTTTTCAGCTCAGGTCCGCGCCGTTCAAGGTCAGCCAGCATTGCGCATCGTACTGGTCGGAAGTGACGAACGCAAACTGGCCGAGGCGAAGCTTGACGGATTCACGAAGCAGTGGAAGAAATACTCCGCGACCTTGTGCGCCGCTGCTACTGAGTCAAAGGCACGGTTAAACATATACGTTGAAGGGCCCAGCGGGATAGATATTGATATGGTTTCGCTCTTTCCGGAGAAAACATGGAAGAACCGTCCGAATGGCCTGCGCGCCGATCTCGTCCAGATGATTGCTGACCTGAAACCCGGCTTCATCAAGTTTCCCGGCGGGTTCCTCACTGAAGGTCGCCGGCTTGACAATCGCTACCAGTGGAAGGCAACCATCGGCGATCTCGCGGAAAGGAAGCTCATGATTAACGCCTTTAACGAGTTTAGGCCTCGTCCCACGCCCGACTACTTCCAGTCGTACGGCCTGGGATTCTTCGAGTACTTCCAGTTGTGCGAAGACCTCGGTGCCGAACCGCAGCCGGTGCTCAACTGCGGCATGGCCGCCCAGTTCTCCGGCCAAATGGCGCCGTTGGACCAACTTGAACCCTACATCCAGGACGCACTTGACCTGATTGAGTTCGCCAATGGCCCTGCAACTAGCCCATGGGGGAAAAAGCGCGCAGAGATGGGCCACCCACAACCGTTTGACCTGAAGACAATCAGGGTGGGCAACGAGCAAGTGGGTCCGCACTACATCGAACGTTATGAACAGTTTGCTAGGGTGCTTAAGGCGAAGCATCCGGAAATCAAGCTCATCGCAGGCGTCGGGCCTGAACCTGACGACGACCGTTTCAAATTCGCGTGGGGCAAGCTGCGCGAGTTGAAGGCAGCCATTGTGGACGAGCACGCTCACAAGCAACCGGGCTGGTTCTTCGGCAACGCCGCACGTTTTGACAGATACGACCGCAAAGGACCAAAAGTCATGACAGGCGAATACGCCGCCCATTCGGAACCGGGCCTTATCAATCCAAATAATCGCAGTAATTTGGAATGTGCATTATCTGAAGCAGCGTTCATGACCGGCCTGGAACGCAATGCCGACATCGTGGTCATGTCCTGCTATGCGCCGCTTTTCGCCCATGTGGACGCCTGGCAATGGACGCCGGACTTGATCTGGTTCGACAATCTGAATGCATACGGCACGCCATCATATTACGTTCAACAGATGTTCAGTTGCAATGGTGGTGATGTTGTGTTGCCAGTAAGCTTACAGGTGCCGGAACCGCACACCCAGCGTCTTTATATCAGTGCTGTATGTGACAACATGACCAGTGAAATCATCATCAAAGCAGTCAATCCAACGAAAAATCCTATTGAAACCCAAATCAACCTATCCCGTGCTCGAGTAGCCTCACCTGCCAAAGCTATCATCCTGACCAGCCCAAAGCTGACGGATGAAAATTCCCTCGAAGCACCGAAAAACATCTTTCCTGTGGAGGGGATGATACAGAACGTGAGTGCTCCGTTCAATTATAGTTTCCGGCCGTATTCTTTTACAGTGCTACGTCTGTCAACAGAGTCTACCCAGGCCCGCCGAGCGGCGCGGATCGACCCGATGGTGGCGTTAAGATACGAATAGAATGGGAACGATGGAACACTGGAATAATGGAAGAACGGATTGCCACAGTGTCGCCCCTGCGCCATCCCAGCGCTCCAATGTGGAGGACGAATGATATGAGTACTCTGTGGCAGGATATCAGGTACGGCTGTCGGATGCTGGCGCAGAGCCCCGGGTTCACGAGCGCGGCGGTTCTGATTCTGGGGATTGGCATCGGCGCCACTACGGCTCTGCTCAGCGTGGTCGACGCCGTTGTGCTTCGCCCGTGCCCCTACAAGGATTCTGACCGTCTCGTGTGGGTCGGCGAGACCAACCCGGAACGCACGCGGCGGAACATGGTCTCGCTGCCCAATTTCTTCGACTGGCGGGAACAGAGCCGGGTCTTTGAGCAACTCGTCGCGGCCAATCGTCGTGGGTGCGTGGTGCGGGGCACCAGCAGGACGGAGAAGAGCGATGTCATGCTGGTGTCCGAGGGCTTTTTTTCCGTGTTGGGCGTCCAGCCGGTGCTGGGCCGGCTGTTCCTGCCGAGTGAAGAGAGGCCCGGAGGGCAGCGCGCGGTGATCCTTAGCGAAGGCCAATGGCAACACTGGTTCGCGGGCGATCCGAACGCCATCGGCAAAACGCTGGTCCTCGACAGGGACGTTTACACGGTGGTCGGGGTCCTGCCCGATGAATTTCGCTGGGTTTTTTGTCGCGAGGCCTACGGCTTGTGGGTGCCGATGGCCCTTGAGACTGTGGATGAGTCGCGCCGGAGCTCGCGGGGCACGGATGTCGTCGGGAGGCTCAAGCCGGGCATCGGCGTTCGTGAGGCCCAGGCGCAGATGGATGTCATTGCCGACCGCCTGGCCCGTGCGCACCCGGAGGTGCTGGCGGATGTCGGAGTCCTGATTGTTCCGATGCACGAAGCCTACCGGATGGCGGTCGGGCGAACGGGCAACGTCGGCATCCTGATGATCCTGCTGGGGATCGTCGGGGGCGTGCTGCTGCTCGCCTGTCTGCATGTGGCGAGCTTGCTGATGGCTCGATCCGCGGCGCGCGAGAGGGAAATCGCCGTCCGTGCGGCCCTGGGGGCTCACCGTCTTCGCCTGATCCGGCAGTTGCTCACGGAGAGCGTGCTGCTGGCGGGCCTCGGGGGGCTGCTGGGAATGTTGCTGGCACACTGGGGTGTGCAACTGCTGGCGACAACCGGGGATGACGTGGTCCGACTCATCCCCTGGTTCGTCGATCCCCGGATCGACGGTCGATCCCTTCTCTACGCCCTGGCTGTGTCCCTGGCGACGTGCGGACTGTTCGGCGCGCTGCCGGCAATCTCGATTTCCCGAGTCAATCTGAGCCGATTTCTCGCCGCAGGGAGGACAGCCGGGCGGGAGCCTCGCTTCCGCCACATGCGAGCGGCCCTTGTGGTCGGCGACGTGGCGGTTGCCTTCGTGCTGCTCGTCATGGCGGGCCTGGTGATCAATACCTATGCCCATGTTCTGTACTTCGATCCGGGAGTCAACCCGAAGAACGTCCTGACCGTGGATGTCGGTCTCGATACGAAGGTGCCTCCGTATTCCGAGCCCGAGCGACGAGCCGCGTTCTTTCAGCAGGTGCTGGAGCGAATGCAGCGTCTGCCTGGCGTGGAACAGGCCGCGGTCGCGAACGTCACCCCCGCATGGCCCGGCTACAACTCCAGCATGTTCCGCGTGGACGGACGGCCCGCCGACGAAGATCAAGTGGTTCTCCGGCGCACAACGGTCTCCCCCGACTATTTCCGCCTGCTGGAGATTCCGCTTCGCAGAGGCAGACCTTTCACCGAGCGCGAGACGGCGCCCCCCGCGGCGGTGGCGATCATCAATGAATCGCTGGCGCAGCGCCTCTGGCCCGGGCAGGATCCCGTCGGCAGGCACATCGTACAAATGACAAACGACCCTGCCGGACCAGTGTCTCGCCAGATCGTCGGGGTGGTGGCAGATGTCAAGCACTACCTCAAGTTCTTCCTCGGTATGATGCCGGAGGAGGCCAGGAAGATGTTCGTTGGAGTGTCTCCTGATGATGTCGTGTACGTTCCCGGCTACGAAGACGCTTTGATGGTGCGTACGGCAGGTGTTCCCGGAAACATGACGGCTGCCCTGCGACGGGCGATCTTTGCAGTGGACAAGGATGCCGTGGTGTCCAACGTCTCCTTTCTGGAAGACGAGATCGGGGCGCTCTTCTGGCTGCAACGGTTCAGCACGTTCTTCCTCGGCGTGTTTGCGGCGGTGGCGCTGACCCTGACCAGTATCGGCATTTACAGTGTCGTGGCCTATGTCGTATCCCGGCGTACCCGTGAGATTGGCGTTCGCATCGCCCTGGGCGCAAAAGGCAGCGATGTGGTGAGGGGGATTCTGGGACAGGGCTTCCGGCTCGCGCTTGTGGGTGTCGTCATCGGCGTGGCTGGCGCTCTGCTCGTGACGAGGACCATCTCCCGCCTCCTGCACGATGTTAGTCCGACCGATCCGCTGACGTTCGCGTGCGTGGCGGTGCTTTTGGCCGGCGTGACCCTGGCGGCCAGCTACCTCCCGGCCCGCCGGGCGGCGCGGATCGATCCCATGGTGGCGCTGAGATACGAATAAAGGAGAGACAAATGCAAACTCTATGGCACGACATACGGTATGGACTTCGTCAGTTGCGTAAGAGCCCCGGTTTCACGGCGGTCGCGGTGCTGTCACTGGCCCTGGGTATTGGAGCGAATACGGCGATCTTCAGTATGATCAACGGCATCCTGTACAAGTCTTTGCCGGTACGCGATCCGCATGAGTTGCGTGTGATCAACTGGACATGTGATCCGACTCATAATTGGCCTATGATGCGTGATCGTGAAGGAGACTTCGGACGCCCCAAGTCTAATATGCTCTACAACGGATCGTTCCCATATCCTGCATACCAAGACTTCGCTGAACAGGCACAGGGATTCTCCGATATTTTTGCCTTTTCCTACTCTCGGAACATGACGATCAATGCAGGCGGCGTTGCGATTTTGGCACATGCGCAGATGGTATCGGGCAACTTCTTCAGGAGCTACGGCGCACCAGTCCTGATTGGCAGACCGATCGCACCCGAAGATGACCGCCCTGACGCACCGCCGGTGGCCGTCCTCACCTATTCTCTTTGGCAACGCGTCTTTGGTCTCGATCCTCACGTCATTGGCCGGACTCTCACGGTAGGTGACACAGGTTTTACCGTTATTGGCATACTCCCTCGCCACCACGTAGGTCCCTGGGGCGGTCAATATCGCATCGATTTCTACGTGCCCATGACGGCCCAGGCTCGACTTACGGGTGAAGATGAGAGGTTGAGTTCTGATAATGCGTGGTGGGTTCAAATGATGGGGCGACTGGCTCCCGGGGCCGATGAGGCTCAGGTACAGGCCTCATTAGAGCTTCTATTCAGTCATGTTGTCAATCGCTCTGAAACAAAATTAGACCGGCCTGGGATCTTGTTGCGGAAAGGGCGGCACGGCGTAGTGACTGAACGCCAACGGACGGCTTGGCTCTTATGGTATGTATTGCCTGGGGTGGGTCTGGTCCTGCTCATCGCCTGTATGAATCTGGCAGGTTTGCTCCTGGCTCGGGGGGCGGCCCGTCAACATGAAATGGCCGTGCGGGCGGCGATAGGCGCCGGACGGTGGCGTCTCATACACCAGTCACTCACGGAGAGCATGATTCTGTCACTAGCGGGTGTCTGTCTCGGATTAGTATTTTCTACATGGATAAGAGCAGCGCTGACCGGTTATATCATTGATCCGTCAAGCAATCAACACTTCAACCTGCGGATGGATATGAATGTTTTGATCTTTGCGCTGGCCGTCGGTGTGATCACCGCCTTATTGTTCGGCCTTTTTCCGGCATTGCGTGCCGGAAACACCAATCCGTCGGCAGCGCTCAAAGAGGGCGGAGGCCGCGGTGCGCCCCGGCTCCGCATGGGGAAAGTGTTGGTCACGGCGCAGGTGGGTTTGTCCGTCATTCTCGTCGTGCTCGGCGGGCTCCTATGCCGGACCCTGATCAATCTCTACCGAACGGATACGGGATTTGACATGGAGAATCTCTTGTTGGTTCCAATCAGACCTTATCAATCTCTGTCCCCACCGGATGATTATGATGATTGTAAGGTTCTCTTTGGTTCCGTCCGTCAGAAGATCGCAGGCATCCCTGGCGTCCGGTCGGTTGCCCTTTCAAATCGGACATTGCTGGAAGGAAGGGTAGGAGGCCCTGACATATCGATCCCCGGCCGTCCCGATGCAGAGCCGCGCGAGTCACTTCGACTGGTCGTGAGCGACGGATACTTTGCGACCTTGGGGATCAACCTGCTGCAAGGGCGCGACTTCCGTGCAACAGATACACGAGGCTCCCAGCGTGTCGTCATCGTCAATGAGGAATTCGGACGGTTGTTTTTCCCGAATGAGAATCCCGTGGGACAGTTCATAACGTTCGGAGGTGATGATCAATATCAAATCGTGGGTCTATGCAGCAACCACAGATGTCGGCACTTGCGTTTAGGCATTTCACCGACTCTCTATGCGCCTCAAAGTCAAAATTGGGGGCCCGATATGACCTACGCGATACGCAC
>JABAOC010016812.1_pt2 | contig 14178 bp, 17 predicted proteins | sample 7062161 | NCBI WGS metagenome assembly JABAOC01 (sample SAMN14538625, study PRJNA623070) | marine sediment metagenome | biome: marine biome [ENVO:00000428]; feature: marine pelagic biome [ENVO:01000023]; material: deep marine sediment [ENVO:00002113] | place: India: Gulf of Khambhat ... | reverse complement strand
TTTATTGGGATCCTGAGTCGGCTTCGGTCTGGATAATTTATGTAGATGAGAGAGGGGAGATAAATCAAGTATATTTTGATAATGCCTTTTCACTGGGGAATAAAGTTGGCTTTTTAAGAGGAAAAAATTTGGCTGGAGCATTTATCTGGGCGTTGGGATACGAGGGTACAGATAGTGAATTATGGAGAGTGTTTGAGAGATGATGCCTAAGCCCAGAGCTGAATCTACCTGATTTTACGTGTGACAACTAAACTGTTAGGAATTATTCCGTTGTTGTCCCAACTGAAATGTTGATCAATACACCTTTTTGGGTCAAGTTTCACAGGCCTTGTTAATGTTTGTGTGACAGCATCGAAAGAATTTATTAGCTCACTTGTTTTGTCTGGGGAAAGAGAAAGGTAGTCGGCAACCCCATTTATTCCCCCAAATTCAATAACTGGAATACATTTTGAGACTGTCCAGTAGCCTCCTTGGTCGTATGCATATATTTCAGCTTGTCTAGATTCGGGAGTGTTTCTCATAAAACCGAATTTTTAAAAGGGTTTTATCTTTAAGCCGTTTTACATGTTTTTATAAATAGAACTGAACCTAAAATTACAAAAGCGAGAGAAAAGTATTGAGCTGGTTTGAAAATAAAGAGAACTTGGGTGTCTAATCTTAAAAACTCCAAAAAGAATCTCTGTAGACCATAAAGAATAAATGCGATTGAGACGAGCACTCCTGATTTATCTTTAAGTTTTGGAGTAAGCTTGATAAGAATTAGAAAAATGACAAAGCACAGCACCGACTCGTAAAAAAATACAGGGTGAAAGTGGGTATATGATTCAAAACCTGGAAGTCTGTTTTGAGGCTGGATTGGAATTCCAAAAGGTAAAGAAGTTGGTATGCCATAAGCCTCCTGGTTAAAATAATTTCCCCATCTTCCAGCTGATTGAGCAAGAACGATTGGTGGAGCAAGAAGATCAAGTAGACTTAGGAAATTTATTTTTTTGATTTTTGAAAAAAGCCAAACGGCAAAAATTCCTCCAATTAGGGCTCCAAAAATAGCCAGACCGCCTTCCCATATGGCGAAAACTTTAAAGGGAAATCGTTGGTAGTAATCCAGCTTGTCGATTACATGATAAGCTCTAGCACCACCAAGAGCAAAAGGAAAGATAAGTAGAAATAAATCGTAAATAAGATCGATTTTAATTTTGAAATCCCTGGCTCTTTTTAAGGCCAGAATGAAGGCTAAGAAAATTGAAAAAGCAGCAATAATACCATAAAGATGAATCGTGACGGGGCCAATTGACGCTTGATTAATCATTAATTGAGGCTTGATGTAAATTCTGATATAATTTAACCTAATTATACCTGATAATGAAAGCTTGCTTCGAACGAAAATGAAAAGGGCCGTTAGCTCAGTGGTAGAGCACCTGCCTTTTAAGCAGGGTGTCGCAGGTTCGAATCCTGCACGGCTCACACTTTGACTTGCTTCGCTCGTTCAGTGTAAGCTTGGCTTGAGATATGTTTGGAAAGATAGTATGATTTGATTATGAAAATTTTGGGGATTGATCCGGGGATGGCGACAACTGGGTATGGGGCAATTGGGATCAAGAGAGGCAATATTGAACTTCTGGATTTTGGTTGGATTAAAACTTCAAAGGAGCTTGAGACAACCAAGCGATTTGATCAAATGTACCGAGAAATGCTGGCGCTTTTGCGACAAATTAAGCCTGATGTGATGGCAGTGGAGAGGCTTTTTTTTAATTTTAATGTCAAAACAGCAATTTCAGTGAGTGAGGCGACGGGGGTAATACTTTTGGCTGGCGCAAAACAGAGAGTTGAGGTGGTTCGCTATACTCCACTTAAGGTGAAGCGGGTGGTGACAGGTTATGGTCGAGCCTCAAAACAGGAGATGAAAAAAAAGATGAGAAGACTTTTGAGCTTTAGGTCTCCGAAGCGTAAAAAAACCCACTTTGACGACGTCTGTGATGCCCTGGCGATTGCTGTTTGCCATGCTAAGATGGTGAAGAAGCTGTGATGAACAGGAAATTAATCATTGTTTTTATCTTTGTTCTTTTCCTTTTTTTGTCAAACAAAAAGGTTTTGGCGATTGTCGATCCCCTGTCGGTCCCCAACAACAAGTTTGGAATTCATATTTTGGAGCCTTCTGAGATTGATAGGGCATCTGATTTGGTCAACTCTTCAGGTGGTGATTGGGGTTACGTAACGATACCGATTAGGGCAGATGACCGATACAAACAAAAATGGCAGGCCTTTTTTGACAAGTGTCGAGAGTTACACCTTATCCCTATCTTGCGACTAGCCACTTATGTAAGGGAAAACTACTGGATAAGGCCTACAGAATTTACTCTTTTGGATTTTGCCAATTTTCTCTCAGAGCTCAAGTGGCCAATAAAAAATAAATACGTGGTTTTCTTTAACGAGCCCAATTATGCCCTTGAATGGGGTGGGGTGATTGACCCTGAGGGTTACGCCAAAAAGCTTGTTTTAGGAGCAATTATATTTAAAAAAAAGGATGAAGATTTTTTTATCCTTTCGGCCGGGCTTGACGCTGCTGCCCCAAACGACAGGGCCCACATGGAAGAATACAGGTTTTTGAACAGGATGTATCAGGCTGAACCGGGAGTTTTCGATTACCTTGACGGCTGGACTTCTCACTCCTATCCTAATCCTGGATTTTCGGGCAGACCAACTGATACCCACCGGAGAAGCATTGTTTCGTATAAACATGAGGTTAACTTTTTAAGAAGATTTGGCATAAGAAAGGCGCTTCCAATTTATATTACTGAGACGGGTTGGAATATGGGGCCAGGCTTGGAAAGCGTTAAGGCTCAATATTTAAAACAAGCATATTCTGAAGTCTGGAAAGACGATTCTTTGACAGCAGTGACACCCTTTTTACTTTTTGCAGGTGACGGTAGTTTTGTTAACTTTTCAATGATAAAAAAAGACGGGTCAATAACAAAATCTTATAAAGAAATAAAACAAATAGCTAAAAATGCAGGTTTTCCACTTCTTGAGGAATTTAATGTATTAGGGGCAAAAAATAGCCTCTCTTTTAAAAGTTGGGCCTTAATTTTGCCCAAAAACGACTCGTTGATTAGCAAAATAAGATCGCCAAAGTTTAGATTATTCTTAAGCTCCTTAAAAAAGATACTTGCAAGTAAGGAGGGGACGGGTTAAAATTTAGATTAAGATGAAAAAATTAACTGTCGAGGTTGTACCCGGAGCAAAAACAAATGAGGTTTTGGAAAGAGGCAAGGGCAAACTTAAGGTAAGAGTTGAAGTTCCGGCTTCGGCAGGGAAGGCTAACAAATCGGCGATTGAGCTATTGGCTTTTTACCTTGGGATCAAAAAAAATCAACTGGTTATCCTTTCAGGTGAAAAATCAAGGATTAAAAAGATTGGTGTTTTAAAAAAAGACAAGGTTTTAAATTAAAAATATTGAAGGAGGTGAGAAAAAATGGCGGGGGCAAAACTAGGGAAGATTTCGCATTTTTATGATAAGATTTCCGTTGCCATAGTTGAGGTTTTGGGGACAATAAAAGTTGGAGACAAAGTGAAGATTCAGGGTAAAAATGAATTTGAACAAGAAATTAAGTCGATGCAAATTGAACATAAGCAAGTGGAGACAGCAAAAAAAGGAGACTCGATTGGGATGAAAGTGGATCAGCCAGTGAAAAAAGGAGACGAGGTTTATAAAGCGTAAATCTAAAAACAAGAAAACTAATTAAAGCAAATGGAATGATGGATTTTGAGATTGCTTCTGATGTTGAAAGTCAAGTAAGGAAAATTCTCCACAAGCTTGATTTTCCTCATATAGACGAAAAGAGAATCGTTTGTTTTCGATCTTATGGTTCAAAGTCCAGAGCCAGAGCCCGGATTTGGTCATTGCCGAGGATATGGCAGAAGGCTTTGAGGGTCAAGGCACACTATATAATAGAGGTTTTGTCAGAAAAGTTTGACAAGTTAGACGAGAATAATAAAAATAAAATTTTAATCCACGAGCTGATGCATATTCCAAAGACATTTTCTGGAGCCCTACTTCCCCACAGAGGAAGGGGAAAATTTAGAATTGATTCAAGATCGATTGAGAAGTTATTTAGGAAACTTAAGAAAAAAGAAAGATGATTACAATATTTCATGGCGACAATATCTTGGCTTCAAGAAAAGTACTTCTTAATAAAATTATAGCCAAAAAAAAAGAAGGATTTACCGAAGAGATTAGGCTTGACGGAAAGTTAGTAAAGATGACTGATATTATTCAAGCGGTCGAATCCCGCACTCTTTTTGGCCAAAAACGGCTGGTAGTAATAGAAAACCTTTTTCTTAATAAAAGTACAAAGTTTAAGGGAGAAATGTTTGAATATTTTTTAAAGAACAAAGATACGGCTGAGATGATTTTGTGGGAATCAAAACCAGTNNCCAGTCAGTAGGACCACTCAGGCAAAATGGTCAAAGGCGGCTCGTTTTATTGAGTTTAAAATTCCGGCAAACATTTTTAGGTTTTTGGACTCTTTAAGACCAGGCAACACCAAAATGATGCTTTCCTTGCTTCACGAAAACATAAATAAAGAATCGACGGAAATGGTGTTTTATATGCTAGTGAGACAATTTAGGCTTCTTTTGTTAGCCAAAGATAGCCCTGATAACCTAAGCAAGATGCCTACTTGGATGAGGCAGAAGTTTGCAAGACAAGTGGAGGTTTTTGAACATGAAAGACTTGAAAAAATATACAAGAAACTACTCAAAATCGACATTGGCCAGAAAACAGGAACTGCGGTAGTGCCTCTTGAGTCAGAGCTTGATTTCCTAATGGTTAGTCTCTAAAATAAACGAGAATATATGAAACCAAAAATCGCTGACAACATTTTTAGAGGTTATGATATTAGAGCCAAGGTGCCTTCTGAGCTTAATGAACAAGGAATGTATTATTTAGGTTTAGGGTATGCGGCCTTTCTTGCGCGCCGAAGAATTAATGAGTGTGTTATTGCCGGGGATAATCGTTTGACAACTGAGAAGCTAAAGAAGGCCTTTATTAAGGGGCTCTTAAACTCTGGAATTAATGTTGTTGACCACGGATTGGGACTGGTATATTTTGTCTATTTTTCTCAGTATCATTACCAGTCAAAAGGAGGGGCTTATGTTTCGGCCTCTCATAATCCTAAGGACTACAACGGATTAAAGTTGGCGGTTGGATTTTCTGACACAATGATTACCGAAGAAATTCAAGATTTGAAACGAATTGTCAAAAAAAGAGATTTTATTAAATCAAAAAAAAGGGGTCGTTTAAAAAAAGAACCAGTTTTTAATCACTATAAAAAAGATTTGTTTAAAAGAATTCCAGAAAAAATGAATTTTAAAATAGTAATCGATGGCGGTAATTGTACTCCGGGCAAATTCATGCCAGAAATATTAAGAGAGGCGGGTTGTGAGGTTATTGAACAAAATACAAACCTTGATGGTAATTTCCCCATGGGTACGCCAGACCCAACAGAACACGATTATCTGGAAAGATTGTCAAAAGGGGTTTTGAGAAGCCAAGCCGATATTGGTTTTTGCTACGACGCAGATGGTGACCGAATTGGAATTGTTGATGAGAAGGGTAATCTCATTTGGAACGATACGCTGGTGGCTATTTTTGCCTCAGATATTCTTGATTTTGAGCCGGGGGCAAAAATTATCTTTAACACTCTTTGTTCCAAACAAACGAGTGACGTGATTGAGGACAAAGGAGGCAAGCCAATTATTTGGTTAACAGGCCACTCATTTATTAAGGCTAAAGTCAAGGAAGAGCGAGCCCTATTTGGCGGTGAACTTTCTGGGCACTTTTTCTTTGTTGATAATTTTTATGGCCATGATGATGGTGCCTTCACCACTTTGAGGCTTTTGAGTTATTTAAACAGGGTTAAAAAGACATTAAGTCAGGTTGTTTCAAAGATGCCTCATTATATTTCAAGTCCAGAGATAAAGGTCGGGTGTCCCGATGAAATAAAGTTTAAATTTGTGAGTAAAAAAATTGGCGGTGAAATAAAAAGACTTTATCCCAAGGCCAAGTACTTAGAGATTGATGGGGTTCGGATGGACACAAAAGACGAGATGATTATTATCCGCGCCTCACAAAATGGGCCATACATTACAATTAAGTTTGAAGCGCGGACAAAAGAAATGTATGAGAAGATGAAGAAACAGATCTCTGAGATCCTACATAAGTATAAAGAAGTGAATTTTTCTTACGGTGTAAATGTTGACGCTTTAAACTAAGCCTTCTTTATGATTGACCTTGGTGAGGCACAAAAGTTTAGTAACAAGCTTGCACTTGAAGTTGGAAAGTTTTTACTTCAGAATCAGGACAAGATAACCATAAAAAAATTCAAAGACAGGCAGGATATTCAAACCGACATTGATCTTAGAGCTGAAAAAATCGTTGTCGGGGCACTGCAAAAGCGCTTTCCAAACCACAATATTCATTCTGAGGAGGCAGGAATTATTAAGAAAAATTCAGAGTTCACTTGGATTATTGACCCCCTTGACGGAAGCAAAGAATATTTTAGAGGTCTGCCTGATTACTTTGTTTGCATTTCACTTGAGGACGAGAGAGAAATACTCCTGTCTTCGATATATATTCCCAGGACAAATCTTCTTTATTCTGCTACAAAGGGTAAGGGAGCCCATGAGAACGACAGAAAAATTCAAGTATCAAGTCAAAAAAGGCTGAGTCATGCAATTATTACTTGTCACCCGCCAAATCATAAGGTTTCAGAGCCTAAATTCACCAATGTATGGGAAACAATGGCCAGGGTAGCAAAATTCTCTTATCGCCTGCGTCCTCATAACTATGACAATCAATATTTATGTTATTTGGCCAAAGGCGCTTTTGACGGATACTTTCTTTTGATAGAACAGGGGCCAAAATGGTGGGATGTTGCACCGGGCTTAGTCATTGTGAAAGAGGCTGGAGGAAAGGTTACCGACAGACGTGGCAAGCCACTTAAAAACGGCAATCTTAAAGAGGGAATTATTGCTTCAAACGGCAAGATCCACAATCAATTGCTTAAAATTTTAAATAGTTGATGAAGATTGATAAAGATTTTTTGAAAAACGCACTTGAGGTAGCAGAAAAGGCGGCGGTTTCAAGCGGCAAGATTCTTCTTTCAATATATAAAAAGCTTAGGGTTATTAAAGACAAGAAAAAAGACATTCAGGATTTTGTCACTGATGCAGATTTAAAATCTGAAGAAAACATAAAAGAGAAAATTTTTAAGGCCTTCCCTAACCACTCGGTTTTGGCTGAGGAAGCAGGATATCAGTGGGCTAAAACTAGAGACTTTTTATGGATGATAGATCCTTTGTGTGGAACGGCAAATTTTGTTAACCAAATCGATCTTTTTTCTTTATCAATTGGGTTGGTTTATAAGCAAAAGCCTGTTTTGGGAGTGATTTATAAACCAATAAAAAAAAGGCTTGTTTCGGCTGTTGTTGGTCAAGGAGCTTTTTTAAACAAAAGACAAGTTTGGGTTTCTAAAACAGGCTCTTTGGACTTATCAATGGTGGCCATGACAATGGGAAAAACGTTGGCAAAAAGGAAGAGATGGGCAAAAAAAATTGGAAGACTGATAACAAGAGTTTATAAACTAAGAGAGTTTGGTTCAACACCGGTAAGCTGTAGTTTTCTTGCCAATGGAAGAATTGACGGCTATATTGCCCTACCAGACGTTTGGGACGTGGTGGCGAGCATTGTTATTGTTGAAGAGGCAGGTGGAAAAATTTCTGATTGGAGTGGAAACAAGTGGTCGCTTAATTCTGATTCTTTTGTTGCCAGTAATGGTAAAATTCACAATGAGTTGATTAAAATTTTAAAGGAGGGAAGATGAAAGGAGGGGTTTTTAGATGAAAATTGGTGTTTTATCTGATATTCATGACAACATTGGCAATCTTTTAAAAAGTTTTAAGGTTTTTAAGAAAGAAGGAGTGAAAAAAGTGTTTTTTTGTGGTGATCTGTGTTCTCCCTTTACGGTTGACTATTTTAAGAAACTTAAAATTCCTGTACTGGCGATTTTTGGGAATAATGAAGGCGATAAGATTAGTATTCAAGAAAGAATTGAACGGAATAAACTTGATTTCAAATATGCTCCAAAGCAAGGTGTAATGTGGGACTTAAAACTTTCAGGCAAGAAAATTGGAATGTATCATGGTACTAATAAACAGATTGTTGAAGGTTTAGTTTCTTCAGGAAATTTCGACATTCTTTTAAGTGGCCATACTCATGTTGCTGGCGTTAAACGGAGCAACGAAACACTTTGGATTAATCCAGGCAGTGTCTGCGGTTGGGCAGGACTGCTTCATGATCCCGTGAAAGCTTCAGTGGCGATTCTTAATCTTAATACTTCTCAGACCAAAATTATCAATCTTTAACCATTTCACCTCTTGATATCTATTCTTTTTAACCCTAGAATAGTGATATGAACATTCTTGATAATATAGAAGAAATTAAGAAAATCGACTCATCTAATGTTTTAGAAACAGTTGATTTATATCTTAATCAATGTCTGCAGGCGCTAGACGATGTTCAAAAATTAAAACTTCCAAGCCTGGAGGGAAAAGTAGATAATATCGTGGTAGTTGGAATGGGCGGGTCTGCTTGGACGCCGGAAATATCAAAGTCATTGTTTGCCGAAGAAATTAAACTTCCGTATGAAATTGTACGAGAATATCATTTGCCTGGCTATGTTACTAAAAGGTCTTTGGTTATAATTTCTTCATACTCGGCTACAACAAAAGAAGCAATTTCCTGTGGTAAAGAAGCGTTGAAAATTGGTTGTAAGGTTTTGGTTATCTGCAGCCATAGAGAAAAAAATGAGCTTTTTATTCTTGCCGAAAGAAAAAACATTCCTGGATACATTTTTAAAGAATTTAATAATCCGTCTCTACAGCCGCGACTGGGAGGTGGCTACACTGTTTTTGGTCATGCGGGCTTGCTTATAAAGACGGGTTTTTTAGATGTTGATTTTTCTTTACTTAAAAACTCTGTTTTAGAGGCAAAAAAAACAGCAAAATACCGTGTTACTATTCCATTTAATCAGAATCGCGCAAAGATCCTTGCAAAAAGGCTTTACAAAAAATTTCCCATTCTGGTTACTTCTGAGTTTTTACAAGGCGCAATTCATGGATTTGCCAATCAACTAAATGAGTGTTCAAAAACCCATTCAGCCTATCATTTTATTCCCGAATTAAACCATCATAGAATGGAAGGGCTCGAGTACCCAGAAGATTTTAAAAAATATGGAGTTTTTGTATTTTATGAATCTGATTTGTTTGAACCCAAAAATTTTATCAGATATAAAATTACAAAACAGGTAATAGAAAAAGCTGGTTTCAAAGTTTTGGAATTCAAGGCTAAAGGGGATAACAAAATTAGCCAATGCGTCGACACAATTCTTTTTAACTCTTATGTCTCTTTTTACTTAGCAATTTTACTTAAAGTTGATCCTGTAAAAATACCCTGGGTTGATTATTTTAAGGCTCAACTTAAAAAACTAGAAAAAAAATAAACTGTCCAAGATGAATGATGAAAAAAAATATATTGTTTGGTTTAAGGAGGTTGACAAAGATGACATTGGGCTTGTAGGTGGCAAGGGGGCAAACTTAGGCGAGATGGTCAAAGCGGGCATTCCTGTTCCCAATGGGTTTATCGTTACTTCGGAAGCCTACTATCATTTTTTAAAGGTAAATAAACTTAAGAATAAAATAAAAAAGGCTCTGAAATCGGTTGATTATAGTGATCCCCACAGTCTTCAGCAAGTTTCTTCTCGGGTCAAAAAACTGATTGTCTCCTCTCCCATCCCTCGGGAAATAGCCCAGGAGATTATGGTTGCTTATCAGGGGTTTGGGAGTGCTTTTAGAGATCCTTTTGTGGCGGTTCGTTCTTCAGCCACGGCCGAGGACCTGCCTGATGCCTCTTTTGCCGGCCAGCAGGAGACTTATCTTAATGTTTCAGGTGAGACTGAAGTTGTCTTGAAAACTCGTAGATGTTGGGCGTCACTTTTTGAGCCACGGGCAATATTTTATCGGCACGAAAAAGGGTTTGACCACTTTAAGGTTGGAATAGCCGTGCCAATTCAGAAGATGGTTCAGTCTGATATTTCTGGAGTAATGTTTACTATTGATCCGGTAAAAAATGATAAGACAAAGATTGTGATCGAGGCAATCTATGGAATTGGCGAGCTTTTGGTAAAAGGGGTTGAAACGCCAGATCATTATGAAGTAAGAAAGACTGATTTGAAGATTTTGAGCAAAGGCATTTCGGAGCAAAAAAAGAAGCTTGTTAAGGTGGGCAAAAAGAACAAAGAGGTTCGAGTTAAAAAATCTTTGCAAAAAAAACAGAAATTGTCAGATAAAAAGATTAAAGATCTCGCAAAGATAGGAAAAAAGATCCACCAGCATTATTTTTTTCCTCAAGATATCGAATGGGCAGTTGAAAAGGGTGAAATATTAATTGTCCAGTCAAGACCAGTGACGACAATTCAGCTGGAAGAAAAAGATAAGAAAAAGAAAGAAGTAAAGAAAAGTGCGGTAGAAAAATTGGCGCTGATTTTAAGTGGGCAGGCGGCTAGTCCGGGGATTGGGGTTGGTCCTGTGAAACTTATAAAAAACATTAAGGACTTAGGCAAAATAAGACAGGGCGATGTTTTGGTAACCAAGATGACTTCTCCGGATTTTGTTCCTAGTCTTAAAAAGGTGTCGGCAATTGTTACTGACGAAGGTGGTCGGACCTGTCATGCGGCGATTGTCTCAAGAGAGCTTGGGATTCCTTGCGTGGTTGGAACTCAAGAGGCGACAAGAAGGTTAAAAAACAATCTTGTGGTCACGGTTGACGGCAAGGGAGGAATGGTGAGAAAGGGTGCGGTTAGCAAGGCTGGAAAATACATTCTGTTTACCGAGGATAAAAAGCCAGAAATTGAAGCGCTTCCAAAAAGGACGGCGACAAAAATTTATGTTAATTTAGCTGAGCCCGAGCTGGCAGAAAGTGTTGCTAAACAATCCGTCGACGGCGTGGGATTATTGCGGGCCGAATTCATGATAGCCCAAATCGGAGTTCATCCGAAAAAACTGATTGCTGAGAGAAAGTCGAAGGTTTTTGTTGACGGCTTATCTGACGGAATCGGAAAAATATGTCAAGCTTTTTTCCCAAGACCAGTTGTTTATAGAACTTCTGATTTAAAAACTAACGAATACAGAAACCTTAAAGGGGGAAGCGTTTATGAACCAATGGAGCCAAATCCAATGCTGGGGTTTAGAGGCTGTTCCAGATATATAAGGGATGAAAGAATTTTTAACTTAGAACTTAAAGCAATAAAGAAAGTCAGAAATAAGATGCGGCTAAATAATTTATGGGTGATGTTGCCTTTTGTGAGAACGGTCGAAGAGTTAAGGCAAGTTAAAAAAATAATTGCATCAAGCGGTATTTTCCGCTCGCCCAGTTTTAAATTGTGGATTATGGTGGAGCTGCCAGTTAATGTTATCCTTTTGGATGAATTTATCAAGGTGGGAGTTGATGGCGTTTCGGTGGGGACCAACGATTTAACAATGCTTGTTTTAGGAACAGATAGAGATAACAGTGAGGTGGCCCAAGTTTTTGACGAAAGAAATAAAGCAGTTGTTTGGTGTCTGGAGAGGGTGGTAAAAACCTGCAAGAAACACAAGATTACTAGTTCAATCTGCGGGCAAGCACCTAGTGTTTATCCTGAGATTACTGAACTTTTGGTGAGATTAGGAATAACCTCAATTTCGGTGAACCCAGACGCAATAACAGCATCAAGAGAGCTGGTTTATGAGACGGAGAAGAGGTTAGTAAAGTAAAAACAAAGGCTTATGGCTAAGATAAAATCAATCAAAGCAAGAGAAATATTGGATTCAAGAGGAAACCCAACAATCGAGACTGCAGTCGTTTTGGACGACGGTTCTCAAGCAGAGGCCTCAATTCCATCAGGGGCTTCGACCGGCACCCATGAAGCTCTAGAACTAAGAGATAACGATCTCAAGAGGTATGGCGGCATGGGCGTTCTTGGAGCGGTTGATAATGTCAATAAAATAATTGGTCCAAAACTTATTGGCTTTGAGGCAAGAGAGCAAAAAAAGATTGACGAGTTGATGATTGAGCTTGATGGAACGAAAAACAAGTCAAAACTAGGTGCAAATTCCATTTTGTCTGTTTCGCAGGGCATCTGTGAAGCATCAGCTGTTTCATACAAAATACCAAATTATAAATATATTGCTCATCTTTATGGCACAAAGATTAATGAAGTCAAGATGCCAATTCCAACTTTTAATATTATTAACGGTGGCAAACACGGGGCCGGAAATTTGGATTTTCAGGAGTTTCATGTTATCCCCTCATCTAAATATTCATACCGTGAAGCTCTTCGGACCGGTGAGGAGGTTTATCAAGAAGTGAAAAAAGTTCTAATCCATCGAGGTGCAATTCATAGTGTGGGAGACGAGGGGGGTTTTGCGCCCAACCTTTTTACCAATCTTGACGCCCTTGAAGTTCTAACAATTGCCATTGGTCAGACAAGTTACTCTTTTGGCAGAGATGTTTTTTTGGGGCTAGATGTGGCCGCAACTGAATTTTATGAAAATGGCAAGTATGTGATAAAAGATAGAGCTTCTCCGATGTCAGCCGGTGAGCTGATTGAGTATTATGCGGACCTAGATAGTCAATACCATTTGTATTTATTGGAGGACCCACTGCAGGAGGATGATTGGGATGGTTGGATAAAATTAACCCAGACGCTTGGTGAGAAGGTAACTGTCATTGGCGATGATCTTTTGTGCACCCAGATGGAGAGAACTAAAAAGGCCATTGAAACAAAAGCGTGTACTGGAATCTTGATAAAACCCAATCAGGTGGGGACAATTTTGGAAACGATAATGGTGGTAAGAGAGGCAAGGAAGGCGGATTTAAAAATCAGTGTTTCTCACCGCTCTGGAGAAACTAATNNCTCTGGAGAAACAAATGATGATTTTATTGCCGATTTTGCTATTGGAGTGGCTGCTGATTTTATAAAATTTGGTGCGCCAGCAAGAGGTGAAAGGGTTGTAAAGTATAATCGACTTTTAAAGATTGAAGATGAGTTGAAGGGAATGACTAATGGTTGATGGTTGATGATTAAGATGAAAGTAAATGGTCCGCTAGTCTTAATAATCATGGACGGTTGGGGTATTGCGCCGGCTGGGCCTGGAAATGCGGTTACCTTGGCGAAGACTTTGAACGTTGATAAACTAATAAATGCTTATCCTAGTTGTTCATTAGCGGCCTCAGGAGAAGCAGTTGGCTTGCCGAGAGGTGAAGATGGAAATTCTGAGACGGGACACATGAATCTTGGCGCCGGGCACATCGTTTATCAGACTCTTCCGAGAATTAACATGTCGATTGCAGATGGTAGTTTTTTTAACAACGAGTCCTTTTTGTCGGTCATAAATCACGTTAAAAAGGTAGGATCAAAACTTCATCTCATGGGGCTTGTAGGTGCAGGCGGAGTGCATTCAAACACAGATCATTTATATGCCCTTCTTAAGCTTTGCAAAGACCAAAATTTTGACAATGTTTTCATTCATATTTTTACCGACGGAAGAGATAGTCCGCCGACCTCGGCAGAGACTTATGTTAATAAGGTTTTGGAAAAATGTAAGAAAATTTCGGTTGGGAAAATTGCCAGTCTTATGGGGCGATATTATGCCATGGATAGGGATTTAAGATGGGAGAGAACACAAAAAGCATATGAGGCAATGGTTAGCGGCACTGGTCAAAAGGCAAAAAATCCAATTGAAGCAATTCAAGGTTCTTATCGGGAAGGCCGGACAGATGAGTTTATTCTGCCGACAGTAATACTGGGCGAAGATGGTAATCCGGCGGGACTGATTGATAATCGTGACGGGGTGATCTTTTTTAATTTTAGAATTGACAGACCAAGACAGCTGACAAAATCTTTTGTCCTGCCAAATTTTGAGTCGTATGAATCAAGAAGGGTAGCTTTTGACCCTTACGCTGAGCGCTATGGAATGAAGCAATATGAGGAATTAAAAGTGAAGAAGACTTTTGCTAGAAGCAAGATTTTAAGAGATTTATTTTTTGTAACGATGACTGAGTATGAGTCTGGTTTACCTGTGACG
>JABAOC010000505.1_pt13 | contig 14179 bp, 16 predicted proteins | sample 7062161 | NCBI WGS metagenome assembly JABAOC01 (sample SAMN14538625, study PRJNA623070) | marine sediment metagenome | biome: marine biome [ENVO:00000428]; feature: marine pelagic biome [ENVO:01000023]; material: deep marine sediment [ENVO:00002113] | place: India: Gulf of Khambhat ... | reverse complement strand
AGAGGGAACACGCGCGGGCTCAGCACGACGTCGTAGAAGTGCCAGACGACGATCACCAGCAGGGCCAGCAGGGCCTCGCCGCTGTGCATCTCCTTGGCGGCAGGGACTAACTCCCCCGGCAAGATGCGCGTGACGTAGGTGGGGAACCAGAGCGCAAGGCCGCTGACCGTCATGATGATCGTCCCGAACACGATGCCCCAGTACTCGAACTTCTGCCTGTAGTCGTAGCGGTCAGACTGCGGCTTGTTGGGTATGAGCCCCGCGGAGTAGCGGAGCATGTCGAAGGCGTCGCGGAAGTCCTGCAACGTGATCACCATGGTCGGCCTGAACCGTCTCCGCAGGATGGACAGGCCAATCTCGCCCAGGTGCAAGAGGGACTCGAACATGAAGATGCAGGCAAGGATACGGTGGAGGAAGCGAACGTTATCGATGCCCCCAAGCGCGTTGATGACCCACACCGAAAGGCCAGCATCGTTGAACTTCTGGGGCAGGCCAGTGATGACAAGGGCGAAAAAGCAGCCGGCCAGTAGCCAGTGCTCAAGCCGGTGCCACCCATTGAAGCGGACGTAGGCCTCCGCCCGAGGGACCTCCCTCTCCCGCGCCGCCTGCTGCATCAAGGCCATCCTCATCAACTCCCTACCGGTTGCGTGCCAATCGCCACATGTCCAGAGCGACGTTCAGAGCCAGCCCTCCCACCATGAGCGGTATGATCATCTGGTAGAACCGCTTGACCAAGAAGACCAGGGGCGACTTGTCTAGGCTGGCCTCATAGTGAGAGAGCCAGGCGGAGGGGAAGTTGGATGTGGCGTCCGGGTGGCATTCTCGGCAGGTCTCCGCCAGGTTCTCCTTGATGACAGGTGAGTCGGGATCGTCCACTTCCTTGATGTCGTGGGCGCCGTGGCAGTCCGTGCAGACGGCCACGTCCGGCCAGATCTCTGACGTCTGCTTCTGGTAGAAGCCCACGGTCTTGCCGTGGAAATCGTCCAGGTATGTCTTGAGCACCGTGGACGAGATGTCATACTTGTCCATGAGCTCCTTGTCGGCGTGGCACCCGGCACACAGGTCCACCGATTCCTGTCGGAACGCTGAGGACTTGGCGGCGGATATGTTGTGGACGCCGTGACAGGTCACGCAGTTCGGAACGTCAGGGTTCTCCTCCTGAAGAGCGGCGCCGTGCACGCTTTCGCCGTAGTCGCCGTAGATCTCGTCGTGGCACTTGGAGCAGGTCTCAACGACGCGGAGCCGGGATTCGTGCAGCGGGGTCATCGTGTGGGCCTCGTGGCAGTCCGTGCAGATGGGAGCGTCGGTCCTGCCCTCAGACATCGCCTCAAAGTGCGTGCTGTCCAGGGTGCGGGTGTAGTTCTCGAAGTGACAGCGCTTGCACACTTCGTACTGGGCTCGGGCGTAGTCGCGGTGGGTGGCGAACTCCGGCAACGGGTGGGGGTACCTGCGGTTGACTTGGTGGCAGCCGACGCAGTCCACCTTGTCGCCATGAGCCGATTGCTGGAAGGCCTCGGCATCAACATACAGGGACAGCACCTCGTCGCCAGGGAACGTCATCGTAAGGCCGCGGTCTCCGTGGCACTTGAGGCAGGACAGATTGGCGTCGTCACGGAGATCGGAGGGCCAGGCGGACCGGCCTGGGGCGGGTGTCTCCTCCCCGCGCAGAGCCAGGCCCTGCTCCGTGCCCGCCAACACCAGGGCGACGGCAGCCGCGGCGCAGACGACCAACGGTAGGATCAGTCGCACTGTCCGATGACGTACGGCTACCCTTCGGGACTGGTCGCGCTTGCTCATCTCCCTTAGTCCAGCTCCCTTTGGCGCTCCTTCTCTCGCAGCCACCGCACTTCGGCTTCTACCCGAGGGTGATCTCGAAACTGCAGGAAGCGCCGCATGATGGTATCCAGAGTGGCGTCGTCCAAATCGTAGATCGTCCCGAAGAGGCCGGCAGTCGGCTTGTCTTGGTAGTGGCCGAGCATCTCCTCCGTTCCCTCGTCGACCTCGGCCTGCTTGTTGTCCATCTACCTCCTCCTCAGGACCGCACCGCTTGAACTACCGCGTCCCCGGCGTTTCACTCCTCGCCGAAGCTACTGTGCGCCGCGGAGGGATCATCGTTCCCTTGGCCACAATCGAGTGGTTCCGGTGGCGGGAGCGCATCGGGCCGACTGCACCGCCACCTGTTACTGCCAGCACCTTCCGGGGTGCCAACCCCTCGCCGCGAGGACTACGACAGGTCCTGCTCCCACTGCTGCCGGAGGCGCCGCGTAGTCGCACACGCAGCTTCACATGCGTCGTGACGTGCGTGATGCGCGAAAGGTCATCCCTCCTTGTTGAGAAGTCGTCTGCCATCATTCACCTTGTTCCTCTGACTCTCGCCTCGGCAGGCCGATGGAGCGATCCTCACTGAAGCCGACAAGACAGTGCAGTCATTCACCGCCCAGTCGCCCTCCGACGGACTTGGCTCGCTGTGCGTTCCGCTCCGCGAACCTGACTACCTCCCTTCAGTCGGCCCTCAATGGCTGCCAGCTCCAGGGCGTGCTCCTTGGCATAGACGTCACGTGACATCTTCCCCCCAAACATCGCGCGGTTCATGGGGAAGAAGCGCGGATTCAGGTGGACGAAGAACATGTGCACTATGAAGATCCACAGGATGGCCAGAATCGCCTCGTCGCTGTGGGCCACCAGGGCCACCGATACGGCATCGCCAGGCAGCACATTCGAAACCAGCACGGGGAACATCAAGATCAGGCCGGAGATCGCCATGACTGGCATTCCCCAGAAGATCGCCCAGTAGTCGAATTTCTCTCGATAGCTGAAGCGGCCAAACTGAGGCTTCTCTGAGGACAGGCCAAACCAGCACTGCAGGTCTTGGAAGAAGTCGACCACGTCTTTTGGGGTAGGGATCATCCCGATAGGAACGGGCTTCTTCAAGACAGCGGTGCCATAGAGCACGTACCCCAAGTGATACAGGCAGTCGACGATCATGACCAGCCCGGCGAAGCGATGGATGTTGCGCGCGGCGTCGAGGCCTCCCCACATGCCGATGAGCCATTGACTGGCCTCCCAGTCCGGGAATTTCTGAGGCAGGCCGGTGAAGGCCAACAGCAGGAAGCTGGCCATCATNNGGGGCGCGCTTGTGGAACCGCACGGCCCGCCCGCGCGTCAGGCGCGGCGGTAGCGGCGTGCGAACCGATCAAGGTGCTAGCGGCTTTGTCGCCGGGGCCATGGCCGGGGTTGTTGCCCGGGTTATTGCCGGGGTTGTTGCCACGGGGATTGCCGCGGTCGGGGTCGTAGCCGCGGCTGTGGGGGTTGCCCTGTGCTTTGCCTTGGCGCGAGGGGCCGCTGTCGGCGCCGCCGCCATGAGCCCCGCTGCCACGGCCGCTCAGCCAGCCGAAACCTTCCAGGCCCACCACGAGGATGCCCATGCCGACAACGCCGGCGGTGAGGACAAAGAAGAAGCGCTCCCCGTAGAAGGCAAGCGGGGACAACTCCTGAGAGGAGAACTCTTCGTGAACGGCGAGAGTGCGAGCGAAATTCTCGTTGGCGCCGGGATGGCAGGTGGCGCAGAGGCCAGCGAGGCTGGCCATACTGCTCACCGGCGATGCCGGGTCGTCCGTCTCCATCACATCATGGCTTCCATGGCAAGTGACGCACGTGGCGGGGTAGAGGCCGTCGAAGTCCGACCCCGTCAGCTGCAGCACCTTGCCGTGGGGGCTCTCCAAGTACGTGTCGTGGATGTCGCTCCTGAGTTCATAGCGTGCCATCAGCTGGTCGTCGGCGTGGCAGTCCCCGCAAGTCTCGACAGCGTTCTTTGAGAAGACGGGCGAACTCGCGCTGAGGACGGGCGGGATGTCGTGGCCGGAGGCGCCCGGGCTGTGACAATCGAGGCAGGTGATGACCGCTGGATCGGCGTGAACACTGGCTTCCTGGAGCGTCTGCTCGTGAGCGTGGCAGCTGCCGCAAAGGGCCTGCACCTCCGGCCCCCTGATGCGCTCGCCGGTGGCCGAGGTACGATGGCAGCTTGTGCACTCGGTAGAGGCGTGGACAGAGGAGGCCAAGATCGCCTCATCCACCCGGAGCTCCTGCCAGGGGCGGCTGCTGGTCTTGGGCTTGTAATCGGGGTTGTTGTGGCAGGTGAGACAGCCGTACTGATCGACGCCGGACGTGGTCCTGTCCCTGAACCTGACCTCGCCGCCTGGGGATCTGCTGATACTAACTGCCAGGCCGATGGCCGCCAGCGCTAGGGCCACTGCCAGAACCAGCAGCAGATTCCTCGCCAGCTTGCGGCCGAACATCGACTACAGCCACCTCCCTCAGCCGTACACCAGCGTGTATAGGATGACCATGCCTGTGGCCATCAGCAGGCCGCCGAGTAGCAGAAGGAAGATATCCCAGAACACGAACAATTGCCGTCGCTGGGGAAGGTAGGCAGGGCGAGCGGCCGGAGGCTGGCTGGCCAAGGTGTGGCGGCGCAAGTTGGTCAGGCCTACCACGGCGAGGTATCCCCCCACCACTGCGATCGACCAGGAGGAAACGTAAGCTACGATGAGGGCCGCTGGGTTCAACAGTCGCTACCTCCTTCCCGGCGCTCTAGCCGAAAGTCCATACAACCACCGCCACGCCTTGCAGCACGAGGAATAGGCCAGCCCCTAGTAAGACCAAGCCAGCCAGCGCTACCTGCGGACGGGAATCTTGGCCGAATCGGTCAGGGTGCCCGTTCCGACGGGCAACGAGGGCAGAGAAGCGGGCGAGGCTACAGGCGACCAACTGAATCCCCACAACGGCCGCCGTGCCGTAGGCGAGAAGAACCAGGGATGTGAAGAGTTCAGTCATCTTGCTTCCTCCGAGAGGAGTTGACCCCCGCTTGTCTCACAGCCTGGATCAGGTCNNCCAACGCAGAGGCCGATGACAACAGTGCCGGGACTGGCCTCGAACACGGCGGAAACCACTGCCAGCGACGGTGAGCTGCTAGACTCGCTTTCGGTGATGACCACGTCGGGGCGCAGGGTCTCAATTTGGCGGATGCCTTGCGTGGGGTCAGTTTCCGTTCCCACCACGCGGAGGCCTCGTCGGCCCTGCAGGAGTGTTCCCACTCCGCGAGCCAGCAGGGTATGGGGGCTCAGAATGAAGATGCGCCGCGACTTCATGTTCTCCCTCCACGCCCATGTTGAGGCACCCTGGGCGTGTTCGCCATCGTCTTGGCGATTCAATTAGGGGGGTAGGAAAGGACTGTGCCCGGGGGTAGCGTTCCTAGACAGCTGTCATGAGGGCCTAGACAGAACGACTAGCAGAACTGGTGGCCGCGGTCCCGCCGACGACCCTAGCGGGCTAGGCTCTGACGATAGGCGTAGATGGCCAACTGCACCCGGTTCTCCAGGTGCAGCTTGTACAGAACGTTGTGGAGATGGTTGCGGACGGTGCTCTCGCTGATGCAGAGGCGCTGGGCGATCTCCTTGTTGCCCAGGCCGTCCACCAGTAGGCCCAAGATCTCCCGTTCTCTTTCGGTTAGCACCGCTTCCTGCGCGGTATCTTCGTGTTCCCTCGTTTCGGCGCGACTGTACTCGTCCAGGATCTTCAAGGCCACGGTGGGGGAGAGGGCCGCCTCGCCGGCCGCCACTGCCCGCACTAGGTGGTACAGATCCGCTGGCTCTATGTTCTTGAGGAGATAGCCGCGGGCCCCGGACCTGATCGCCTCAAAAAGATCGTCGTCCTCCTCGGATACAGTGAGCATCACCACTTTCACGTGGGGCATCTCGGCCGTTATCTGACGGGTGGCATCTATGCCGGAGAGTCCGGGCATGCGGATGTCCATTAGGACTACGTCGGGCATCAGCTCCCGAGTTCGATCCACCGCCTCGGCTCCGTCGCCGCATTCGCCTACGATCTCGATACCGTCTCGGGTCGAGAGAAGACTCATCAGGCCTTTACGGAAGAGGATATGGTCGTCCACCAGAAGGATCCTAATCGCATCCATCACTTTTCCCTGCCTGCACTTGAAGTCGATATCCTGACGGTGACTCGCGTACCGACCCCCGGCCGGGATCGCAGTTCAAAGGTGCCGCCTATGCTCTCGGCTCTCTCCCGCATGATCCGGAGGCCAAAACGGTGGCTTCCACGGGGCGCCCGCCCCGGTTCGAAGCCCTGGCCATCGTCCACGATGCTTACCTGTAGCCTCCCGCCGCTGCGGCTGAATTCAATCTTCACCGTCTTGGCCCGGGCGTGCTTACGAACATTGGCCAGCGCTTCCTGGATGATGCGCAGCAATTGCACCTGCGTAGGTTGGCTGAGACCATGTGCCTCCCGGTCGGAGACGGCGAGCTCCACAGCCAAGCCAGTCCGGGCCCGGTAGTGGTCAAGGAACTCCTGCAATGCTGGGAGGAGGCCCTTCTCCAGGGTGTCGCCGGCCCGCAGGGCCAGGATGCCCTGGCGCATGTCTTCGTAGGCGTCGCGGGCGGCCTGTCGCACTTCCAGCAGCTTCTCTCTGGCACCCGCGAGATCGCCACTAACCATGCGTTCTTCAATGGCGCTGGTGGTCAGGCGGATGTAGCTGAACACCTGGGAGGAGCCATCGTGCATCTCGCGCGCGATCCTGTCACGCTCGTCCAGGGTGGCCAGCGTCTTGCTACGTTCCTCCAGCTCCTGCCGCGACTGCTTCAGCCGCTCCCGCATCAGTTCGAAGGCGGTGCCCAGTCGACCTATCTCGTCCTTGCCAACGACAGCGATGGGCTCCTCGAGGTCGCCCGCAGCGATGCGCTGGGAGGCCAGCGTAAGCCGTCGCAGGGGCCTCGAGAGGGTGCGCCCCACGAAAAGGGCCGCCCCGAGAGCGAGCCCCAAGGCAACGCTGCCAGAGACGACGAATTTCCTCTGAAGGTCATCTCTGGGGGCAAAAGCCTCATCTTCATCCTGGCGGATGGCTACTCCCCAGGGCGCGGCGGTGAGAGGGGCGAAGGCCATCACGTCCTGGCGGCGGTCTCCCTCCCCTTCCGGCTCGTGACAGCGGTGGCAGGTCCAGACTCCCTCTTGCTCTTGCTTGAGGAGCTCGGTGAAGTGATCACTGTGGGCGGTCACCTGGAAGGAGGTGTTTTCGGAGGCCGAGTGACTGCCGGCCATCACCGCTCCGAACTCATTGATCACCTCAGCGTAGCCAGTTTCGCCCAGGTGAACCGGGCCGAGCAGACTCTCAAGGAAAGCGGAGGCTGGCCCGAAGGTGGTGCCTAGAGCTCCCAGAATGTCCCCGTCACGGCTGAAGATCGGAACGGAAAGGGAGACTATGAAGCCATCCTCCCTGGAAGACGAGATGGCACCCGACACGGCGGGTTCGCCGCGATAGATGGACCGGAGGACGTTTGGGTAATAGGCCGGTGGCCCGCCTTCTGGGTTAGAACCAGCGGGAACCATCACGACTGTATCAGCTTGCTGGTCGCAGATGAAGGCGCGCTGGATGTAGGGCCCTCCGTAACGATACAGCTGCTCCAGCGCTTCCTCGATGGGCTGCAAGCGGCTGCTTTCCAGGTTGTCGGCCATTCGAGGGGCGACCTCCTGCAGTTGCGCGAGACGCCACGAGATGTCCGCATCTGTGCTCTCAGCCACTATCCGAGCAAGGACCACGCGCTCGTCCATGGTCCTATCCGTGCTGTCCCTGACGGCCTCAAGAGCTATGTAGCCGAGGACTCCCAATATGGCCAGCAGGCCCACTAGGACGGACAAGCCAATCTTCGTTGACAGAGTCATTGCCACTCGTCCGCGGAATGCTGCGGCGAAGCATCAACCCCCCTTCGCGGGATCATGAACGCAGGATGGGTCCGAGGCCAGGTAGTCGCCGGTGACAGCGTAGGCGCGAGCGCGCGAGCCGCCGCACACCTGGCGGAACTCGCAATGGCCACACTTCCCTTTCAGTCTGTTGGGCTGTCGCAGATCCCTGAACAGGGACGAACAGCGGTAGATATCCGCCAGCGACTCTTGGCGGACGTTGCCCGCCGCCAGGGGGAGAAACCCAGACGGACAGACGTCGCCGATGTGGGAGATGAAACAGAAGCCTCTGCCGTCGTTCACTCCCTGAGCAGGACGGTCCAGCCCGTCCTGGTAGCGGTACCCCGCCCCGGCCAACGTACGAGGCGCCTTGCTGGCCGCGGCGGACCCGCGTGCCTTCTCTCGCTGCCGCTGGATGACCACCCGGCGGTAGGCGGGGGCCGCCGTGCTCTTGATGTCGAAGGGCACCTCGCGGGAAAGGCCGTACAGCCAGTGGAACACCTGCTCGTGCTCCTCCGGGGAGATCATATCAGCGGCCCTGCCCCGGCCCGTTGGCACCAAGAAGAAGAGGCTCCACTGAACAGCGCCCAGGTCCGCCACCATCTGCGTCATCTTATCCAGCAGGTGCAGGTTGTATTGGCTGATGGTGGTGTTGATCTGAAGGGAAAGGCCGACGGCGACGATGTCTCGGGCGACGCCCTGCGCTATCTGGAAGGAGCCGCTGAAACCACGGAACGCGTCGTGTGCCTCGGCGCTGGGGCCATCGATGCTGATGGCCACGCGACTCACGCCCGCTTCTTTGACGCGGGCGAGAGCCTTGGCGGTCACCAGGCGGGTGGTCGTGGGGGTGAGGGCGGTGCGCACACCTTTCTGGACGGCGTAGCCGAGAATGTCGTAGAGGTCGCGGCGCATCATGGGGTCGCCGCCGGTGATCACCAGGATGGGGTTGCCGAACTGCTTGATCTGGTCGATGAGGTGGAAGGCCTCCGGGGTGGTTAGCTCCCGCGGGTCTCGCTTTGGCTGTGCCTCCGCCCGGCAGTGGCGACAGGCGAAGGCGCAGGCTCGCGTCAGCTCCCAGGCGATGGTGAAGGGGGCAAGGTCGAAGTCGGCCTCGGCCAGGCGGGCGTCGTGGGCCTGCCGCTCCAACATGGCCTGTGACACCTTCTCCGTCATGCCGCCGCTCCCAGCCGCTGCACCGGCACCGGCCAGCGGGCCGCCTCTTCGGCTGCGGCGCTGTCTGGCGAGATACCGATCTCTTCATCGGTCAGGTAGCAGGCCGGGTCCGGAGCAAGGAAGTCGTCGAAGTAGCTCTCCGCCCGGACCCGCAGGTTGCCGTTACAGATGTCCAGGTAGCGACAAGAGCGACAGCGTCCCTTGAGGTGAGCCTTCCTGTCCTTCAGGACCGCCATTCTCGGCTCGCCCACATCTGTCCAGATGACGCTAAAGGGGCGCTCACGCACGTCGCCGAAGGAGTAGTGCCAGGAGAACTGGTCAGCATGCACGTAGCCCTGGGGGTCAACCGAGGACACGGCGATGCCGGACTGGTTGCCGCCGTTCCAGCGGAGCATCTGGTGCACCTCTTCCGCCCGCTGCGGCTGGTCCTGCTGGACTCGCAGGTAGAGGCAGACGTTGTCCGCGTGGTTGTCCACCGTGAGGACTTCCGTGTCCAGGCCTCTGCTGTGGAAGTCCTGGGCCCGCTCGAAGATGTAGTCCACCGCCTTGCGGGTCTCCTCCGGCCTCAGGTCCGCGGCGCGGATGCGCTCCCCGCGGCCAGCGTAGGCCAGGTGATAGACGCAGCAGCGGGGGATATCCTCAGTCTCCAGGAGGTCGAATACGGCCCGGAGCTGATCCAGGTTTCGCTTGTGCACAGTGAAGCGCAGCCCAACCCGGATGCCCAAGTCGCGGCAGAGCCGCAGGCCTGTCAGGGCGGCATCGTACGTCCCTTCCTTGCCCCGGATCTTGTCGTGGACGGGGCCAACCCCATCCAGGCTGACGCCGACGTAGGAGAAACCGCAGCTCTGTATCTTCCGGGCCACCTCAGGAGTGATGAGGGTACCGTTGGTGGAGAGGACGCACCGGAGCCCCTTCTCTCCGGCGTAGGCAGCCAGCTCGAACAGGTCAGGCCGGGTCAGAGGCTCCCCGCCGGAGAAGAGGACGGTAGGGACGCCGAACTCGGCCAGGTCGTCCAGAAGGGCTCTCCCTTCTTTGGTGGTCAGCTCTCCGGGGTAGGCCTGATCGTGTGAGTCGGAGTAGCAGTGCATGCAGAAGAGATTGCAGCGACGGGTGAGGTTCCACACCACTATCGGCTTCTTATCCGCCGAGAAGTGGAGGAGGTGAGAGGGCATATCGCTCGTGAGGCGGCCGTAACGCAGGGCATCCCCCGGGGTGGCCGTCCCAGTCAGCAGCCTCGTAACCGACAGCATATCCTTCTCACGTCCCGTTAGAACACCTGCACCATAAGCGGGCTGTATTTTCAGCCTAGGACAATGCACCCATGCCTACAATGGCACCAACGCCCCATATGGGGTGCAGAAAGGTACCAATGGCTCAGGCCATTTCTTGTCAATTCGGCCACGGTTGGCGGGGCGTCTCACCCGTGGCGGCCCGCCCTCAGACATCGGGAGTGACAATGCCCATTCGCATGGCGTATTTCAGAAGCTCCAGCCGGTTGTGCACTCCCAGCTTCTCCATGAGGTTGGCGCGATGGTTGTGCACCGTGTGTTCACTGATGCTGAGCATCTGGGCGATCTCGCGATTGGAATGGCCGGCGGCCACTAGATGCAGGACCTCTCTCTCTCGATCTGTCAAGGGGTCATAGGGGGCTGTCCCTTCCCCTCGCTTCACGCGCTCCAAGTAGTCGTCCACCAAGAGCTTGGTTACGCTCGCGTTGAGGTAGCAGTTCCCCTCATGAACTGATCTTATGGCGGCCAGGAGTTCCTGTTCCGGCGCTGCTTTGGTCACGTATCCGCTGGCACCTGCCTCAATAGCCTGGAAGAAAAACTGCTCGCTGTCGTGCATGGTCAGGACGAGAATGCGAACGTCACGTCGGTCTCGCTTCATGCGCCGGATCGCCTCCAGGCCTCCCAGTCGGGGCATGGTAATGTCCATCACCACCACATCCGGCTCCAGCTCCTGTAACTTCTGGACGGCCTCCAGCCCGTCCTTGGCTTCGCCCGTCACGCTCATATCGGGCTGGGCGTCAATGATGAGCCTCAGGCCTGAGCGCACCACGGCGTGATCGTCAGCCAGCAGAATGCGGATATTGTGAGTTTCCATTCCTCTCACCTTCCGGCCTGGCCCTGTTTGGACAGTTCTATCTCCGCCGGTGCCGGCTTACCGGCCGCCGACGGCGCGCTGATCACCAGCCTCGTCCCTTTCCCGAGGCGAGACCGGAGCTGAAGCTTGCCTCCTATCAGCTGGCACCGTTCCTGCATGCCGATGAGCCCCAGGCTCTTCCGGCGCTCGGCTCCCAGGGCTCGTTCCACATCGAAGCCAGCGCCGTCGTCCTCGATGGTGAGCTTCACGCGGGGGCCGTCGAAGGCGAGGTTCACCGTGACAAGCTTAGCCTGAGCGTGCTTGGCCACGTTGGTCAAGGCTTCCTGCGCGATTCGGAACAGGGTGACTTCCGTCTCTGTCGCTAACCGCCTCGGCGAGCCGGAGACCTCCAGCTTCACCTGTACGTCAGTGCGGCTGGCAAACGTCTCAGTGAGGTATCGCAGGGCCTCCGGCAGTCCCAGCTCGTCGAGGGCGCTGGGGCGTAGGTCCAGGGCCAGGTTGCGGATGATGTGCATCGCCTCCAGCGCCAGTTGACGCAGTGAAGCGGCCTCGTCCTGCACCTCAGGCGTGGGGCCAGACGCCTCGATGTGGCTCAAGCCGAGTTGCAGGGCGGTAAGGCTCTGGCCCGCCTGGTCATGAAGTTCCCGCGCCACGCGCTGGCGTTCTTCCTCCTGAGCCTTAACCACTTGCATCATTCGGTCCTGAAGCAAGGCGATTCGTTCTTCCTGCATGGCCAGAGCCTGGGTGTGCAGGTTCGCGACCTCATCGCGGGCCGAGCGCAGGGAGTCCACCATCCGGTCGAACGCCTGGGCCAAAGCGGCGAACTCGTCACGGCCACCTGCGCCGATGGGCTGATCCAACTCACCGCGGCTCACCCGCTCGGTCGCATCCAGCAGAGAGCGCAGGCGATTATTGATGTAAATGCCCAAGGGGTGACCGATGGCGAAGATCAGCAGGGCCACCACGACGAGTCCACCAATGATGATGTACTGGGTTCGGCTGATGAAGGACGTCGCTTCTCCGGTGACGGCCACGGCGTCCTCATATGCGATGTGCCGTAGATCGTGGGCGGTGTCGCTGAGTCCCCCGAAGTTGCCGCTGGACGCGTCGTACAGAGCGAGCGCCTCGCCCGCCTTGCCTTCATCGGTCAGGCTGAGGATGCGTTCGTGTACGGCCAGGTAGGACTCATACTCCTGCTCAAACTGTGACGCCGCTGGTGGCATTGTCTCCTCTGTGAATGTCTCCTCGTACTCGACCATGTGCGTCTGGATGCTGCCGCGCGTCACTGTCAGCTGATCGCCGGTGTCCTCACGCTCCAGGCGATCACTCTCCAAGATGTAGGTCAATTCCAGGGAGCGCAGCCGGCCCAACTCCTCGGCAATATGGGCGGCGTGTTCCACCCGAACGATGTCCCGTGAATTGGCCTCTTCGGACAAGTCCTTGGAGCGATCCAGTTGCCAATAGGTGAGGAGGCCGATGGCGGTCAGGGCGACGAGGAAGACGTTGAAGGCCAGGACGAGCTTCAGGCGGATCGGCATCGTGAGCCCCCCCGAGGCCCGATCCATGTCTTCGCCTGTGCATTATCCGCGCAGACGTTGACACGCGCTTGGCCCCGGAACCGCAGGCGACGGGTCGGGATGGACTGGATTCCCGCGCCCGCGAGGTCACCCTCGAAGACCCGGACCCACTCCGTCGACTCTGGCGCGAACTCCCCGGTCTGATCCGCCAGGGCCACGAAGACGGGTTCAGCCAGGAGGTCAGCGGGGACACTCAGATAGCCTCGGCGGGAGTCGGTGGGCTTTTCATTAGCTTGCATCAGCGCACCGCAATCCAGCCTCAATGAGCGATAATCCTGAGGGATAATCCTACTTTTTCGACCCTTTAACTAGACATCTTACCCGCCAGATATGGTGGTGTCAATCCTGCACGGGCGGAGTGCAGTCCCCCTGCGCACAGATACCTGCACGACAGGCCTTGTGCACACCACGCTCATGAGAAGTCTGTGGGAGCAAAATAGACGCAACGGTCAGGTGTAGAGTGCACGAACAGTCCATTGAGTCCGTCTTCGGCCTCACCTACTCTGAAAGTAGCGCTAGACGAATGTCTAGCCCCGTTCTAGACAAACGTCTAGGCCCTGCTCAGTCAGGGAAGCGAACATCATGACCTTTCGGCTGTGCGTACTCCTGGGCAAAGCTCACGCCGGCAGTAAAGGAGAGCGCGTTCAGGCACCTACGAAGCCTGATGGAAGCGTCATTGGCGCAAGGTTGCACTTCAGGTCACAAATGACGATTTGGGCTATCGCGCATGGCCGTTCAGCCCACGTGTGGCGTTTTGGAATGCGTCACTCTCCCTCTGCCGTACTGTTGCCTCCCTGGCCTGACCGGAGGTGGTGACCGGAAACCGTGACCGAGACGAAGAGGCAGGATGCTGTCCCAGGGGAGACGCTTCGACGCCGTCGGCTGCCGAGGATACCGATCATAGTGCTGGCGGCCTTGGGCTTCGCGGCTGTCTGGCTGGGAGTGTTCGGTATTGCCTATGCCTATCACTTCACGGAAGAAGATCCGAGCCTCTGCCGGACGTGTCACACGATGCGCGCAGCCTGGGATCAGTGGAACGATGGTGAGCATCAGGGGGTGACATGTCACTCCTGCCATCAGAACAACCTGCTCGACAACCTTCAGCAGGTGTGGCGATACGTCACGCGGCAGCCGGACGAAGTTGAGGCTCGAGCCGACGTGCCCGCCGCTATGTGCCTGGGTTGCCACCGCCTCCAGGGAGGGACAGCCAAGAGCGCCAGCGCAGACATGCACCACGCCGCCGGCGAGAGGGCCCAGTGCCTCCTTTGCCATGGGCAGGAGCTCCATCGCTTCGAGGCTACTCCCTGGAGCGGCATCTGCGGCTCCTGTCACTGAAGACGAAGACAGCATCGTCCCGCGGCGGGACAGGTCCCGCAGGCCAGCGCTCATGGCTCCTCCGGTTCAGCGTCTACTAGCACCATCTGGGCACGTATATGGGGCGACGAACCCATTGGTGGCGCCAGGGCAGTTGCCCTAAGTTAAAAGTGAAAAGAGTAAAGCGGACCGACCGTCAGTTTCGACGGTCGGCTAGATGGTTCGGCGTGCGCTGGAATGCAGTGATCGAATGCAGTCTCTCT
>JABAOC010008491.1_pt4 | contig 14200 bp, 16 predicted proteins | sample 7062161 | NCBI WGS metagenome assembly JABAOC01 (sample SAMN14538625, study PRJNA623070) | marine sediment metagenome | biome: marine biome [ENVO:00000428]; feature: marine pelagic biome [ENVO:01000023]; material: deep marine sediment [ENVO:00002113] | place: India: Gulf of Khambhat ... | reverse complement strand
ACAAGCTACATTTTCGGATGCATCGCAGGAGCAATTCCTTGGATTGCAATTGCTTTATATTTAGGATTTGCTGGCGAAGGAGATTTCAGGCCACCAGATTTTGTATACTGGATTTTCTTTTCAATCTTCTTATTCTTTAATGTCTTTGCAGTAAATATGGTCTTGCAGTATAAAAAAATTGGTCCATGGAAAGACTATCTGTATGGTGAAAGGATGTATATAATCCTAAGTCTTGTTGCCAAATCGCTTCTGGCTTGGCAAGTTTGGGCAGGAACTTTAAAGCCAGCTTAGTTTAATTTCCCCAAAATGGAAGAATAATTTAGCCGCAAGTCCGAAGAATCTGAGGACGATTGAGGAATCCACCAGTCACAGATTTTTAATCCTGCTACTAGGTATTTATCCAAACACTTTTCCCAACTTCTCAATTACCTCCATGTTCGAATAAAGGATATCAAAGAGAGTTTAAAAAACGGTTTATAGAGCCATTTTTTTAAATTCTTGACATTATAGAGATTATTTAATATTATTTAATATACTATAATTTTTTTAAGGGGGTGATCTTTAACAATTTTTCTTTAAACTTAAAAGTAAAGAACTTTACAAGAATAGTAAGATTTTAAAAAAGGAGAGGGAAAGATGAATAATGAGGAAGTTGTAAGTATTTCACAGAAAAGTTGGCATTATAGAACAGTACATTGGATGTATCATAATCCACTTTGGAATTCATATCGCGATTATGGATGGAAATCACTTTGCACATATGGAAGAAAACTAATCTTTGCATTATTGATTTTCTATCCAATTATAGTTCCAATTCTTCTTCTAGCTTTTGTTTTTGAAAGAATAACTAGAAGATGGATAAAAGAAGATATAATTAGAGAAACAACATCCGGTCTATTTGAATGGTTCATATTGAGTATTTTGATTTTTTATAGTTGGTATCAAATAAGAATTGAATATGGATGGTCTGGCTTTCTTGTTGAAGGAATGCCTTGGTATTATAAAGTTGTTGATTTTATTGCTGTATTCAATATTATTGCAATTGCTATATTTTCCATATCAATTATTTATTTTGTTACTCAATATTTTTTGTGGGATCCTTTAATAGAAGAATGGAANNTAATAGAAGAATGGAAATATTTAAAACAAAGATTTGAGAGAACAAAAGAAGGGGAAACTGGAGAATCAGCTATGTCCATAATTGTCAAAACTTACCTAGCTTGGAAAAATAAAGTATGCCCACCAGTAGAGTTTGTGGACTAAATTTCAAAATTCTATCTGCTTTATGCAGTTACACTATTTAAGAGATCTGCACCGTATTTGGTGTTTTAGTGTGTTAAACAAGGTCTCTTTTTTATTTGACAAAAGAATTTTGATATAATAATATTAAGTATCTAGGAGATTTCTAGAAAACTAAGGAGTGAGTACCTTGAAAAATGAAAAAGTACCTTTTGTTATTACTGATAATAATATAGAAGTGTTTACAGATAAAGATGGTCAATTTGGTAATAATCAGAGATTTATTGGAAGAAAGGGTGATTATAATTGAGTGAAAAAGGTTTTGTTGAGAAAAATGGTATGCCAGCAGAGATAATGATAAGTATTAAAAAGAAGAGAGAGAAAAAAAAGGGAAGCTATGTTGCTACTTTATATAGCAACGATATTTGCAAGATTAAAGGATCTTTTTGTGGAGAAGGGAACACCCCGGAAAAAGCTATAAGAAATCTCATGACAAAAAAATGGCCCAACCATAATATAATGAAGCTCTATGGTGATGTTAATAATATGATTATTTCGGATTTTAAGTATGCAGAAGAAAATACTAAATCTTATTGAAAGAGGCGATTGATAAAATGAAAAAAGATTTGGAATTAAATATGGAGTTGGTTTCTTCATTTAGTGATTGTTCAATGGGATTGAGTCTTTTTCTTCATAATATTAGGGGTAGTCACACTATAGAATTAATTGAAAACGGATTAGGAATTTTGGAAGTTTTAAAACAAGGCAAAAATTGTGTTGAGGTTGAAAAGAAAATTAACCTAGATCAACTTTCAGCCTGTGAAGAATACAATATAGTTAAAGAATGTCTAAAGGAAGAAAATTTTGATGATTTTGTAAATGAAATTGAAATATTGTTAAATCATGTTAAAGATTTTCTCAAAGGAAAAAGACCAGATGAACCTGATGAGAAAGATGTAAGGAAAGTCCAAAATATGACTTTCAAGATCAGTGAACCATGTTTGACATATGTTTCACAAACAGTTTCACCATTTAGATAGAGAATCTTATTGAAAGGGGCGTGAAAAGAAGTGAGCTCAACAACAAAACTTTCTGAAATTTTTCCAGGATTAGATGATTTACTTGAAGAAACCAAAGAAAAAATTTGGTCAGTTCATTTTGTAGGAGAAGCAAGAGGGTATATTAGAGGATTTTTTTTAGGGAATAAAAGTGTAAAGAACACTTCCTATAATAAGAGGCATATTATTTATATTAAGAATGGAGATTTGATAATTGAAGAAATTGCTGAGAATATTGTAGATATCGCATTTGGTAAGTCTGATATTTTTATTCCTGAAGATTATGATGATGCTATGGATTTAGTTCAAGGATTATGTGGACTTATTAGAAATACTATTGCTTGTTTGAATAGTGGTGATCATATAGCAGAAGACATGCTAATATTAGATGTAATAAATAAAAAAGTTCCAGAAATAGCTTCAGAAAGAGCAAAAGCACAAAAAGTCAGAGAAAAAGTCTAAGATTGAAAAATAGAGTTTAAAAAATAATGAACTCCTGTTTATTTATATATTTTGGTTTTCAAACCAAAAACAACAGGGGTTCTTTTTTATTCTCCTTCTTAGACACCCACTTTTAAACTGGGGATGAATACGCAAAAAAGAAGTTTTCTGCTTTAGGGGATTTCGCAAAAAAGAAATATTAGATAACCCGGGTTTTAATTTGGGTAAGCTTCATTTATTAGTTATTAATTTAGTATTATAAAAGTTTTTATTTTGTAGTATAATTAAATAAGTTACATTAAACAATATAATAAGAATTATTTGATTACACTGGAGTGAAACAAAAGCTCTAATGTAAAGAAGGAGAATAATTATAATGACAAACATTAATTTTAGCAATATTATAAAAAATCTAGAGAGAGTTTCTAATATAATAGATGTTGATGAAGATGTTATAGAGATTTTATCAAGTCCCCAGAGAGTTATTCAAGTAAGTATTCCAGTAAAAATGGACTCTGGTAATATAGAAGTTTTTCAAGGATATCGTGTTCAATATAATAATGCTCGAGGACCATATAAAGGCGGTATTCGTTATCATCCAGATACTGGACTTGATGAGATTCAAACATTGGCAGCACTTATGGCTTTTAAATGTACAGTAGCTAATATTCCTTTCGGTGGCGCCAAGGGCGGTATAAAATCTGATCCTACCAAGATTTCTAAAGATGAACTTGAAAGATTAACTCGAGGCTATATAGATAGGATTTATGAAGTTATTGGCCCTCAAAAAGATATTCTAGCTCCGGATATTTATACAGATGCTCAAATTATGGCTTGGGTTATGGATGAATATAGCAGAAGAACTGGTTATAATGTAACAGCAGTTGTAACAGGAAAACCAATAGAAATTGGTTGTTCAGCAGAGAGAGGAGGATCGACATCACTGGGGGGTGTTATTATATTAAAGGAAGCTTTAAAGTCAATAAAATCTAAACCATCTGATACAAAAGTGGCTATTCAGGGATTTGGAAAAGTAGGTTCTTTCATGGCGAGTTTTTTGGAAAAAGAAGGTTTTAAAATAATTGCTATATCTGATGTTTCAGGCGGGATAATGAACAAAAAGGGATTAAATGTTCAAGAAATTTTAAAATACAATCAGAAAACTGGTAGTGTTACTGGTTGTCCTAAAACTGATAAAATTACTAATAGCCAATTATTAGAATTAGATATTGATGTTCTTATACCCGCTGCTGTAGAAAATCAGATTACTGAAGAAAATGCTGATAAAATAAAGGCTAGAATAATTCTAGAGATGGCTAATGCTCCCATAACACAAATTGCTGATGGAATGTTGGAAAAAAGAAAGATTATTGTTGTTCCAGATATTTTGGCGAATAGCGGAGGAGTGGTAGTTTCTTATTTTGAATGGATACAAGATATGCAGGCTTATTGTTGGTCAGAGGGAGAAGTTGTTAAAAGATTAAAAGAAGTTATGGTAACATCATTTGACGAAGTGTTAGAAAAGAGTAGAAAGTATAAGACTAGCTTAAGAATGGCTTCTTATATATTGGCTGTAGAAAGATTATCTGCCGCTATCAATTTAAGAGGAAAATAATCCAAACTTTTTAAATAAACTTTTCCCCGGGGTAATTATGGATTTTAAGAAATATAATAGTGATATTGGAACAATCATTTTAGCAGCAGGAAAGGGAACAAGATTAAATTACGGAAAACCTTCTCCTATACCAAAAGTTTTGTATAAAATTTGTGGTCGTCCAATGATTTCTTATATTTTAGATACTTTAGAGAAGATTGGAATTTGTAATATAGTTATTGTAGTTGGCTACAAAGCGGATTTGGTGGAAAAAGCTTTAGGAGACAAGTATACTTATGTAATTCAAAAAAAACAGCAGGGGACAGGTAATGCTCCTTTATATGCAAAAAATATATTAGCCGGCAAGGTTGATACAGTTTTAATTCTTCAGGGAGATGACTCAGCTTTTTATGAACCTCAAACATTACTGGATTTAATCAATTTGCATAATAGACAAAAAGCTATTTTGACATTCCTAACAATTGATCATCCTGCTCCTTCTGAGATGGGAAGAGTAGTGCGAGATAAAAAGGGGAATGTGCAGGGTATTGTTGAGAAAGAGGTAATAACTGAAGAACAAAAGAAAATTTGTGAGATAAATGCTGGTTTATATTGTTTTAATGATAGATGGCTTTGGCAATCACTCCCGAAATTAAAACACAGCAAGGTAGGGGATGGAGAATATGCTCTTCCTGATTTGGTTAATATGGCAACCTCTGAAGGCAAGAAAGTTATAACTTATAAAATTGATGATTTAAATCAATGGGTGGGAATTAATAATATAAAGCAATTAGAGCATGCTAATAAATTGATGCGCACAAAGTTAGTCAGTAAGGTAATAAAGTAATAAGGTTGAGGTATATGGCANNACAAGCCAATAAATTGATGCGCATTAGGTTGATTAGCGAATAAGTTGATAAGGTAATAAGGTAATAAGGTACTAGGGCAATAAGGATTATATATACTTAGCAACTTACAAACTTATCAACTTGTAACTAACTTAAAGGTACTAAGGATATATAGTATATGGCAACTTACAAAACAAAAGGGATAATTTTACATAGAAAAGATTTTTCTGAGTCTGATAGAATTGTTACTATTTTCACCTTGGATTATGGTAAAATATATACTATAGCAAAGGGAATAAGACGTCCGGGGAGTAAATCATCGGGTCATTTGGAACTTTTTACCTATTGTGATTTATTTATAGCTTCTGGCAGGAATTTAGATATTATTTGTCAAGCAGAAACAAAAAATAGTTTCCGGCCACTAAGATATAATTTGTTTAAAACTAGCCTTGCTTATTATATAGCTGAGTTGGTTTTAAAGATCGCTCAGGAAAGACAAAAAAATAAAAATGTTTTTAATTTGCTTAAAGATACTTTTAATTATTTATCAAAAGACGGCAATCCAGAGGTATTACTTAGATGGTTTGAACTTGCTTTGATTGGTAATACAGGTTTTCATCCTGAATTTAATCGATGCGTTCATTGCAAAAGAGAAATTAAAGAAAATCAAGAGAATTTCTTTAGCGCCACCTCTGGAGGTATTTTGTGCCCTTTGTGTATAGAATCTGATTCCTTTGTTATTAGACTATCTAAGGATGCATTAAATAATCTTAGAATTTTACAAAGAAGTGAATTAGAAGATACAAATCAATTAAAAATTAAAAAAGATATTTTAGAAGAAATTGAAAGTATAATGAATTTTTATATAAATTTTGTTTTGGAAAGAGAATTGAAATCCAAGAAATTTGTACAGAAGATTAAAAAAGAAAAAATTGCCTATTCTTAAAGTGATCCCGGTAATTTACCCCGAAAGTTTTCGGGACAATCTTGAACAATAATATACTTCGAATTAATAAAAAAATAAGTCAATAAGCTTATTTCTAATATTATAAAATTTATTAATTGAATATTATGACAAAAAAACAAAGCAAAAAAACAGCCGAGCAAAAAAAGTGGGAAAAAGAACATTCTAATGGAAAAGCAATATTTTCTTGGACTATTTATGATTATAAAATTTGGGGGATTGAATGTCCTGAGTGTATTTTGAAAAATCCAGGGAAAACCGAGGGAGAGCTTTTAGGAGAGGAAGAAATTAAAAATTGGTATATTGATTCCATTCAAACATTAATAGTTTTAAAAGGAGAAAATAAGAAAGTTTATGAAAGGGTGTATAAAGATTTTATCTTGGATTTGAAATATTTGTTGTCTTTAGGTAATATTCCTTTTGAACTTTTGGAATATGCACAAGATGAAAGTAATTTTGGATAGTTTATTAGACTTTAGACCTAGGTAGATATTCAATATAATCGCTCAGGGGAACGAAAATTTGCTTCTGCCCCGTAATAAAACGGGATAAACGGAACTTCTTTATCTCAGACAGCTTGCCCCGTAGGAGCAAAGGGACTTTCGGGGGCCTCGTGCACAAATTTTATTTCCTTCGCTTAAAAGATTAATTAAAAAGGACTATTGAATGGCTTTTAATTTGATGGAAAAAATTGTATCCCTATGTAAACGTCGAGGTTTTATATTTCCTTCCTCTGAGATTTATGGAGGAATTGGTGGATTTTGGGATTGGGGCCCATATGGAACAGAACTTAGAAATAATATAAAAAAAGCTTGGTGGAAAAATATAGTCCAACAGCAAGATAATATTGTAGGTTTAGAGAGTTCCATTATTTCCAATCCCAAAGTTTGGGAAGCTTCAGGCCATACATCTTCCTTTGCTGATCCTTTGGTTGATTGCAAAAAATGCAAAAAGAGATTTAGGGCTGATCATTTAATCCAGTCAATGGAGAAAAAGGAAGATGGGGTAGTTACCTCAGCAGAGATAGAAAAACTTAAAAAGGCCTTGAAGAAAGTTAGCTGTCCTGAATGTGGAGGAGAGCTGACCCAGCCAAGAAAATTTAATCTCCTGGTTCCTACTTATATTGGAGTTATAGAAGATGAAAAGTCAAAAACTTATCTAAGAGGAGAAACCTGTCAGGGTATATTTGTAGATTATGATTTAATTAGACAGTCTAGCCGGCTGAAAATTCCCTTTGGTATTGCTCAGATTGGTAAAGCTTTTAGGAATGAAATCACCCCTGGAAATTTTGTTTTTAGGTCTCGGGAATTTGAACAGATGGAATTGGAGTTTTTTATAAACCCCAATGATGACAAAAAATGGTTTTCCTATTGGAAAAAGCAAAGATTAAAATGGTTTTTGGATTTAGGAGTGGAAAAAAAGAATTTAAGATTTCGTGATCACAAGAAAGATGAACTTGCTCATTATGCTAAGGAAGCAACTGATATTGAATACAAATTTCCTTTTGGCTGGAAAGAACTGGAAGGTGTTGCCAACCGTACTGATTTTGATCTAAAACAACACTCTAAATATTCTGCAAAAGATTTAAGTTATTTTGATGAAGATACTAAAAAAAGATATATACCTTATGTAATAGAGCCTTCTTTGGGAGTAGATAGAGCAGCTTTAGTATTTCTATTAGATGCTTACCATGAAGTAAAAGGCGGAAGAACAAAAACAACCGAATCAATTAAGGAAAAAGAAGTGGTTTTAAAGCTGCATAAAGATCTAACTCCAATTAAAGTAGCAATTTTGCCTCTGTTACGCAAAGACCAGCTAATAAAGAAAACCAAGGAGATTTATGATTTGATGAAGAATCATTTTATGTCTGAATATGATGAAACTGGTTCAATAGGAAAGCGCTATCGCCGTCAAGATGAAATTGGTACTCCATATTGTGTAACTATTGATTTTGATACTTTGAATGATAAAGCCGTCACTGTCCGTGNNGTGAGAAATTAGAATAATATATCTATTTTATCTCTGCAATAGTGAAAGACCAAAATTGTTTTGTTTTTAATTTGTGGATAAGTGAAGGTTAGGAATAAGGAATAAGGAAAAAGGAATAAGGAAAAAATGGCTTTTCAAAGCCATTTTTTTATATTTAGGTATATAAATTATTTTTTACTTGACAAGATATTGACAAATATTGAAAGTGGGGTATAATGGTGACAAAGATATAGATTGTGGATAAAAGTGGGGATAAGTGGTAGAAGCTGTGGATAAGCAGTAGCTAAAACACACTAAAGTTACACTAATAAATCACTAAATTAATACTAAAAATAAAGATAGAGTTTTAACTTGTAAAAATACTTTAGTATTTTTACGAAAGAGGAGAAACAAACTGAAAGCTGGAGTAATTGCCTATAAGGAAATTAGGAAAGCGGCAGGTTTGTTTGGACGATGTTTATAGGAGAATTTACACATTCAGTTGATAGTAAAGGAAGATTGGCTGTTCCAGCCAAGTTTCGAAAAAAATTAGCCACAGGCGCTGTAGTTACTCGAGGCTTGGATGATTGTCTTTTTCTATATCCTAAAGTTGAATGGGAAAAACTAGCTAAAAAGTTATCCCAGCTTCCTATAAGTCAGAAGAATGCCAGGGCTTTTGCTAGATTAATGTTAGCAGGGGCTTATGATGTAGATTTAGACAAACAGGGTAGAATAGTCATTCCTGCCTACCTGAGAAGATATGCTTCGATTAAAAATGAAACAGTCATAGCAGGACTTTATAGTAGATTGGAAATCTGGAGTACAGCTCGCTGGAATAAATATAAAAAAGGAGCAGAGGAAGAAAGTACTGATATTGCCGAACATCTGGGAGAGTTAGGTGTGTAATATTAAAAATTTTTTGTTTGCTAGTAGCTAGTAGCCAGTTTTTTAAAAAATGGCTGTAGAGTTTATTTAAAGATGATTAAAAATTGAATACTCCGAAAACCTTCGGAGTAACCATTTGTTCACCTCCTTAAAGTTAAAACCCCACAAAAACAAAAATATTTTTTAAAACCCCACAGGCTGGCTACTAGTTTACAATATTATAAAAAATATGTCAGATGCTCAAAAACATATACCTGTTCTTTTAAAGGAAACATTAAATTTTTTAAATCCTCAACCAAATCAAAATTTTATTGATTGCACAGTAGGGGGAGGAGGACATTCTCAAGCTATTTTGTCTCACATAGCCCCTCGTGGTAAACTTTTAGGAATTGATAAAGATAAGGCGGCAATAGAAAAAGCAGAAAAGAATTTAAAGAAATATGAATCCAGATATATTCTTATAAGAGATAATTTTGTAAATTTAAAAAATATAGTTTCTGAATATAAATTTTTCAATGTAGATGGAATTTTATTTGATTTAGGTATTTCCTCAATTCAGCTTTCCGATAAAAGAAGAGGGTTTTCATTCCTTTTCGATGCACCTTTGGATATGCGAATGGATCAAAGGAATATTCTTACTGCTTCAGATATTATAAATAATTGGGAAGAAGTGGATTTGATTAAAATTTTTAGAGATTATGGTGAGGAAAGATATGCAAGGAAGATTGCTCAAGCTATTGCTGATTTGAGAGCAAAAAATCCAATTACTCGGAGTTTGCAGTTAGTAGAGATAATTACTAAGATAAAGCCTCATAATAGAAGGATACATCCAGCAACAAAAGTTTTTCAGGCTTTAAGGATTGCTGTAAATAATGAGTTAGAGAATTTAAAGAATATATTACCAGATTGTCTATCTATCCTGGAAAAAGGAGGGAAAATTGCAGTGATTTCTTTTCATTCTAAAGAAGACAGAATTGTAAAAGATTTTTTTAGAAAAGAGTCAAAAGATTGTATCTGCCCTCCTAAAACTTTAGTTTGTAGGTGCAAACATAAAGCAAAACTTAAAATAATAACTAAAAAGCCAATTACAACTACAAATAAAGAAATAAAACAGAATTTGAAAAGTCGCAGTGCTAAATTAAGAGTAGCCCNNNNCAATTAACTAAAGAACCAAAGAACAAAATTATTATTATATTGTGATGTTATTAAGTTATTCAGTTTTTTAAAGGTAAAAATTATGGGAAGATTATTAACTTTTACAATTTCAGAATCACAGGATAGGAGAGCAACAGGTGGAAACATTATGCCTAAGATTAAAATAGGTCCTATATCTTTGACTTTTATCACTATAATTTTAGCTTGTCTCTTGTGCCTTTTCTATCTAGTTCAGTCTAATGCAGTAACTACCAAAAGCTATGATATAAGAGAATTAGAAAGTAAAAAAGAACAAATTCAAGAAGAAAATGAAAGGCTACAGTTGGAAGCAGCAAGGTTACAATCAATTAAAGAAGTTGAAGAGGAGGCTAAAGATTTAAAGATGGTTCCTTCAAAAAAAGTCGATTTTCTCACCCCTTCTTCTGGTGTAGCAAGTAAATAATGTTCTTTGATTTTATATAATCTTATAAATGTATCTTTATAGTTTGTACTTTAGTTCATTAAAATAGCTCTTGTTATAAATAAGAGCTATTTTTTGATATAATAGTTAAAGATAAAATATTTTATTTAATTAAATTGGAGTATTGAATGAAAGGATATAAAGAACATACTATCCAACGTCGACGTATTTCTTTTATTCTATCAATAATTGTTCTTTTAACTTTCTTAGTTATTGGTAAACTTTTTATTATTCAAATAATACAATATGACCATTATACAGCTTTAGCCAAAAATCAACACTGGCTTATTAAGGAGATTCCAGCCAAACGAGGTAGAATTTTAGTAAAAGATAGATATTCCCAAGAATCTTTTCCTCTGGCTATGAATATAACTCGTTATTTAGTATATGCTGTTCCAGCACAGATTAAAGATCATAAAGATATAGCTTTGAAATTATCTCCTATATTAGAAATACCTTCTGGGGAAATAGAAGAAAAAATTTCTAATAAAAAAGATATGTATGTACCTTTAAAACATAAACTGTCTAAAGAAGATATAGAAAAAATTGAGAATTTGAAACTAGAAGGGATTGCTTTTCAATCAGAGAATTGGCGTTCTTATCCAGAGGGAGAATTAGCCGCTTGTATTTTAGGTTTTGTTGATGCTGAAGGAAATGGAAAATATGGAATTGAAAGTTATTTTAATGAGGATTTAAAAGGGGAAACAGGAATTTTAAAAACAGAAAAAGATACCCAAGGAATTCAAATTTTAGTTGGTCAAGAAAATATTTACTCTTCTTCTGATGGCAATGATTATGTTTTGACTATTGATCGTACTATTCAACATAAAGTAGAAAATGTGTTAAAAGAACATGTAGAAAAACATGGAGCTAAAGGTGGAAATGCTATTGTTTTAGATCCCAAAACCGGGGCTGTTTTAGCTATGGCTTGTTACCCTACTTTTGATCCTAATTTTTATTATCAACAGAAAGATTATACGATATTTGAAAATACTTGTATTTCTTCGGTTTTTGAGCCAGGTTCTATTTTTAAACCCATTGCTATGGCTGCTGGGTTAGATTTAAATAAAGTTTCTCCGGAAACAACACATTACTGCCAGGGTAATGTGGGTGTAGGGGCGGAGATAATTTATACCTCTGACCGTAAAGCTCATGGAACAGAGAATATGATAAAAGTTTTAGAGGAATCTTGTAATGTCGGCATAATTTTTGTAATAAGACAAATAGGGGGAGAGCAATTTTATAATTATATAAAGAAATTTGGTTTTTCAGAGGCTACAGGAATTGAGTTAGATGGTGAAATAAAAGCAGATTTGAAGGATATTTCAGAATGGAGAGAAATTAATTTTGCCACTGCTGGTTTTGGTCAAGGGATTGCTGTAACTCCTTTGCAGATGGTTACATCTATTGCTGCCATAGCCAACGGAGGTAAATTGATGCGTCCTTATATAGTAGATAAGGTTGTTTATTCTCAAGAGCAAAAGGAACCTAAAGAAACAGAACCCCAGATAATTAGACAAGTTATTTCTGAAGATAAAGCTGAAACATTAATTGCTATGTTAGTTTCTGTTGTTGAGAAAGGACATGGTTATCAAGCTAAAATTCCTGGTTATAGGATTGCTGGTAAAACTGGTACAGCGGAAGTACCTGATGAAAAAGGAGGATATGCTTCTGGTAAGACTGTTGGTTCTTTTATAGGTTTTGGCCCAGTAGATGATCCTCAATTTGTAGTTATGGTAAAAATAGACGAGCCTAAAGGAGTAGCTTGGGCTGAATCAACAGCAACACCTGCTGTAGGAGAGATTTTAGGTTGGCTTTTTAATTATTATCAAATTCCTCCTTCGGAGTAATTTGTAGACTGCTTCGCACTAAGCAAATTCCTCCTTCGGAATAGTAATGATTTGATGTGTGAATTCATAACCCATTAACTTACCTATAAGGATATTTATGAAGAAAATTCTTAAAAAGAATATTGTTGAGCCTCTTTTTCGTAGTTTAGCCTTTTTTATGCTTAAAAAACATAAACCAGAAGTTATTGCTATAACTGGAAGTTTAGGAAAAACTTCTGTAAAAGATACTATTGCTTTACTTTTGTCTCAAAAGTTTACAGTNNCCAGAAGTTGTTGCTGTAACTGGAAGTTTAGGAAAAACTTCCACGGCTAAAGCTGTTTTTTTGATTTTATCTCAAAAGTTTTCTGTTGGTGCGCCTAAAAGAAGTTATAATACTGAAATAGGAGCACCCCTTAGTATATTTAGCCAGGATGTTCCTCATCCTATCACTTCATTAGTAGGATGGGTGAGAGTACTAGGAAACTGCTTTTTTCAAATTTTATTTCAAAAAAAATATTATCAGAAAATTATTTTAGAAATGGGGGCAGATAAACCAGGAGATATAAAATATTTTACTAGTTTTATAAAACCTCATGTGGCTGTTGTTACAACAGTGGCACCAGTTCACCTTTTGGAATTTAAAGATATAAATGCTATATCGAAAGAGAAACAGATATTAATAGAAAATTTATCTCCAGATGATTTTGCAGTTTTAAATTATGATGACCAAAGGGTGAGAAATATGGCTGATAGTACCTCAGGGAAAGTGGTATTTTTTGGATTAGACGAGAAAGCTAATATATATGCCAGTGATATAGTATCTAGAATAGATGGTTTAGAATTCACTTTGAATTATAAAAATAAATCAGTTTTTACAAAAATACCTAACATAATTTCCAGACATCAAATTTATATACCCTTAGCTGCAGGAGCTGTAGCTTCAGTTTTTGGTTTTAGCCTACAAGAAATATCTCAAATTTTACGAAAAATCAAATTACCCCCTGGTCGAATGAATTTAATACCAGGTATAAAAAATAGTTTGATTATTGACGATAGTTATAATTCTAATCCACAGGCAGCTTGTGCTGCTCTGGAGACTTTAGCGGAAATCCCTGGGGCAAAAAAAATTGCTGCCTTAGGAACTATGAATGAATTAGGAGATTATACAAAAGAAGGGCATAGAAAAGTAGGTAGAAAGGCAGCAAGTGTAGCTGATTTATTAATTACAGTGGGTAAGCCGGCGGAAATATTTTTAGCTGATCAAGCTTATAAATCTGGACTTAAGTCTTCACAGATTTTTTCTTTTGAAAATTCACTTAAAGCAGGAGATTTTTTAAAGAACAAAATAAAAAAGGGGGATATTATTCTAGTTAAAGGTTCTCAAAATAATGTACGTATGGAATGGCTGGTGGAAAAAATTATGAGTGATCCTGAAAAAGCAAAGGATTTATTGGTAAGACAAGGACCAGAATGGGACAAGCCCAAAAAATTAAAAGGTTTGCTTAAAAAATAAAATGACAAATTATTTAAAATATGCTAAATTAATTAAAGATTCCCCGTAACCATTAACTAATAACTAATAACTAATAACTAAAGAATCTCTATGGAATATGTACCAACATTAACTAAAATTTTTTTAATATTATCCATATCTTTTATAATAGGTATGGCCATAACTCCCTTTTTAAGTTTTATTTTATATAAGTATAAAATAATCCAAGGTCTTAGAAAGACAGCGGTTGATGGGAAGGGGGTGCC
>JABAOC010001539.1_pt5 | contig 14202 bp, 15 predicted proteins | sample 7062161 | NCBI WGS metagenome assembly JABAOC01 (sample SAMN14538625, study PRJNA623070) | marine sediment metagenome | biome: marine biome [ENVO:00000428]; feature: marine pelagic biome [ENVO:01000023]; material: deep marine sediment [ENVO:00002113] | place: India: Gulf of Khambhat ... | reverse complement strand
TCAGGATGGAACTCGGTGACGTGGATGAGAGCGGGAGAAGAAGGCCGGTTCCGATAGAAGGCTCAGAATTTGAAGTTGAAGCGGATACTCTGATCCTGGCCATCAGCCAGGAGCCGGATGTTTCACCACTGGTGAGTGGAAATGGCCTGAAAATTTCTGAGTGGAGCACTATTGAAGTCAACCCGGAAACTTTACTCACGAACGAAGAAGGAATATTCGCGGGCGGAGACGCGGTCTCCGGTCCGAATACAGTGACCGAAGCCATGGCCCACGCAAAAGTGGCTGCTCAGATGATCGACAAATACATAAAGGGAGAAAAATTAAAAAGAAAATACAAAAAAACTCGGCCTGCGGTGCATGTTGAACCGATAGAACTTTCGGAAGAAGAGATCAAGGACCTCAAGAAACCGGAAATGCCGTTAATCCCGGTAGCGCAGAGGATCGATAACTTTAAAGAAGTCGAATTAGGATTTACAGAGAAAGATGCGATTGCAGAGGCCAAGCGCTGTCTCAGATGTGATTTGGAAAAAGATGAGGATTACGTCGAAGAAGAAGTCGCAGTCGAGATAGAAGTCGAAGAAAAAGAAGAGATAATAGAAGAAGAGAAAGTGGAAAAAGAGGAAAAAGTTGAAGCCGCTGAACCCGAAGAAAAAGTAGAAGAGAAGGTCGAAGAAAAAGTGGAGGAAGTCGCCGAACCCAAAGAAGAACCAAAAGAGATCAGAGTGGAAGCCGCGGTGGAAATTCCAGATATGAAAAAAGAAGAGGAAGAAAAGGTTGAAGAGAAAAAGGAGGAAAAAGAGGAGCCCAAGGAGAAAAAGGCCAAGGCCGTAATCGATATTCCCGACCTGAAAATGGGACCCGAAGCCGAGCCCGCTGAAGAAAAACCCAAGGAAGAGGAAAAAACAGAAGAAGCAGAACCCGAAGAAAAACCAGATGAGAAAGCGGAAGATAAAGAAGGGGGCGCGGCGGAACCCAAAGACGAACCCAAAAAGAAAAAAATTAAAGCCGTAATCGATATTCCCGATTTTAAAAAAGAAGACTCATGACAAGAGTAGAAATCAACATAAGCGGAGGATTAGCGTGATAGAGCTGACTATCAATGGTAAAAAGGAAAAATTTCCTGAGGGTCAAACACTCTTAGAATGCATCGAGAGTACCGGATTAAAGATCCCGACTCTTTGCTATCATAAAGCTCTCCTTCCGCATGGAGCATGCCGACTGTGCCTGGTGGAGGTGTCCACAAACGGCAGTTCCTCAATCCAGGCCGCATGCACATATCCAGCGCTCAACAATTTAAAAGTTGAAACGGATTCAGAAAGAGTCAAAAAAACACGCAAGGTGATGATCGAACTGCTGCTGGCCAGATGCCCGGATTCAGAAGCGATACAGAAAATAGCCGAGGAGTACGGTGTCAAAGCAACACGGTTTAAGAAAAAGAATGATGATTGTTTCCTCTGTGGCCTGTGCGTAAGAATGTGCAACGAGAGAATGGGCATCAGTGCAATCAATTTCATGAATCGTGGTTCCAAGCGGGAAGTCAACCCGCCTTTCAATGCACACTCTGATGTGTGTCAGACCTGCGGAGCTTGCGCTTTCATCTGTCCGACCGAAAGGATCAAACTCGAGGATATCAGCAAGAACAAGGAGATCCCTATTGCAAATGAGTTTGATGAAGGATTGATCAAAAGGTCAGCGGTATACATTCCCTATCCACAGGCTGTTCCGAATAAAGCCTCGATCGATGAAAGATACTGCGCACACATGCTTAAAGATGAGTGTGGAGTCTGTAAAGAGTTTTGTGAAGCAGACGCGATTGACTATGAACAGAAAGAAAAGGATATGGAGCTGAATGTCGGTGCAGTCATTTTATCCCCGGGATTCGAGCTGTTTGACGCAAAAGTCAAAGAGGAATTGGGATATGATCTTTATCCGAATGTTGTCACTTCACTCGAATTTGAAAGAATACTATCTGCATCTGGGCCATACCTGGGGAAAGTCTTAAGGCCTTACGATAAAATGGAGCCAAAACGAATAGGATTTATCCAGTGTGTCGGATCACGCGACGTGGACAGGGACTACTGTTCCTCTGTATGCTGCATGTACGCCACGAAGGAAGCCATCATCGCCAAGGAACATGTTCATCGAGAGTTAAAATGTGACATCTTTTTCATGGATATGCGTGCCTTCAGTAAAGGATTTGATGAATACTATCAGAGAGCACAGGAGCTTGGAGTCGAATATATCCGGTGTCGTGCCCCATCCATTAAAGAAATTCCTCAATCCAAAAATCTGCTGATTGAGTATCTGACGGAAGAGGATAAGAAGGCGTCTCGCGAATATGACCTGGTGGTTTTATCGGTGGGCATGATGCCCCCAAAGGCTGCAGAAGAAATTGCCAAAAAATATGGTATCGAACTGAATGAATTTAATTTCTGCAAGACACCTCCGTTTAAACCTGTAGAAACCAAACACGATGGAATTTATGTATCCGGGCCATTCACTGAACCCAAAGATATACCCGAGACAATAATGCAGGCCTCGGGTGCATCATCCAAAGCTTTATCGCTTCTCAAAGATGTGAAAGGCAGCTTGATCGTTCCGAAGGAATTTCCGCCGGAAATGGATGTGGAAGGCCAGGAACCGAGGATCGGAGTGTTCGTTTGCCACTGCGGAACCAATATTGCCGGAGTCGTCAATGTTCCCGACGTGGTGGAATTTGCGAAAACACTCCCCAATGTGGTCTACGCGGAAAATAACCTGTACACCTGTTCAAACGACACTCAAGTGAGGATAAAAGAGAAAATCAAAGAGAACAACCTCAATCGTGTCGTTGTCGCCTCTTGCACGCCCCGGACTCATGAGCCACTGTTCAGAAACACGATCCGGGAAATAGGGCTGAATCCCTATCTTTTTGAAATGGCCAATATCAGAGATCAATGTTCTTGGGTGCATATGGCGGAGCCGGAAAAGGCATCGGAAAAATCCAAAGATTTAGTCAAAATGGCTGTCGCAAAAGCAGGATTATTGGAACCTCTTCAAAAAAGATCGGTCCCCATCATTAAATCTGCACTGGTCATCGGCGGGGGACTTTCCGGCATGACCGCTGCCGTTGAACTCGCGGAGCAGGGATATGAAGTCTTTTTAGTGGAGAAAGAAAAAGAGCTGGGGGGAAATCTGAGGAAAATTCACCATTTGCTGGGTGGAGGGGATCCGCAGGCTGAATTGAAAAATCTGATTGAAAAAGTGAAAAAGACAAAGAATATCAAGCTCTACACGGAAGCGAAAATAGAAAATATTGAAGGCACGATCGGGAGTTTTAAGACAACGGTTTCCCAAAAAGGTAAATCGACCGAGCTTGATCACGGGGCCGTGATCGTGGCCACCGGCGCAAAGGAATATGAACCCAAAGAATATTTATACGGTCAACATGAGAACGTCATCACTCAATTTGAGCTCGAGCAGCAAATCAGCACAAATGGTGATTCATCACCGAAATCTCAAAAGAAGCTTCCGAAGAATATCGTCATGATTCAGTGTGTGGGATCTCGGGATGAAGAAAGGCCTTATTGCTCAAGGGTATGCTGTTCAGAATCCATAAAGAACGCCCTGAAAATAAAAGAGCTTTCTCCTGAAACCAATATTTACATATTATTCCGAGACATCAGAACTTATGGATTCAGAGAAAGTTACTATACCAAAGCAAGGCAACAGAATGTCATGTTCTTAAGATTTGATGAAGACCGGAAGCCAGAAGTCACAAAAAACGGAAAAGGTTTGAATGTTGAAGTATTCGACCTGACTTTAAAAAAACCGGTAAAGATACCTGCAGACTTAGTCGTGCTGTCAGCGGGGATAGTGGCCAGTGAGGGGAACGAAGAAATTGCCAAATTTCTAAAAGTTCCGCTCAACAAGGAAGGATTTTTTCTCGAAGCACACATGAAGTTGCGTCCGGTGGACTTTGCCACGGACGGAGTCTATCTGTGCGGCTTAGCCCATTCAGCCAAAGCAGTCGAAGAAAGCATCATTCAGGCTCAAGCCACAGCTTCAAGAGCTTCCACAGTGCTTTCCAAAGACAGTATAGAGCTGGAAGCGAACATATCTCAGGTTATTGACGAAAGTTGTGACGGCTGCGCGTACTGTGTTGAACCCTGTCCTTACCAAGCGATTACACTCATAGAATACATGAAAGACGGCGAGATCAAAAAAACGGTTGAAGTGGATGAAACCGCCTGCAAAGGTTGCGGATGTTGTATGGCAACCTGTCCGAAGAAAGGAATATTTGTGAGAGGCTTCAAGCTCGAACAGATCGGAGCGCAGGTGAATGCGGCTTTAGAGGTGCAATAATGTCGGATGAGTTTGAACCCTTAATTATCAGTTTTTGCTGCAACTGGTGTTCCTATGCCGGGGCGGACTTGGCGGGTGTGTCCAGATTACAGTATCCCCCGAATATCCGAATAATCAGAGTGATGTGTTCTGGCATGGTTCATCCCAATTTAGTGGTCGATGCGTTAACCAAAGGAGCGGATGGCGTTTTGATCTGCGGTTGTCATCCCGGTGACTGCCACTACGAAGAAGGAAATCTGAAAACAGAGAAGAGAGCAGAAGCCATCAACCTCATGCTCGAGGATTTTGGCCTCGAAGAGGAAAGATTTCGATTGGAATGGGTTTCCGCATCCGAAGGCCCAAAATTTGCGCAGGTGGCAACAGAATTTACAGAACAGATCAAGAAATTGGGGCCCAGTCCCTACAGAACATAAAAGAGGGAGTGCCAAATGGCTGATCTTTCCAAAATCCTAAACGGAAAAAAATACATGTGGGACAATGTTGTTTACGAATCGAAAAAAGAAGCCCAGGAACTCATGGAAAAATACAAAAAAGATGATTTTGAAGTGGAGTTAATAGAAGAGGAGAATACATATCTTCTCTATACGCGACGAGTTGTCACAGAGATTGTTCTGGAGGGCGAGCCCCCGCCGGCCTAATTAGAGCTTATCCTTAAATTTCAAAACTTCCTTGACCATCCTGATCCCATCCGGAGAATTGATCGGAATGTCCCGGAGTTGGGCTCTTATTTTTTTAGTATCCAAACTGAATGTGTGACCATTCTTTTTATGCACATAGAGTAAATCTATATCCGGATTTCCTATAATCAGAATGACGATGGTTTGACCGATGTCACCTAAAGGCTTCCTGTCGATATGGCTGATCTGGAAATCGGCTGTAATCTTGGTGCCTTCTCCCTTTTGAGATTCGATGGAGAGCTGTCCGTTCGCCGCTCTGGCGGCTTCTGATAAAAGGGGCAATCCAAAGCCAAACCGGCGAACCGTTCGAGTCGTGTAAAAAGGATCAAGTGCCTTTTTCACGGTTTCCTCGTCCATCCCTTCACCGTTATCTATGACTTCAATTGACAGTAAATCTTTCTTTTTATCTTCCGATATTCGGATTTCGATCGTATCCGCTCTGGCAGCGACAGAGTTTTCCACGATGTCGAGAATGTGCAGCGAAAGATCTTCCACGAGACCTCACCCTTAATTATTCATTTTTCTAAAAAGGGGACAGTTCCCATTTTTTTAATTCGGGTGAATTAATTTTCTTCCGTCTTTGTTTTCCAGAGCCATTTTCATTTCAGCGACAGAGACATCTTCGAGCAGGAAAGTCGTAAAACCCTTTCCGATGTCATCAGGATAGTGGGCATCGGAAGAACAGGTGATCGGATAAATATTTTTAAATCTTTTGTTCGCTTCTTCGAAGGTGATATGGGGAGATATTTCCATGGCATCCAATTCCAAATTTTCGGGGATGAATCCGAGCTGGCTGATAATGCTGAAGGAATCTCTGTCTATGTGCGATGCGATGGCGATTCCGTTGAAGGAGTGAATCATCCGGATCACATCATCAAGCGGAATCGTCGTGGCTCCGATCAACAGCTTATCGTTAAAACCCAGCGCTTCTTCTTTTTCGTTCACTATGACCTGCATGCCAAAGGCCTCTTCATCGTTCTTTCCGGGAAGATTTCCGTAGACATACTCCTGGAGTTTGAGAGTGTTTTTGATATCATCGAAAAGCCCCAGAACATGAACTTCTTCCTGAGACGTCACTTCCATGCCCGGCAGAACATGGATATTCATTTTCTGGGCAACATTCATAACGGCCAGGGAATTCTCGGATGAGTTATGATCGCATATGCCTATGATATCTATCTCTTTGTTCTTTGCTGAGGTGAGTATTCCCTTCGGAGACATATCCAGTTCTGTGCAGGGAGAAAGGCACGTGTGGATATGCAGGTCTGCCTTAAAAGGTCTGAGCATGAATCAATCTTATGAGCTCATCAACCCATAGAGTTTTCCCGAAATTTCAAAGGCCATTTCTGCACTGCAAAGGAGAGGCACGTTTTCTTCCTTTGCCTTCCCAATCGTGTCTTCATCAGGCTCGCGGTTATTGACGATGATTATCCCAGCCAGCTCTTTCAGCTTGGCGACTGCGATAATATTCTGATGGATTTGCAGTGTAACCCAGAGATTTCCTTGTTGGCTGTTGGCAATCACATCGCTGAGCAGATCGCTTGTGTATCCGCCTGTGACATCCACATCCAACTTATCATGGCTTGTTAAAGTTTTTAACTGCAGTTTCTCGACGATTTCTTTTAATTTCATTTTATTGCCTTTCCTTTTTTTCCTGTTTTTTTGGCTCTCGACTTTTTGGAGTTCAAAGAAACAGGTTTATTAAACAATTTTGAAAATTCTTGGGAGAGCTCTTCAAATCTTTGGGGAAGATTGAAAATGCAGTCCGTGATCTGCGCATTCCCTCTGACGACATCTTCAGCAAAAGCCAGACACGTCGGCGCACCGCATGCCCCACAGTCAATTTTGGGCAATGATTCATAGATCTCCTCTTTGTCTCTTCTTTTCTTTATCGCCTTGGCCAAATCTTTATCCAGAGGAGTGAGGGGACGAGGTTCAAATTTCCCTTGAATAGAGAAATAATTTTGCCTGTAAAGCTTTCGGACTTCCCTGATGTCTGGACAGGCCTTAATTTGCTCGTACTCTAAGGTCTCAATCAATTTAAGGATTTTGTTGTAGGATATATACACATTTTCGACTGTCAGAGAGCCCCCGACACATCCTTGAGTACAGGAATAAGCCTCGATAAAGTCAATGTTTCTCAGTTTTCCTCTTTCGATATCGTCAAAGACTTTTAAAATCTCATTGAGTCCAGAAACGGCCAGGGAATTTTTCAGCCTCAAGGTTCGGCAAATGCCCCCCACCATGGCCCACCCGACACCAAGAATGCAGATGCTTTCCAGCGCTTTCCGGTAGCTGCCTTTTTCTATGCCTTCCATTGCGGAAAGGAGAGGCCCATAAATATCCGAGATGGATATGGCGCCGTCCAAATAAGATTTCCCCTTTTCTGCGGGCTGTTTTATCGAGATCATCTTTACAGGACAGGGAGTGAGATAGAAAGTGCCGACATCTTTCTCTTTGAGTTTGAGTTCCTTAGATTTTTTCTTCTTGATTTCCCGAGCAGCCAATTCTCTCGGAGGTTCTACGGGAATGATCTGATCAATGAGTTCAGGATATTTGACCTGAATCAAACGCACCACAGTCGGACAGGCATTGGAGATCAGGGGCTTGGGCCCCTTGTATTCACGAAGATATTCCTGGATGGCGAAACTGACTTCTCCACAGGTTAAAGCAAGGTCAAAAGCATCGTCGAATCCCAGTTTTTTTACCCCTGACAGGATTTTCTCCGGCAATATTTCTCTTCCGAATTGCGCATACAGAGCCGGGGAGGGGATGGCGACCGTATGGCGGAATTTTGTGAGTTCTCCGAAGGGGTCTGTCAAAGGGACGATAGCGCCCTGCGGACAGACAATCATACACTCTCCACAATCGATGCATTTCTCATCGATAATCGCGGCCTTTCCGTTTCTGACTCGGATGGCCTCGGTGGGACACACGCGTAAACATTTCATCCGGCCGTCACACTTTTCTGTGTCGATCCGGATGGAGTGGAAGTATTGATTCATTTTTTTCCTGTTTGATCCAGACAGAATATGACGTCGAGTGACGTTCCTTTTCCAGGAGCGGAAGAAATCTCGAATTTATCAGAATTTTTTTTAATATTGGGTAGTCCCATGCCCGCGCCGAATCCCATCTCCCGCATTTCATCAGTGGCGGTCGAGAAGCCTTCTTCCATGGCCTTATCGATGTTTTCAATCCCAGGGCCTTCATCCTCAAGCTTGAAATGCAGTTTTTCAGGAGTAATATTCAGAGTGAGAACACCTTTTTGCGCGTACATCACCACATTCATTTCTGCTTCATATAAGGCAATGGATGCACGAATGATGATCGAAGGGTCTATACCGATTTCCTTGAGAATCTCTTTGATACTGGTCGAGGTCTTTCCGGCATTGCTGAAATCCCCGCCTTTGATTTCGAATCGCTGAGAAAATCCATCCTGGCTGCTCATAATTTTTATTTATTCGAGAGGCCACTCACTCCCGGAAGGCCCTCGCTGAACAGAAGGCCGCAGGCTGTGTACATCATGAACTTGGTTGAGAGAAGAGGAATTCCATTTTCCCTGGCCAGGCTGATCCCCATTTTATCTGGTTTTTTGCCCCGAACATACACGATGGCTTTGGCGTCGATGATATTCGCTGTTCTGACCGACTGAGCATTGGATAAACCGGTCAGAAGGAGGATTCCGGGCTTTCCAAAGGCCAGAACATCACTCATGAGGTCAGATCCGCCTGCAAACGTGATCTCTAAGTCCAGGCTCTCTTCTCCGTGGATAACCTCAGCTTGAAGGAGTTCTTTGATTTCCCTTAAAGTCATTTTAGTTTTTTTTGGCATTTCTTTTGTATCCGTTCTGTATGATTGCTTATTTGATCCCGGCAGACAAGTTTCGCCTTTGAGAAAATATATGGTAACTATTCAGGCGTCTAAAAGTCAACACCGCAGGGCAGACAAAAGAAGAATTGCATCCCAATCAAAAGGGGTCGCGTCTTAACATTTAACATTTGCTTACATACAAACAAATTTGGGGCCATATCTTAACATTTGATATTTTCCCGCATCTTTAATCTTCCTTTTCCCGTGAGCATCAAAGAAAAGGAATATCGATTATCAGTATTTCAAGAAATGTTAAATGTTAAGATCTGGCCCCTGGCAGATAGCCGTTTATGGGAAATGTTAAATGTTAAGACGCGACCCCTAAAACTTTAAAAGAATTCTTCCGCAATCTTTTGGGCCATTAACGGAACGGCTTTTTTAACCGGTTCGGATAATCCTGACTGCATCGACTCTGGTATCGTTTTAATTTGGCAAGCCATGACTCTCACGTCGACCGAACACAAATCCTGCAATTCCTTTAAAAGGTTCGAGGAAGGAACCTGATGAATCGAAAAATCATCGATCTTTTCTTCAGGAATTTCCTCAAGGGAAATTTCGAAAATTTCACCTGGTTTTCTCCCTTTGTCCACAGCATCGATGATCAAGATAACCTCTGGTCGGGCTTCACTGAGTGTCAGGGTGAACAAAATTTTTCTAATGCCCGTCCCGACATCCATTAAGCATACGTTTTCTGGAATACTGAAATGTTTCGTCAGGTATTCGACGACTTCAGGCCCGAATCCGTCATCACCGAAAAGCTTATTCCCGCATCCGGCGATCAGGATTTTTTTCCGACAGTAGACAGGCAGTTTTTCCATATTCTCCGGACAGGGTATGTTATTAGACAGGGAATGCCCATGTCAAGAATCCGACTCGTGCAGTTGACATAATAATGTATTTAATTTAAATTTCTTATAAATAATAGATATATGATAAATTTAATATATTTTTTGTACTCAGCCGGACAGGCTTACGGGTAGGGCGATATTTGTGTGAAAGAGGTCAGACTTCCACCGACTGCGGACACGGAAAATTTTCTTTAAATGATAAAGAAGAAGGAAATGAATGATTTGCATCCACACCATTGTGTCTTTCACCATTTTCGCAAATCGCGTTCATTACCCATGCTTCAATGAGGAGGTCAATTGAATGAACACAAGTGATCCCAAAGCTAAGATTCTGGTTATTGATGACGATCCTGATTTTATAAAGGTCATATCTATGATGTTAATATCGGGTTCTTATGCTGTTATAACGGCCAAGAATCCTCAAGAGGGGAAGGAAAAACTCTTTTCTGAGAAGCCGGACCTCATTCTTCTGGATATCATGATGGACAGTCTATTCGATGGTTATTCTCTCTGCAATGACATTAAAAGTTCCGAAGAATACGTGGAATTCAGGGAAACTCCGGTTATTTTTTGTTCTGCCGTAAAAGAAAGGACGGGTTCCCGATTTAATTTTGGAGCTGATGAGCAGGGCCTTGCCGGACCGGACGACTACATTGATAAGCCTGTTCAAGCTGAAGACCTGATAGCGCGGATTGAAAAACTTCTGAAGAAATAACCGAGGAGTTGTCGGCTCCCTAATGCCATGAATTAAAAGCTTCGAATCATGAATTCGATACAAATGCATACATATAAATTCCTTTTTTATTCCTCCTCGACTCCATTCATAGAGGCATCACTCCGAAGCAATAAAAGCTATAAAATTTAATTTTTACCTCAATATCATGTTTTGGAAAAGCCTGGCCGGCAAATTGATCTTTTTCACAGCCGTGATTCTTGTTCTCACCATAGGAATCTTTGCCTACATCAATATAAATATCCAGAAAAAATATCTGATCGGAGAAATGCAGCAAAATGCGTTTCGACTCAGCCAAACCATCGAAAGAAGCATAAAAAACGACATGCTGGCCGCACGAAGCGATTACATTCAGAGAACTCTGGAGAATATCGGAGAGCAAGAAGGCATTGAACATATCCGGATATTCGATAAACAAGGAAAGATTATTGCCGCGGATACTACGGGTGAGATCGGAACAGTGATCGATAGGCAGGCGGAGGCCTGCACCACCTGTCACACCAGCGAAGAGCCCTTAAAAAGGCTTTCCTCCTCCGACAGGGCCAGGACTTTTAACCTTGAAAACGGGAATAGAGTCCTTGGCATAATTAATCCGATCTACAATGAGCCCTCCTGCTCCAGCAGTGCGTGTCATTTTCATCCTGAGGATCAAAATGTTTTGGGAGTTATGGATATCCTGATCTCCTTGGACCGCTTTGACAAACAAATCTGGACAAGCCGAAAGCAAATTCTCATATACTTTTTTTTCACGTTCCTGCTCATGTCTGCAGGCATAAGCTTTTTTATCATCCTGTTTGTTAATGCTCCGATTCGCCGACTGAACGAGGGAACCCGGAGAATTGCCGCGGGAGATCTCGATTATCGGATCGGAAGTTACCATTCTAACGAGATTGGAGAACTCGGGAAATCCTTTGACACGATGACCGCAGAACTGAAGAAGTCCCGAGAGGAAATTGAAAAGTGGAATGTGAAGCTGAAAAACGAAGTCAAAAAGGCCACCGAAAAGTTAAGAAAGACTAACGAAGAGCTCAACGGAGCCAACAGGAAGCTTCAACAACTCGACAACGTGAAATCAGATTTCATGAGACGGATGGAACACGGCTCGCGTTCTCATCTGGCCGTTATCCAAAGCTGCCTGAGCCTGGTTCTGAAAGAATATTTCTCTGAACTCAACGAACGGCAAAAAGATTTAGTTGCGACAGCTGAACGGCGATGTTCAACAATGCTCGATTTACTAGATGATATCTTGATCCTTTCTTACCGCAAATCTCCCGATGCGGTTTATCAGATGAAAACCGTTCAGGTGAACAATATTGTGCAAACGGTTGTGGAGGAGACCCGCGCTCAAGCTCAAAAGAAAAATATTGCGGTTGATATTCAGATTCCCCAGAATTTTCCCTCTGTGCGGGCTGATGCAGAAGCCTTGAAAGAAGTTTTTTTCAATCTGGTCAACAATGCCATCAAATACACCGGGGAGAATGGTGTGGTCAAAGTGACTGCCAAACAAAAAAGAGGGCTTATCGAGATAGCTGTGCAGGATACGGGAATCGGTATTGCGCCAGAGGATCTGGCGGAAATTTTTGGCGAATTCTATCGTGCTCCGAATGCCAAAACACATAAAATTGAAGGGACAGGTCTCGGATTAACAATCGTTAAAGAAATCGTTGAGGCCCATCAGGGCAGTCTCGAAGTTCAAAGTGAACTGGAAAAAGGGAGTGCATTCACAGTCGTCCTCCCCAAAGCACAAGGGGTCGCGTCTTAACATTTAACATTTCCCATACAAGGTCATCTGCCAGGGGCCACATCTTAACATTTCTTAGAATCATGCTTATCGATATTCCTATTTTTGATTATCACTCAATGGGGAAGATTAGAGATGCTGGTAGCCGTCAAATGTTAAGATGTGGCCCCTAGAATTGTTTCTCCATAAGCTAATGTTAAATGTTAAGACCTGACCCCTATTTCATTTCACTGGCCACCCAGGCCGTGATCTCGTCTCTGATCTCGCGGAATCCTTCCAGAATCTCTGTTTCCGAGCCCTCCAACCGGGAAGGATCAGCGAAGCTCTTATGGATGACCTTTCTTCCCGGGAAAAAGGGACAGGATTCCTGTGCCTGGTCGCAGACCGTGATCACATAGTCGAATTTCTCATCGATGAATTCGTTGATGTTCTTGGCTGTGTGTTGGGAGATATCGATCCCGATCTCGTCCATCACCTTAACGGCATACGGATTGATCTCTGTAGGCTCTGTCCCGGCGCTGTACACATCGTATTCCTCCGGATAAAGAGACCGGAGAATGCCTTCGGCCATCTGCGACCGGGCCGAGTTATGAGTACAGATGAACAGCACTTTTTTCTTCTTTATATATTCCATCCTCTTCTCTTAATTTTTTATATCTTTCCCACAGTATCCTGAGTTTAAAATAATTGAGCTAATTTGATAATGAAAAAAACAACTCTTAGTGCCAGTCTAAAAAACAGACGAGTCCCACCATGAGTATTGTTTAGAGTTCATAGGATTCGCTTCCTTTTAAAACTTAAAAAAGAAACTCAGGTTGGCATAGACGTCATCATCAGGTTTTACCGCTGGTGCAGCCGGCTCATCATAGAAGACATACTTGACGTTAGGGATGAGCCAAAAATTCTTGGCCAGCTCCCAGTTGATGCCACCAATGATCAGGCTAAACGAGTTATCATCTGCAAAGGGAACATAGGAAATTCCGCTTCCACTGAAGTTTTGCTCAAACCCTGTGCCAGAGGTCTTGTCATAACGCGCAATAAATTCAACAGAGCTTCCGACTTTGATTATGGCGAATCCTGAAAAGATGTCGTAATCACGTTCAATATCGGGTTCGGGCGCATCAACCTCTTCTTTGTAGTGTCTTCGCGCATACAAGAGGCCGATTCTTCCCCAATCACCTCCGTATCCTGCAAAACCCTGGTATGTAGAATAGGTTGTGTCGTTCGGTTTGGGTTCATAATCTCCATATACTTCGAGGATTAAACCGTCAACCGGCTTGAAGGCCAGCGCACCATAAAATTTCTTGTGCTTGTCGGTCTCACCCTTGATAGAGGCGCCGTTTCCGAAAAACAAAAAGTAGGAAACCATCTTCTTTTTATCCAGGTCTCCTTTCAATCCGATTCCAAAGTCTCTGGAAGAGGCCATTTTGTACAGGTCGAGAGGAGTCTTTTCCAGAAACCTGTATCCCCAACGCTTTTCGAGGTTAAATCCAAAAGTGGGTGTGGGCATTATACCTAACATCAGCTCCTGACCACCGAGTTCGGCACTCAGATAAGCATCTTTCACATAAGCTTCCAGTTTAGAGCTTGAAGTGAAATCGCCAGGAGAGTTCATCTCAAGTCTGAGACGCATCTTGATCTTCTCGGATAACTGGCTGTCGTAGGTTAAATAGATTCTGCGGAACCAGAAACCATGGCGGCCATCGATGTTCGCATCATGGTGCTTGAGGACAGAGTAGTAATCACCAAACATGTACCCCTTGATCTCTCCTGCAGATTGAGCCATCCTCGGCAGAAGACCGATTGCTAGCACTGTCACCAGCAACATGTTTAACTTATTCATTCCAGCTTACTAAAAGTGTAAAAATCTATAAGAATAGTTGAACCAAATGTAGGTTGAATTATACAATCCCGTTTAAAAATATACAACGACCTCTCTTTCAAGCGGAATCAAGAAGCTCATCTGGAGTGACAATTGAATTCAAATGT
>JABAOC010018212.1_pt1 | contig 14205 bp, 21 predicted proteins | sample 7062161 | NCBI WGS metagenome assembly JABAOC01 (sample SAMN14538625, study PRJNA623070) | marine sediment metagenome | biome: marine biome [ENVO:00000428]; feature: marine pelagic biome [ENVO:01000023]; material: deep marine sediment [ENVO:00002113] | place: India: Gulf of Khambhat ... | reverse complement strand
GCGTGACGGTTTGCAATAAATTTACAGGAACAGCCATAATAAACCTCAAAATGAATTAAATTTGAGCAATGGCGTTCTTTAAAAAAGGTCTCTATCAAACCCACTTCTTACGAAGTTCGCTTATAGACGATTCGCCATTACTTGTACCAATATTTGTAGATTTTATCTGGCTAAGCGGAGCAGGAACGCCACGACCTTGGTTTGTTGCATCTTCATTACGTTTTAATGCGCGCGATATCTTTTGAATCTCAAGAGCCGCTAATTTTGGTGATAAGTTACGCAATGCACCAATCTTTGCGGGACTCCTAGCAAGTTCATATAAAACATCTGCACTATTGTCAACGGCATTTGTTTGCAACAATACGTCAGGGGCTTCGTTCAAAAAGTCAACTGCTGACACAACTTCATCGAAATCGTCATACTTTTTAGCTCCAGCAGCTACTTTGGGCGCTAGCTCACTAAACGCCTTTTGTATTTCTGCCTGTTGCTGAGCCTCTGCATATTGCTTTTGTTGCTGCTCTTGTAAAGCCTTCATCTGCTCCGCAGTAATTCGCTTTACATCTTCAGCACTCAATGAACCTGTGGGTTGCTGAGCAACTTGAGGCGCAGTAGAGTTTTGGGCAATCTTAGCCTGATATGCTTGCTCTGCTTCAGCGTAACCTTTTTGATAGGCTTTGCTTCTAACAGAACCAACAATCTCATTAACCGCAGATTGAGATAATAACTTCTCTTCTTGCGGCGCTACTTGAGTCTCTTGTACGTTGTTTTCAATAGGTGCTTGAGCACTAACCTCATTCACTTCACCAGCCATAAAATCCTCACTTTGACTATTATCCCCGTCACGGTATTACTCTGGATCGCCAGATCGGCCATTTTGACGTGATTGGCACACTAAACCACATTTAAAGACTTGGTAGTCTCGTCGGTCAGGCATTTATACTGTTTTGTATAAATTAGGTATAACCCTGCCTGACCAACTTGAAATATATATAGCAAAGTATATAAATAAAGTCAAATTATTTATTTTTTGCGCCCATCTTTGCAAACTTTTCTGCACCGTACTTCTTGCGACCAATAGCCGCTGCAAGTGCTTCTGGGTCTTTTACGCCCTGAGCTTTCAAAGAGTCAGAAAGAGCAGCGAAGCGTTTGCCAGTTCCAGGCTTTGACGTCTTTGCAACTTTTTCATATTTAGCCTTAGCTGCCGCTCTTTCAGCCAATGGGGCTTTTTTACCATTCATTTTAGCCTTTGGCGCCATTTTGTTGCCTTTTGCAGCAGCTTCTTTACGCATTTTTAGCGCTACTTTTTCAAGCTTTGCATGTGTGGCCTTAGCTTTCTTCAGGTGACCTTCATGCTCTTTCATTAAATCATTGTATTGCTTATGTGTTTCTATTTTCATGGTATGACCTCGGTTGTTTAGAAATTCCCTGAATCAGGGCGGTTTGTTGCTCAATCTGTTTCCCTATTAATGCAGATGATTCATGTTCTCTGCTTGCTTCCATCTCTGCCAATTGAACCAAGTAATCCCGTTGGTTTTGTTTAGCAGACGAAGCGGCTTGCATTGCATTAATTTGAAGCTGACCAGATTGAATATCTTCATCAAATAATTGTTTCTGCAATTCTGCCGCATGTTTTTGCATCTTCATTTGAATATCAGCTTGCGCAATACCTTCTTTAAGGTCAAGCTCTCTATTTTGAATCTGGTTCTTGTTTTGTGCCTCTTGAGCTTTCAGTTGTACCATTGGATCAATAGGTGGCGGTTGGTTCTGCGCGGCCTGCTGCTGGGCTGCTTGTTGCTGCTGGAATTGTGCCGCCATCTCTTTTAGGTTGTCCGCGCCCTTAATGTCGAGGTTGTCGATAATGACAGACATCCCACCAGGTTGGCTATTGATCATATTGGCAAATGCGGGGACAGCATTCATTAATCTTATGACCGTATCAAGCGCCTTGTTCTTTTGTATTTGATAATTTGGCCCTGCGGTAACACTAACGCCCAAATCTGAACCACCAAAGTCTAAATATGACGTCGGATCATTTGGGTTATTAATATTAAAGTAAGCCCTTTGTCCATCTTTGTTGATACAAGGCAGCGTCCGTGGAGTTTGATAAATCTTAGGCATCACCTCAAGCATAACTGTAGCTGCTTGTTGTAATGCAGCAAGATAATTCATCACGAAAGGCATCGCAGCAGCATTGGACTGGGTAGCCCCCTCAACAATTGCCACCCCTGACAGTTGATTGTTTTGTATCCCCAAACTTGCATCATATGACCCCAGAATACCTTGTATTGTCTGGTCTGCGCTCATGTAGGTTGAAACTATTTCAGGGGGTATTGGAGCCCTCGCAACAGCACTCGGCTGCGGCAATGGGTCGCCATTCTTGTTTCGTGACTCATAAATAAGCGTACTAGCTTTTTGTGGCCTTATCCAGGCATCAATATATTTGTTAGGGATTGATTCAATGTCAGCCATAAACTTATGCATGATCATCCCTTCAAGCTCAGCGGCTAACTTTTGCCCCGCGTAATTTTTGAGCCTTTGGGTGTCCATTGCATGATGAAAGTATGATCTTGTCATCTGGTAAGAGCACTGAGCGCCTGCACTCCCAGACGTATCTGATTTGCTAAGAATAGCCGAGTTACCATCAACAAAAATCAAAGGCAGGCTATCAAATATAGTCTGTTCGTACTCAATCATAGTATTGCCAACGAATCGATAGCGTACAACCGCCTCAAATTCTGAAATACGGGACTTTACAACCGACGGAGGCGGAACTAAAACATTAGGATCATCATATTGAGCCAGTAAAGCCTCATATTCACCTTTATCGTAAGTTTTACCATCAGCAAGAAGGAATATTTTTTTACGCTTAATCTGCTTTTCGTAATGATCGGCTATCAAAATAATATCTTCTTGACCGTCCCGGTATGACCAATTAAAACACTCTGATGATTGTGAGAACTTTAAATTGCTCACATCAACATCAGGGTATTGATCCTGAAACTCGCTAAGCTTCATTGGGAACAATCGGCCAGCATATCGGGCATCAGACTTTGATGGAAGCCTAGCCATAGGGTCAAAATAAGTCAAAGTCGGGTCGTAGACTTTTCTAAGACGCAGCTCCTGATCAAATGAACGCGGCCCCTCATACTCTGTAACCACTTCCATGACAGAATAGCCACCTGATAACGTTTCCGAATAAATCGTATCAGAGAACCCTTGCTTATTGGCATCGTCAATAATGGCCTGGAAATGACCCTTTAAAAAAGTAATCATTGCGGCATTGGTCGAAAATGTAGACGTTGAATGGAACCGAAAAGATGGGGTTTGCTTAGACCACTCCCCTTTCAACCGAGAAACATACGCTTCTAGTACGTTAAACTCTAACGGGCGCATGTCGAGCTCTTCTAATGCGGCAATATCTTGAGTTGTTAGCGATGTGTTAAAAATAAAGTTACGTGATTTGTGATACCGGTTGACATTGTCCTTAAAATAGTCGCATGCGGATTCAACACATTTTTTAAGGCGCGGCAATTCATCTGTATAAGTTTTGGCTATTTTGCCTCTTTTTACCTTTTTGAAATTACTGCCTATCTCTGCCATAGTTGCTTGCTCATCTTATTCATATTTGTATAACTCTTTGCGAACGCGTCCAGTTTGTTATCAGAATTATGTACTGAAGTATAGTTGCCTCCAATAGCATTGTCAATTAAAGTCAAGTGGATAGCGTCAGATAAAGTATCAGCAATATCATCAAACCTGTGTGAGTCATTCGCTGTGATCTTAACCATGTGATCAATACAATTGTTCGTGTGTTTCCCATAAGCCGGTAAAGAAATACGCTTGGAAGCGACATAAGATTGGCACGCAAGGAATCTATCGCCTTTGCTCCCCGATCGCGCCGATCGCTCAATATCATAGATCATAATACCGCGCTTGTCCGACAGCAAAGATATTAATGTGGTTCCTGTCGATTTTCTTTCAATTGCCGCTATTTCTGGCTTTACTGTGTATCGCATGCAATCAGCATAGAATCTTTCAAACTCAGGTCTTAAGTCTTTAGGCTCAACCCAGCATTCATGGCAATCAATCCAATGTAGCCCAACGATATCAGTTTGAACCTCTCCATCCATAATTTTGTAGAGCCCCCAAAATGAAAATACCGTTGCGTCATTGTGAGTTTTGGCAGTTTCTGCAGTATCCGCAGTAATAAACGTATAATACACCTCTGGTTCTTCAGGCAACTTAATAAACCAATCGCCCTTGAATATACCACCTCCCGCGGGGACTGGTTCTTGTTGATATTGCGCACTAAACTCATAAGGCATCACTTCTTTCATTTTTAGAAGATCATTTATACTATGCATTGCGGGATTCAAAGGTTGCCCATTGTCACCAAGCGCCTTTAATACGGTTCTATCCCATAAATGTCCATCATAGCCCTGCATTAACTTCCCGGGAAGATCGTCTTCATGCAGTCGTTGCCCTATAAATATAATAGGGGTCTTTTTGCTATTGACCCGGCTCATAAGAGTATTTTTATACCAGTCGTTAGTATGGGTACGCATTGTATCGCTTGTCACTTCAGACGGCTTATGAATATCATCAATAAGGATCGCACCCCCAAATCTGTCGCAATTCTGTATACCGGCGCCACGGCCAGTTATTGTGCCATCGGAACCAGCCGCATAAACGGAGCCGCCGGCTGTAGTCTCAAAGTTATCTTTGGCACTAGACTCTTTAGTGATCTGAACGTTAAACAAATTCTTATACTCTGGCATCTGGATAATTTGCCTGACCGTTTGGGTTTGCTTGGTAGCCAAAGATTTAGAGTAAGAAATATAAAGAAATTTAGAATCAGGGAACCGTGCAAGCGCCCATGCAATAAAATGTATAACAAGCTCCGTTTTACCATAGCGCGGCGGGCAGTTTATAAGGAATCGACACAGAGCATCTTCTGGACTTCCTTCGCAGTCCATGGCTCTTGTCAAAGCTTTGCATATCGTAATAATGTGTGACTCGCGCCCTAATGGCTCTGGAACAATAAAGTCGCGGCCAGTTCTTAATTTATAAAATACCCGTGTAAAAAGAAGTAACGACCCAAGCAGCTTGTATTTGTCTTCTTCGATATCTTGCATTTTTATACTTCAAAGAATACCTTGGGTAAAACTTAATTCTTGGACAATAACTTTTTGATCCTGTTCCACACTCGGCACGTCCATGGCAATGGAACATCACCAACAAAATCATACGCAAGGAAAGTGTCTTGGTATATACAACTTAGCTTCCGCCCGTTACGACTCTCTTTCAAAAACATTGTTTTATATTCAGGGCCTCTTTTTTCATTGACCAACAAAAGTTTACAGCCTTTAACAATAATGCTTGTTGTTTTTGGTGGTATCGAACTTGGGCACTCAGACATTTCAATTCGTCCGTATAATTATATTAAGCGTTATTATGGACGGCGAACATCTGTTTTTCTTTTTCTGTCATTGGGGACATGCACGACTTAGATAAAAAGTCGGCTACCTCTTTCTTTAAATCCTCGTCATACTGGAACAAGCTACGTCTTATAATATTGCCAAACGCGGTTATAGCAGTCGGATAATTTGGGTTTAGCCGACCAAGTAAATCACTAATTTCAGTCATTAGAGAAAGAATATCGCCAGCTTCTTCTGTTTTTTTATCTTCTTCGGTTTTGATCGGTTCTACCGTAACATCTTCCGCTTTTGCATCTATAATTTCACTACCCATATTTTACCTCTTGTGTTCATTACAATTACGTTCTTTACATCTATTCATCATATCCAACACCTCAAAAGCAAGGTAAGCTACTCTTGGGCAAATATTTAGATTGCACCACCTTTCAACGGTTCTAAGCGACACGTCACAATAATTTGCAAATTCGCGTTGAGTAATATTATAACTTTTAATTTGTTGGCGCATGTTTTTCATTATATAAATATGGTACCGTCATTATAACGGCATGTCAACATTACGATGGCTATAGTGGGCCCCTTGTAGAGATAATATAGCGGCGGCATATTTCGTTTGCAGCCTCATGGTTAGCGCCGCATGATTCTTCTGTGTTGGTAAAGCATCTATATTACTCCTGTCTAATCCGCTACCATTTCCATAATTGGATGATTATCACCCATACATCCCGCAAACATAAACAACCCAACACTGTGCGCTAACCCCTTCGCATCCTCGATAGCCATCCCTTTTATTCGCTCTCTCAAAAATCGCCGAGTAACATTCGCAATAATAGTTATAAAGTCCTCAAATGCATCACCTTTCAAACCCTCATGCATACCAATAATCATATCGTACGTTTTATCAGTAATTGCTACGAGTGTTTTTTGATATTCGTCATTGTTCATTTTAAAAAGCCATCCAAAAAACTATAAATATACTTTAATGTATATGCTTGGATTAATAATCCTTACTGTATTCTTTGATCATCTTCCTAACGGTAACCATATCTCTTGCATCCATGGCAACATTTGCGTTTATTACCTTATCAGGAGCATGATTGCCCATCATCCGGTTGAGCTCTTGAATAGCGCTTACAAGCGCGCTGGGATTAGGCGCCCCATCCTTGAGTGTATCCCCGCTGATACACTTTTCAGCCATTTGCTTTAACATGCTAACGCACCACTCGTAGGTTACCCCGCAATTATGCAAATGTTGATTTATTGCCCTGTTTATTTCTTCGGCAATTTCTGGTTTAGTAAGGTTCTCTTGGCCTATAGTATGAGCCGTATTTTTTGAATACCCAGCAGATATCGATCGCGGCTCTCTTTGCGTTATTTCCATTGCTTATGTATTCAGCAATGAACTTTCTTTGCTTTGGTGTGAGTTTCTTTGCCATTCCGATATTATGACGGCCTTAAGATGAATTGTCAACCGCTTTAATTCATAAATTAAATCAATTTGACGCATTGGCACTCTTTGGTCGACCTCGTTTTTTCTTATATGTTATCTTGACGTCATCATTATTATTGTTAGCTTCAATTGGCTTACAAAACTCAACACAATTAGCACTTAAAGCCGCTTCTTTAACAACGCCAGATCCATTGCATAGCTTACATTTCTCGCTTTTCATCATCCCCGGGCCAAGCATTATCCTTGTACCTAAGCATCCCTTACATTGAATATATGGCATAAACTACTCCATAAAATAATATACAAATACGGCGTTAATAATTACGCAAAGCAAATAAATCTCTATCACATCCCATACGTTCATCAGTAAGAAAAAACAACCACGACACAAAGAACGGCAGTAATAATAATCTGAAACCATACCGGTAAGGTTATAATCCACCAAGAACAATTAATAACATCAAATAACTTTAAAGTTAACATAACAAAGAAGAGAATCAATAAAAGTGCGGTTGGTATATCAAAATTAATTTTTAAAAGCATCATCAAATTAAAGTCTCGTTTAAGTATCCTTCTACGACCTTTACAGCATCTTCAAAGCCATAACAAACAGCGCATGCATACCCAACCCCACGCATCAATGTAATCCATGATTTCTGAGGATCGGAAAGTGTCCCGTTTTTAGACTTCATTTCTATCCAAAGGCCATGCTTTTGGTTGCTTGGGTAAGCAAGGAATAAATCGCTTACACCAGCCCTCACACCTTCCTTTTTCAGCTTCTTTGCTACAAGTAAATTCCTCATCCCGCCATTTGGGATAGCAACCAAACATTTTGAAGCTATTGGGTGGTATTGAGCCCATTGTATAAGTGCTACCTGCTCATCATGCTCTGTTCTCTTGTTCAAGATACTACTCCTAGCAAGGAGCTAGCGACACATCTTCATGACAGTCGCTAACTCTACTATTTTCTTCGGGAGCATATTTTGTTTTGCTTTTAACATGTCGTCACATGTTGACTGAAGCGCTTTGAATTTATTTTCATACGTGTGTAAATTCTTTGACACACTAACCGAAAAGATACCTTGATCGCAAAATTTATCTAAACAACGATATCGATAAGCAAGATTTTTTAAAGACGCATAACCGTATATGCTGTGCAGTTTTAGGTCGCTCGAACCGCAAGAAGGGCAAATAGTAATATCAAGCCCAGATTCATAAACATCACAATCCTTATGACGATCACCAATGTGCCCTTTAACCATAACTGCATCCAGTTAAACAGTTCATTAATTTATCGGATAAAGCCGGTCAATCTCTTCCTGTGAAGACCCAAGCGATTTCCTGTGAGCCCTATAAGCCAGAAGAGACTGGCGATGCATCGCCTGTTCTCTAGCGGAATTAGCCAGCGTTTGCGCTTTGCTCTTGGCTACGCTATCAACTTTCTTACGCATTTGACCGTAGTATTGTTCGAAGTTGGCCGGCTTGAACAATGTCTTGGGACAAAGGTGTTTTGCAAAGTCACGGGTATTGTGCCACTCATCGAACTTGATGTCAATAACTTTTTTCAACTCTTCCGCAGATAGTCCAGTTTTTATACGATCATCTATGACCCTCAAGTTTTCAGGAACCGGTCTATAACTGGCTCCTGTTTTTTGATTCAAGTGATCCAAAACCTCAAGAGCACAAGAAGAAAAAATACAGTCCCCCAACGGGGGGACTATGGGGGGTATATCTATATCTTTATCTTTATCTATTCCGGACTTTGTCCGGACTAAGTCCGGACTTGATAAATTCTTGCGGTCACTTTTTCTGCACCAATCATCTTTTTGATTCAATAACTTAACGTATTTGATGGTAACAAAAGAGTCATTTTCGATGATTTGATTTTCATATTTTTTTTTAAATTTTCCTGAAATTTTCTCTGAATTTTCTCTAAATTTTCTCGATTTTTTCTCTAAATTTTTTCTGTTTTTTGTTTTTTTTGACTCAGAAAAATCGACACTAAAGCCATCCAATTCTAAAATAATTTGTATAAATTTTTTCATTGTTATGGGCGTACATCTGCAGACGCGAGCCCAATTTTTAACCGAATAAATGACCTCAGGCTCAGAACCAGGGTGCATATTTTTTGCTATTATTTGAATAACTGCGCATAAAATTCCAAAACCTTGCATGCCGAGCTCGTCTATTATTCGTACGGCCGTTGGAGTTTCCAAGAAGTCAGTTGGCTGTTTGTACCACATCATAGGGCTTCCCTCAAAAATAAAACTTATTAAAATCGCCCTCCACAGAAACAGAGCTTACATTAAATATAAGTTGACGCAATAGACTGTATGGTATAAATTTCTTTTTTATCATGGGGTAAACAAGAAAACGTCACACGTAACATATTGTTTAAACTGTAATAGCACGTTTTTGCGAGAAATGTCTCACACCTGTCTGGGGCAACATCTTAGTAACGCATGGCGAATGTCTGCCGACATTATGGCGGATTTCCTACATACAATATTCTTACATTTGGTAAAATGCTCACAAGTCGGGTGTGGTTATCCGACTACAAAGAAAGGAGACTTTATCATGCACCATCAAATAAACAGCTATAACGAAGCAAAACTTTATCCTCGAAGTTTTGACTGCATACAAACATTGTATGAACTTGGGTTTCGAAATTATAAATCTATTCCATCAGATCACCATGCCGATTTATTCAGGTGCGCCTCAGATGACACAGACGCCGCTGGGGACGCTGCGGATACATTATGCGAACGATTAGCGTTGAATACTGACATCATGTTCGACTGCCTTCTTGCGCCTAATAAAAGAAATTGGAAAAAGATGACAGCCGCAATTACAGGAGCATTTGAAGCAGAATATAGAGTCATGATAGATGATATATTTAGCCTTATAGATTCGAATGAAAAAAACCCACTTTTAAACGAGAGCGAAGAGTACGAAGAGGACGAAGAGTAATTATATTAATATTATTTAAAAGGAGATAGGAAAATGAAAGAATCACCATATAAAAAATGTTCGCCGCAAGTATGCGCACATCATTTAATGTTAAAAGGTTTCAGGTTTGAAACATTAAGTAAAAATTTATTAAATGATTTTTTAGATTGTATCGATGAAAATAGAGGGAATGCAACAATTGATACAGCTAAAGAAATTTGGTTTAACGCGATGTACAAATTGCTGGAGCCTAGGTTAAACGAAGAAAGATTAATTTTTCAAGATTTGCTGAAGAGGCAAGCTAGTGGGATTGATGGAGATTATGGAATGGAGGGAACAATATAATGACACACGAAAGTGAAGCGTGGCCGCCAGATATGGACGACATGAAATCGTACGAAGAAAGAAGAGGATAATTTAAGTATAAAGGAGAATATTATGATTGATGCAATAACAGCTAAACAAAGATTAACTTTTTGCCATAAAATGGCAAAAGAGGATTTTATTTGTTGTATATTTTCAATGGTTGCTTTAGGTGCAGCCTTTTATGCCCTATTTTTATAATTGTAAATGAATGGAAAAGGAGAAGGACGATGTTAAGATTATCAAGAAAAATTGGAGAAAAAATAATAATAGGTGAATGTGTTGAGGTTCAACTAGTATCTATAGATAGTAGGGGTCAAGTAACACTAGGGATATCTGCGCCACCAGATGTGCCTATACATAGGGAAGAAATACAACGAAAAATATACAAGGAAATGTTAAAACACTCTACATTTGATAGAGATTTGCTTGAAAGAAAAATGAAAATTATTGATATAATGAACACAATACCAACTGGCGAATGGATTGATAATGGTGAAGAAGGAGTAAATGGAAATGTTTAAGAAGGCAACTAGAAAACAGTCTAAATTAAGGATATTACTTGAGGGGCCAAGCGGTTCTGGTAAAACATACAGCTCATTAATACTTGCCTCTGGGTTGGGTAAAAAGATCGCTGTGTTGGATACAGAAAAAGGGAGTGCGTCACTTTATGCGAAAGAGTTTAATTTTGATGTTTTAGAACTTTCGCCTCCGTATTCGCCTGAAAAATATATCGAGGCAATCGTAGCGGCCGCTCAAAATGATTATGATGTATTAATAATAGACTCTATTACTCATGAGTGGAGTGGAGACGGTGGGTGCTTGGCTATCCAAGCGGCATTAGGCGGGAAGTATTCAGATTGGTCAAAGGTAACACCAAGACATAATAAATTTGTTGAAGCAATTTTGCAGTCTCCTCTGCATGTTATAGCAACAGCAAGAACGAAGAGCGATTACACCATTTCAGAAGGTAATAGCAAGTGGAAAGTAGAGAAAGTCGGAACTAAAACCGAACAAAGAGATGGCCTTGAATTTGAATTTACAACGGTACTTAGATTGAATCAACAAAACATGTACCAGGCTTCAAAAGACAGGACACACTTGTTTAAAACAGAGGGTATTATTACTAGTGCAACGCCAAAAATGTTAGTAAACTGGCTAAACGATGGCGTTGATGAAATAAACGAATATTCAAAACTATTAGAAGAATCGGGGTCGATGGACGCCTTAAAATCAGTATGGAGTGAGGTGCCTGCGCACATCAAACCATCTGTAGAATCAGTAAAAAACAGTGTTAAAAATCAATTATCATCTATAGGAGTAATGTAATGAGCTACCAATTTGAACCATTTGACCCATCAACAATTAGCGATGAAAAGCCAAGTGATTTTTTATTAATGGATGGTGAGGGAAGCTTCAGAGTTAAATCTGTACTAGAAACAGAATCAAAGCAAGGGAATAAACAAACAAAAATGATCTTAGAGGTTACAGATTCTACAGGTAAAACTGCCGATGTTTTTGAGTACTTCCCGCATCTTTCAACACCCTTTGCAAGATGGAAAATAACGCAATTTGCAAAAGGTGTTGGGGATTTGAACATCTGTAAAAACGGAGTCTTATCAAATTTTTTAGTTGGCAAAACAGGGAAATGTATAATTGCAACTAAAAAAGGGACACAGCCAGGTTTGGCGTGGAGCATCATTGATTCATACATTAAAAAAGACGCAACAGGTAATACAGGTTATAAGGATGATTTAATAAATAACCCGGATTGCTTTGATGACGGCTCTGTGCCTTTCTGATCTAATGAGGATAACCAGCAATGAATTTAAGTTTATACAAAGTCGCTGATGAGTATTTGCAAGCCTGTGAAAGCTTGCTCAGCCAAAAAGATGACATACCAATAGAGGCCATTGCTGATACCATTGAAGCATTAGCGGGTGACGTTGAGTTAAAATCAATTAACATTGCTGCGTACTATAAAAATTTACAAAAAGAAGTCGCAGCAATGAAAGAATACGAGAAAGAAATGAAAGCGCGCAGGCAGCGCCTTGAAAATAACGCAGAGCGATTACGTGAGTATTTGAAATCAAACATGCAACGCTGCGGGATACAAAACATTAAATGCACAGAGTTTACAATAAGCATCCGCAACACGCCGGCTTCCGTTGTGATAGATGATGCTTGCAGATTACCGCAAGAGTATATAAGTCGTATCGAAATTCATGCTAATAAAAACAAAATTAAGCACGCCATACAAGCAGGAGAGCAAATACCGGGAGCGCATTTAGAAACGGGCACCAGTTTAATTATTCAATAATTAAGAGTTTATAGATGACAAGCAATCAACAACGTGCGGCACTACAGCGTCAGATCTGGCAGATAGCGAATGATGTTCGGGGTGCAGTGGATGGCTGGGATTTTAAGCAATATGTACTCGGAACCCTGTTTTACCGCTTCATCAGTGAAAACTTTTCCAGCTACATCGAGGCTGGTGATGACAGCATTAACTATGCTGCACTGGACGATAGTGTAATCACTGCAGACATCATAGACGATGCTGTCAAAACCAAGGGATATTTTATTTACCCAAGCCAGCTGTTTGTTAATATCATCAAGGGCGCGAATACCAACGACAGCCTTAGTACCGATCTTGCCGCCATATTTACTGCCATTGAAAGCTCCGCCAACGGTTACCCGTCTAAGGCGGCTATAAAGGGCGTATTTGCTGAGTTTGACATCTCCGGTAATCGCCTCGGTAATACCGTTGCAGATAAAAACGCTCGTCTGGCAACTGTGCTAAATGGAGTGGCCGGGCTTGAATTCGGTGATTTTCACGGCAGCCAGATCGATCTGTTCGGTGATGCCTACGAGTTCCTGATTTCAAACTATGCTGCCAATGCCGGCAAATCCGGTGGTGAGTTTTTCACCCCGCAGCATGTTTCCAAGCTGATCGCCCAACTCGCTATGCACAAGCAGGCCAGCGTTAATAAAATCTATGACCCCGCTGCCGGTTCCGGCTCCCTGCTGCTGCAGGCCAAAAAGCACTTCGATTCCCATATCATTGAAGACGGTTTCTTTGGCCAGGAGATCAATCACACCACGTACAACTTGGCGCGGATGAACATGTTTCTGCATAACATCAACTACGACAAGTTCAACATCCAGCTGGGCAATACCCTGATCGAACCCCATTTTGGAAATGACAAGCCCTTTGATGCTATCGTTTCCAATCCGCCTTACTCGGTAAAGTGGATCGGCAGTGACGATCCGACGCTGATTAACGATGAACGCTTTGCTCCGGCCGGTGTGCTTGCTCCTAAATCCAAGGCCGACTTTGCCTTTGTGCTCCATGCCTTGAGTTATCTTTCCAGCAAAGGGCGCGCTGCTATCGTCTGCTTCCCCGGCATTTTTTACCGTGGTGGAGCGGAAAAGAAAATCCGCCAATATCTGGTGGATAACAACTATGTAGAAACCGTGATTTCCCTCGCGCCCAACTTGTTTTACGGCACCACCATCGCCGTGAACATTCTGGTGCTTTCCAAACACAAGAGCGATACCACTACCCAGTTTATCGACGCCAGCGGGCTGTTCAAAAAAGAGACCAATAATAATGTACTGACTCCTGAGCATATCGAGCAGATCATGCAGGTGTTTGACAACAAATCTGATGAAGATCATTTTGCAAAATCGGTCGATAACGAAAAAATCGCCGAAAACGACTACAACCTCTCCGTCAGCTCTTATGTTGAAGCCAAAGACACCCGTGAAGTAATCGATATTACAAAGCTCAACAGCGAGATCAAGACCACCGTGGAGAAGATAGACAAGCTCCGTTCAGATATTGATACCATTGTCGCTGAAATCGAGGGAGTGGAGGCATGACCAAACAGGAAGCGATAAAAGTTTTTGAACAGCGTAATATCCGCTCGCTCTGGGATGATGAGGACGGCAATGAGTAAGGCTGGAACCACGAAAGACACGAAAAAAATGCCGGAGTTTTTGGAG
>JABAOC010018628.1_pt1 | contig 14211 bp, 18 predicted proteins | sample 7062161 | NCBI WGS metagenome assembly JABAOC01 (sample SAMN14538625, study PRJNA623070) | marine sediment metagenome | biome: marine biome [ENVO:00000428]; feature: marine pelagic biome [ENVO:01000023]; material: deep marine sediment [ENVO:00002113] | place: India: Gulf of Khambhat ... | reverse complement strand
TTAGCTTTAATGGAAAAAGACATCAGGCATACCTGAGTATACGAGACAATTAAAGAAAAATAAGCCAAACAAAATCATTTCGGCACTGAAGAAATTCGCCGACTTCCCTGCCATTTCCGAACTCAAAGAAATACTGGAAGGAGTCTAATCATGATCATCGTTGACGTCATTAATTTGAGAAAAATTGAACCGATAAAGACCAAGACTATTTGCAGATTAGCATGGGACGAAAAGCGGAACAGGATCAAAATCCTTAAAGGAAAAAAAGTTGGGAAGAGGATTTTGAAGGAGAAATTTTTGGACAAACGCTGGTATGGTACAGAAAAAGCGGTTTATCTTTCAGCCGATCAAGAGAAGGATTTCATCCAGAACCTATGCTATGGAATCTGCGGAAGCAGAGTTTGGGCCACGATTCCGTACAGGAAAAACATAACATCTAAGTGAGAGGAGGCTTAATGTCTAAAGATGAAGGACTGCTCGATCTTTTGGGAAGTATTTTCGATATCCGTGAAGATGATCCGAAAGAGAGAAAAGAATTTAAGCGATGGTTCATGGAAAATGGAAGGCTTTTCAAAAAGATAGGAGACCCGAAATCGATTATCGAAAATTTTTCGATCAAGCCTCGGAAGAAAGAATGTCAACACAATTCTTTGTTGGCAATTCTAGTCAATAGAGATCGTGATTTGAAATTCTATACAGGTTATGCGACCACCAAATTATTTCAGGGAATTTTCTATCCACATTCGTTTAATGTTTTGAATGATGAGGTCATCGACACCACTTGGGACCATGGTCTGGAATATTTTGGCGTAGAAATCCCATATGAATTTGCTTGCATCAAACTTTTGGAGAGTTGGAATTTATCTTTAGCAGAAATTTATTTCTCTGAAAGAATCAAACAGGAGGACGAATGAACGAAAAAGCGATTGAGAAAAGAGATAAGAAATTTCTTGCCGCAATAGAGGCTGGAGCACGTATTGTTGAAAAAGGTTTTGGAAAAGTGCTATTTGAGATCGGCAAGGGAAACGTCATAAACACTGGGCAGCGTTTGGACTATAAGAGGATTTGGGTATTCCATTGTGCATCGGACATGATAGCAAGACAAGAATGGTTCTCTTTAATGAGTGAAAATCTTGCTATTCGTGATCACCAATTTCATAGATTGAAAGATTATTATGTTGTGATAATTCCGTTTCGAAAATTCAAGAGCTATGTGGGCAAAAGGGGCCTGAGAGTACAGGAGACCATAGATATATTCAAATCAATGCCAAGAATTATTTTCGAGTCTAGCAAAGAAAATGGATCAGTCAAATTGAATATCGGCGGTGAATGGAGAGATATAGTTTTTGCCAGTGACAATATCTGTGGCGTAATGATCGCTTCAGAACAACCAACTCTTGAGGACATTCGATCTATGGAAAAAAAACTTAGAGGAAGGCCAAGAAAATCGGATTTAAAAAGCATTAAAAAAATCGGAGAGAGAGAAGAGCCTGTGTTCATTTTAATTTTCTCCAATCTTCAAGGAAGAGCATTTGTTGAAAGCGCAATGAAGAGACAAGGCAGTAGACTTCATTACCTTGAAATGTATCAGCTGGATGGACGTGCCCAGGAGCTTTACGAATCTTTACGCTGGTGGGGAAATAAAACACCTGTTCATCCTGATATGGAATATATAAGCCGAGTTGTAGGATGGAAATGGCCTATTGAGGGAAAGCAACAGATATATAAACGGCGAAAAAGTTGCCAAAAATTAATTGATATTCTGTACGAAAAAGGGTTCATCGCAAAGCCTATGCTACCAACTGGAAAAGGAGATAAAACTTGTTGGCATTTTTTCATCAGAAAGGTAAGAGGACCAGAAATTAATAAGGGATTAGGGGTTACCCTGCCCCGAGTGCTACTTAGGTTTTCTTTTATTAGGTAGAAAAGGAAAAAATGGAAAAAATAGGAAGGTGCCTAAGAAGGCACGCTGGGCCTCCGGGAGTCGGCCCAGCCAAAAGACATTTTTAATTACTGGAAAGGGAAAAGAAAATAAAAGGTGTCAAATCAAGTTCTACTCAGAGAGTAATTATTTATTTCTCCCCCCCTTTGGTTTAAGCTCAAAGCTGTGTTACATTCATCTTTCTTATTCTTCTCCAACATATAATAAAAAGAATACCACTGACCATGAAAGGTACGCCAACTATCATCAGCGCTGGCTCATTATGCAGTAGGGGCATAATAGTTGCAGCCACTCCAGCTATGACGAGTAAAACCCCGCCTGTCTCTTCCCTCTGCCATGCGATTGCCCAACCAGCTAGTGCCGCAAAATAACTGGCGAACAAATACAGATCGAGAACTATCGACAATGGAGCTTCCCTCCATTGGTCTCCGGCTATGACAGTGTTAATAAATATCAACAAGATAAATACAAAAGATAAAGTGCTTATCCATCTAGCGACCCTCTGTATAATCCATGTCCTAAAATCTGTATTTCTGCTTACCTTAGTCATGAAATCCTCTTTTATATATAGATTTCATCTACTTAACCTCCTTCGGCTTTAGCTCCATGCCGAGTTGAAGAGCATAGCTTAATGTATCTCCTACTTCCCAACTCTCAACAATTTTTCCATCTTCAACTCGTACTATTTTGATGCCATCAATTTCTATCGTCTTTCCTGTTGCAGGCAAACCTTCAGTGTCCCCTTCATGAGTTCCCCTTAAAATTAATCTCGAAATGACTTTGTCTCCTTTAGCGATTATATCCTGGGCTATACTAGTCCTATCAGGCAACATTTCCATTTGCCGTTTAATAGATTCTATCGTTTCCTCAAGGGACATATATCCTCCAGATACGTGCCTAACATAGTCAGGAGAAAGGATTTCCTTTAAAGTCTCAAAATCTCCCTTTGACCATGCTTCCGAGTAACGATTGACTATCTCCTTATTCTGCTCCTCAAGTGCTGCCTGGGCTCTGAACTCTTCAAGCTCTGCCATCGCTTCCTTATCCTGGCAGCCAACCATAAAGCATAGAATCAGGGTCAAAGGTAGAATCATGCAAAGTTTTTTCATCGCTTCCCCCTATCTAAAAACTTGGTTTATGGTTGGCTACTTTTTCTCTTCTGGCAGTTCTGGAGGCTGTGGAGGAGTAAGTGTAAAACCGAGCTGCTGATAGAAATCTAGCACGTTCCAAAAAGTCTCATCCTCCACTATTTTTCCATCTGCTACACGAGTCATAGCCATCCCAGTTATATTAAAGGTCTTGCCAGTTGGCGGCAGGTCACCAAGAGGACCTGTATTTGTTCCTGTTATTGTGTAGCGACACCAAATCTTGTCCCCTTTTACAACTAGTTCTTCAACTGTACCCTTAAAATCAGAGAACGAAATTGCATTATTTCTTATCATAGTCTTGAAAGCTTCGATGCCAACAAGGGGTTCAGGTAAAATAGGATAGCGTAGCACACACTCAGGGTCGATAATTTCCTCGGCTAGAGCCAAGTTACTCTCACTGATTGACATAAAGCTATCGAGGAGAACTTTGGCTTCCTCTTCAGTAATTCCCTCAGGAACTTCCTCTGTTGCCTGTTTCTGGCAGCCGAAAGTAAAACAAAGCAGAAAGACCAAAGGAATGATTGTGAGTAGTTTTTTCATCTTAACCTCCTCCTTTCTGATGAGAACATTAGACATCACTTGACAGTATCAGTCAAGTTTTAAGACAAGGCTAATAACGGGTGAAAATTATCCCAATTCCATTGAATGAAAAAATAGGAAAAAATCTCCAAGAAGGGTGAAAAAAGAAAAGATTTGGAAGGATTTAGATAAAACATAAAGATATTACAGGAAAACAAGCAAAAAGAAAGGCAAAAGAGGGTGAATTCGCTGAATTCAGTTTTGAGAAATTGTGGTAATTTCTGAGCGATTTGAAAAAGAAAAGATTGAGAGAAAGCGGTGGTTACTAATCTAAGCATTGATATAGTACCCTTCTCGGGAAAGGGGTTAATAAAGAGATTAATAGGACGATGGGTTCAGCGGTATCCGGTGCAGAAAAATTTTCTCGGAGTCAGTGAGATAATTAGTCGCAAATAATGCCAGATATCCGGCTCTGGGTAATGTCTGCGTCCTGCCGTCAAGAAAAGCTTATTTCTCCCACTAGATGGTGTTTTATGGCCTGGAATCAAGCTTCTTAATTAATTCGTTACATCTATCGCTCCCGGATCGCAGAGGACTCCAGGGGAATGGTGGCTGATCTTTAATTAAAATAGTTATTTTAATTGAAATTTGCCCATAATTATCTAGCGTTGGAAGTTGAGACAATTTCCAGGTTGAAATTTCATGAAAAAAAGAGCCGTCTCGAGAACACGCAGATGAAATAACTGACGATGGGGTCTTTGATCTGTCGTACTGAGGCACGAATACCGTATTATGACATTCCTTGCCCAAAATTATCTTCAGCCCAATTTCGCAAATTGTTAGATTTAGCGAAATCCATTGAACGTTTTATTGTCTGAATTCCAAGGGATATGGAGGAGAATATCATAGGTGAAGGAATTCCTGTAGAAAATTTTGGGTACGCCCAACCTGAAACAATCATCAAAAAATTAGTGACAAGAAAAAATGAGATTTCTTGTCAACTGAGTCAATTATCGGAGTTGGTAGCTTAAAGGTTAATAGGAACTAACCCCGACCTACTGATTACGAATCAGAAAGCCGCAGGCTTGAATCCTGACGGGCGAATCAGGTTTTAGTTCTTCGCGTGACGTTTAGGTGAAATAATTTCTTTAGAGGCTCCCTTTTCGACTTTCACAAAGCGCAACAAAGGCGGTGATCGCGGGGATACGCATAGCCTCTTTTCCCTGAAATGCCTGTATTTTATTATATTAATACGTGCTGTCCGAGAATTCGTAGCAACGAGCGAATGCGTGATGACATCGAGAATCCGGTTCCAGGCTGCAGGCGATACCGGTATCTGACTTTAGCGTGGACATCATGCAAGCGGTATCGATAAGCCGCTAAGATAGTAGAATCAGCTGCTATGACATTTTCTTTAACGTGTAAACAGAGATGCTTTCCCGCTGTTGCCAGTTTTGACTTGCTATCCGCAAAAAGACTATCGCCTCGCTCTGAAAATGGCGAAGCAGCAGCGACAATGTGCATGAAGCCATCGTCACCGGAAAGCAAATGCTTGCTGTTCATACTGGGTAGAAAATCCCCCATATTTTGACATGAAAAAACTCAATTGCTATAATTGAACCGCATAATACAAAGATATCTTAGGAGGAATTGACACGTGTCAACCCAAACACTTAAGTATCGAATCACGCAGGTAGTGACAGTGGTTTTAATGGCCATGATGCCCTCTCTGATGGAGAGCCAACAGCTGCGCCGGCCCGCTTTGGGAGTGGCAGCAGGTCCGGCTTCATATGATCTATCCGGTACGGGAACCTCATTCGTCATCGCTGTAAACGCGGAGTATTCACCGCTAAAACCGGTGATATGGGAAGCCAGGCTTGTCTACTTTCAGTACAAGAGCCAGGCTGACATCAACTATCGAATTCTCATGCCGGAAATAGGTGTTCAAGTGTTCATCCCAGTGGGTTCCGTGCAGCCATACCTGGGAGTAGGCGCCGGCATTTCAACGGTAGTATCCGGCCCCAAAGACACCGAGCTCACATTGCATACTGCTTTCGGGCTGCGGGTTATAGCATCACGGAACTTTGGCCTGCGAGGAGAGATACGCATCAGATCTGTTGATCCATGGAGTGGAACAATCGCTGATTTCACAGGCGGCTTAACATACAGCTTCTGATTCTCTTCGTAATTTTATTATATGGTGTTGGTTTTGTTTGGGAAGAGGAGCAAAACCGGGAAGACTTCATACGGAAGAAAACTCGTCCTCTCAGGATTTACTCCATTCTGACACCGCCATAAAAGGAGGGCATTGTACCTGACTTCTCATTTAAGGCAACGATTCCCGATAATCCAGATACAGTTGAGGATGAGACAACTGCTTTTGTTAAGCAACCTAGTATTATTGAGTTAAAAGCATATCGGGATACTTGGGTGAGGTCGAAATAAGCGCCGCTTTTGGCCGTCGCCAGGATGGAAACGCTCAGCCTCTTTTTCGGCTTGATCATGAGATAAGCTTGCGGCCTGCCGTTGGATCCACCGTGAAACACGGTCAGGTCCGGGCTGCCCCAATGGGTGATCCCCCATCCCATCCCGGCGGGGCCGTTCCAATGTTGAATCATTTCCTCATAGAACATATCCGGCGGCACGTACGTATGTTCTATAACCCCGATGGAAAAAAGCGCCATATCTCTCACGGTGGAATGGACTCTCGCCCCCGGCGCTCGGAAATGCTCCTCGGCCCAAAACGAATCCGCCCCGACTGACCTGACCCCCTCACATCGTTCCAGTATTTGAGTTAAAATTTGGCTGAACGAAAGGAGAGGGACATGGGCAGGAAACGGTACACGCCTGAACAGATCATCACCATGCTTCGCGAAGCCGAAGTGCTTCACAGCAAGGGCATGAGGATGAGTGAGATCTGCCGACAGCTGGGCATCTCAGCCCAGACGTATTGCCGCTGGCGCAAAGAGTACGGCGGCATGAGGGTGGATCAGGCTAAGCGGCTGAAGGAGCTTGAGCAGGAAAACGCCCGTCTCAAGAAACTTGTGGCTGATCTTTCCCTGGACAACGCCATCCTCAAGGAGGTGAGCCGGGGAAACTTCTGAGCCCGGCCAAAAGAAGCCGGGCTATTGACCATGTGTGTAGAGAGTTGAGGGTGTCGCAGCGGAGAGCCTGCCAGGTGCTGGGCCAGCCGCGTTCCACCCAGAGGCATGTACGAAAAGTCCCGGATGAGGAGGAGCAGCTTGTGGAGCGCATTGTATCCCTGGCAAGCCAGTACGGTCGCTACGGCTACCGCCAGCTGCTATCAGCTAAAAACGAACCGACGATGGGAACCAAAAGAAGGGAACTCTCTCCAGCCATCACAAGAGAGCAGTGGGTATTGTGGCATGTTTTTTAAATAAACTTTATTCTGTATTGTGAAGAGACGATTGAGTATTAAAAGAAAAATTTAATCTGATAGGACACATGACTCTGGATCATGGAATCGGGGTTCGAATCCCTGCTTCCCAGCCAGCCTGATTTCTCTGTTTTCCCCCTGGGAATCCCATATTTGACTTTCAACCGTGTTACCATAGCGTCAGCGCTAATCAACTGAACCTGTCACGTATTTGTCACTTGGAATGAAATTTCCTTGTTGATAGAGCGTCTGACTACGAATCAGAAGGCCGTAGGTTCGAATCCTGCCGGGCGTACCACTTATTTTGTTTATGAACATTTCCACTACCTATATCATCACCACCTAAAGCGTCTTCAAATTTTACTAACATATCCCAAGGCATGTGCCACTTGATATTTACAGCTTTACGATCATCCTTACTGTCGTGTTGTGTGCCTTTGCCTAACTCTATTTTCTTGGTCATGATTCGCAGAATTTCAACCTTCTCCGACAAAGAATAATCTGGCCATTTTCTTTTGAGCTTGTCCATGAGATCAATGGTAATCTCGACCTCATCCTCGATGTTGACGGACGATGTATTGACCTCCGAAATCTGATCTTCAACTTTCCTGATTTCTTCCAATGTCTCCGTCTTTAATTGGAGAAATTCTTCTTTATTAATCTCGTCATCAGCCCTTAAGACATTTAGCCTTTGTTTCCGATTCATCAGTCTCGATAAACGATCGTTCAAAGATTTGAGAATTTGATCAGCGGTTTTCTGTGTGCCTGTCTTCATCGCCTTTAGCTCTTCCTCAAGCCACAGCATCAAATGTTTATCTATCCAGAGCTTGCTGATCTCAGCGTCAATCACCTTCTCGATCTCCGGCTCCTTGTAATAGGGTTGGATGCAAACAGATTGTCCAAACTTATCCTTGTACCAATCTGTTTTATACTGACGTTTGCCGTTCGTACATCTCATATAATGATAAACACGATTTTTGGGTCTTCTGATTGTTTCCGTGATGATCTGGCAACCACAGAATTTACACCGACAAACTTGATCAAGAGGAGACTTATATTTATCATCTGCTTCCTTTTTCTCTCTTGGTTTTCGTCTTGTCCTTCGCAGTAAATTCTTCTGTACTTTGTCAAATAGCTGTTGATCAATGACCTTCGGTACGATTGAAGATTCCTTAGTCTCTCCCATATATTTCAGCTTGCCAACAAAAGCATCGGTTTGAAGCATTCCGTAAAGATAACCTATCGTAAAAGGCCTCATGATGTACTTCCTCAGCTTCCTATCATATGTCGGCTTTTGCCATCCTCTTTTTGCGAATTCGTCTGCCAATGCATAAACGGTATAACCTTCAACTCCCACTAATCTATATCCTTCTTTGACAATTTCAGCATATTCAGGAATCAGCTCTACATATGGCTGTCTAGTGTCAGGATCAACCTTGTGCTTATAACAAAATGGCAGCCGATAGGTGATCTTCTCTTCCTCAAAACCATCCTTTCTTGCCCTTCTCGCTCTGGCACTTTTTTCACCTGACTCTGCCTTCCCTCGTCTCAGAATATCCTCAAGACGATCCTCGCCCTGCCAATCCTCTTTATTGTGAGGACAGAACACTAAGCCATCTTCAACGAAATGCAATACACAGTCCTCGTTGACTTTTCTGAGACGCTTTTTCAGGTCAACGTAATCTTCAAAATTTCTTGCCAGCCGGCTGACCCAAGCAAAAAATATGTGCTTAACTTTGTACTCCCTTACGTATTCAACCATGGTGTTGAACACTTCTCTAGAATCAGGCTTCCATCCGCTTCCAGATTCCGTGAAAAAACCGACAACCTCGTAATCCTTTTTATTTGATTGATCGGATTTTACTGTGTAGCCTATCACTCGATCATCCAATTCAATCTCAACCTCAGCTAAACTCTCCTTTTTATATTGCCACTTTCTGCCTTTTAAATATTCCATGATGTGCTTGTACTGACGCTCAGGAGATTGACGGTCTTGGTCGGCTGTACTGACTCTGATATAACCAACTGCCAATTCACTCATTCTGCCCTCCTTCCTTCAACCTCCGCATATGAATCTCGTACAGCTTCCGACCTAGCTCAAGCATGTTGGTTCTGACAGTGTCGACATCTTTCATTTCGAACTTCATCCCACAACGATCGCACATGGGTTTGAATAAATTGTAGGTCAGCGTGGGATCATTTCTAGTAGCAAAATACTTGGTTGCGCTTTTGATCAAAACCTTCACGGCCTCGTCAAGGAATTCTTGCCTTGACTGCGCCTTCTTTCTGATCTTCTCAACCATCTTAATATGCTTCTGCTCCTCCTTTTCAATTTCAGAAATTTCTGCTTCGACGGCATCTAGCAATTGTTTGATCTGTTCGGGTGGCATGTTTTCGAGGTCTTGTGGAATATTAATTTTTGCCATCGTTCCTCCTTTGAAGGTACTCAGAAATAGCTTTATTTATAATCCAACTCATGCTTCTGTCCTCCTCCTTAGCCACCTGCTCCAGTTCTGGCTTTAAACGATCATCGAAATAGAACGAATATATAGAGCCCCTCTGGTTTTTCTTTTCTTTCATTCTCCCTCCTCCTCTTTGCCGATAATTTCATCCTCCCAGCAAACATGGGAGAAATCATTACCGAATTGATCGACTCGCTTGACAAGGTACACTGCTTCGTTGCCTTGCAGACCTCCCATCTCTTCAGGCCATTTCTGTTTCAGGTCTGCTGCTGTGCCGATGATTGTCCCAACGGCCGACAATTCATGACCAGTGAAATCTGATAAGAATTTGAAACGAATCTTGTCACCTACCTTAAACTTTGCTTTTCTCTTTTGATCTCCTTTGTTCACCATTTTGTTCACCATATTAATAATTTTTAATAGTTTTTATTAGCAAGGTCAAGGGGTTGACGAGAAAAAATTTAAGATTTTTTTGTGCTCCTGTGCTTCGATTTAAACGACGGGTCAATCGGTAGTCCTGTAGTATTAACGGCCATGAGTTTTTGGCACACTGCCAATGCGAACTGCGGGTTTTGCTATAATCTCGGTTTACTGTCAGGGCTGGGGGCGAGACTTGGCTAATGTCTCAGCCCCCATCCTGATAACGATAAATTAGCTGTACTGAGGAAAATACTTTAGCTTGTGTTCGATGATAAGCTTCTTTGAAGGAGCCAAATAGCTCATCTCGGTCATTTGAAACTTATCCCGCTCAGGAGTTAGGAGCGTAACAGTGCCTGAGCCGTTCCGCTTCCATTCCAAGAGTCGCTCCCTTAGCCAATTCTCAGCCTCTTCGTAGGTTTCAAACCTCTCTGGCTCGAAAATACGTACCATGTACCCTTGCAAATTGACAGCCAAGTCAACCTCGTAACGACAACCATCATCCAATTCTTTCGACATACTTATCTCCTAAATAGATTTCTTGTGTGTGTGATTTTGGAGTGAGCTTAGATATTGATCGTTATCGAGTGATGCGACTTGGCATCTTTTTTTGATCTTGTTTGCTCATTGATGAATCACGTGGTTATACTACCATAAAAAAGTCAATTCTCCAAGTGGTGAATGGTGTAGTAACGGGTGGGGGAGTTTTGTCAATTATACGAGTTTATTGCTCCTCTGAACGAGGATAAATGGTAAATCCGTGTTAATCTCAGCAGTTCTGGCAATTCCCTTAAAAATTCTTAAGGAACTAAGTGATTAGGTGGAATAATCATCACTTGAATTGACTTTCATTGTCAAGGGGAGTATTTATTAGATATATTTTCTAGGATTCTTATCACAGGCAAAAAAGGAGGTTAAGGATGAAGAAACTATTCATGAATTTGCCTTTGGTTTTTCTGCTTTGTTTTTCTTTCGGATGCCAGCAGGCTGAAGAGGTAGCTGAGGAGGGACTCAATTATGAGGAAGTCAATGCCATACTGGAAGAAGTCGTAAAAGTCTACAATAACGCTGACATGGAAGCATGCGACAAGGCTTATTCAGTGGACTATGTTGACCATGACCCTTTAGAAGGGGATATAGTAGGCATTGATGCTTTCAAAGAGTCGATTAAAGCATTACATGAAGAGAATACAAGTATCAATCTGTCTATGGATGAGACCTTCATTAAGGGGAACAAAGTTGCCGTTCTTTTTACATGGAAAGCTACACATATTAGTGGGGCAGATATAGAACTTTCTGGTGTTAATATAGTGCGTGTTACAGATGGAAAAATTGCTGAGTCGAATTACTATTATGATACAAAGTTATTGCTAGAACAAATGGGTTTCAAGATTATCCCACCAGAAGAACCAGAAAAGAAATAAAAATATAACTAAAGATGTTAAAAAAAGCCCCTTAAATTTTTTTTAGTGGTGAATAACGCCTTTCAGAGGAGGCATAAATGAAAAAACTCTTCATGATTCTACCTTTAGCTCTGATTTTATGCTTTATGGTNNGGCAGAGCTTGAAGAGTTCAAAGCCCAGGCAGCACTTGAGGAGCAGAATAAGGAGATTGTAAAGCGTGAGATGGAATTGTTTGGCAAAGGAGACTTTGAGGCTTTGAAGGAGTTGTTTGCTCCTGAGTATGTTTCCTACTCGCCATCTGCTACACTCAAACCTGTATCCATGGAAGAAGCAATAGAATTTGGAAAGATGATTTTTAAAGGATTTCCCGATAGCAGTTGGACAATTGAAGAATTATTTGCTGCAGGGGATACAGTGATAGCCAGGTGGACCTATAGGGGGACTCATGAAGGAGAATTTATGGGTATCCCACCTACAGGGAATAAGGTTGAATTTGGCGGAATTATGATAACCCGCATTGAAAACGGAAAAATCGTAGAAGAAAGGGAAGATTATGATATGCTTGGAGCGATGCAACAACTCGGCATGGAGCTTAAGCTGAAGGAGGGGGAGTAGACACTTACCATTCAATCCTTGGATCTACCCAAACAGCCCAATCCTGATTGGATGTTCTTAGTGCCTTGACTTCTAAGACAATCTCGACATTCTGACCTGCATATCTATCCAGATCGAAAATAAGATCATCTAGGCATCCATCATAATAGCACTGCCTTGCAGAATAAAAAAATGGTTCGCTTTTCACAAAGACTCTGAACTCTACACCATCCGATTGGACAGCTTCCTCTAAAAAGCCTACCTTTGCTTTAAATACTGCATTGTCAGCGAGATTTTCGATCTTAAATATTCCTACAATCGATCCATACTCATTTCGCCACTCAGGATATGTTAACAAGACTTTTGGATAGACTCTGCCATCCTCTAAATATGAATTATACCGATAGCTAGCGAATCCGCTGTATTCACCCTCTTCCCCCGGGAAGGGAAGTGCAACCGTTTTATTTAGCCATTGAGTATTTTCGCTTTCTGCAAGTGGAATTAAATCAACCATTCTTCGATATGATTCCACTTTTTCTTTACGTTTAGATTCCGATTTTTTTACTTCGACCTTTCGCTGGCAAGTCCAAACTCCATCGGGAGTGTAGGAACCCACTCCTTTATCGTAAACCGTTACTTCATAACTCAGAAGTCCTTCACGATAAGGCCCTCCTCTATAAACACAAGGAGACATTGAACAAACTTTAACTTTCCTGTTATTTACTACGATAACGATCCTTTCGATGGAGGGGCCACTATTTCCATATGCAGTCACAGTGAAAGTGATCCTGTCTTTAGTTGTGGGATTTAAAGGAGAAATAGATACTTTGACATCGGGCATCTCTCTCACAGGGTATTTTAGCTCTTGTGAAGATAGAATTTTTGTCCCTAGCAAAAAGGTCATAAAGGCTAAGAGAACCAACTTTGTTAAGTTTCGCATTGTCCCCCCGTTTCTATTTTTTTCTATCCGTTCTCTCCTTCAAATATAGCTAGAGCAATTATTGTGCCAATTTATTTTATTTTTTTTTCTCTTAATGAAGCCTTCCTATTCATCCTTTGGGTAGGACATATGCCATTAAATATAGACAGTAGGGGTAAAGTGACATGTTTGGTCTTATGTAGCAGCTCGGCATGGAACTCAAGCCGAAGGAGGAGAAGTAACCCAAGCAACCTAACCTAACCAATCGCTCTAACCCACGAAGTCCGAATAGAATCGGCTAGGCATCTTTTTCCATAGCGATAAGAAGCATCTATATCCGTGACCGCACAAGCAATATTTTCGGCAAAGGAGCATCAAGCACGGCAACCGCTCCAACCCAACCAGACGCTTCTACGTAATCCAAATCGATAAGCTAACTTGGGATGACCACTATTCAAGTTGACACAGATTGTAAACTAAAGTCTCGCCTTTATCTTCATAATGAATTACCTTGACATTGGGGACATAATTTAATAATTTCATCAGCAGGGGAAAAGAGAGAAATCTATCCAAAAAATAGCACTAGGATTTTTTCTCTATTTATCTCCAAATAAATTTTAAAAGGAGGGAGTGAGAATCATGAAACTTAACACCCTATTTATCATTACTGGTATCCTGGGTCTTTTCTTTGGACTGCTCCTAGTACTGATACCTGGTCCATTTTATGCATTCTATGGACAAGAGCTTACTGACTCAGGAAAAAACGCAGCACAACTGCAAGGAGCTGCGTATCTCGGTTATGCCTTGCTTCTCTTTTTTGTACTAAAGGCGAAAGAAATCAAGGCACGGAAAGCTATTGTCATCGGATTGCTCGTACATTTCATAATCGGTTTTGTTGTATCTCTGAAATGGCAACTTGCAGGTGTAGTGAATGCCTGGGGATGGTCAACCGTTGCTCTATTTGGACTGTTGTCATTAGGTTATTTATACTCTCTTATAAAGGGGGCTGAATAAGATAACCTCTCCACAGCCTTCCTCTTATTCTCAGGTGTCGGATGAGCACATCTCATTGTGGTTATAATATCAATGTTGCTGAGAATATAGAAATGAAGATAGATGGCCCCCTGTATCAAAATTCACGGTCAGTAACTCCAAATGAAATTATGCTATTGATTTCTCTTCTAAAATTCGTGTGGTCAAAAGGATTCTATCTAGACTTATCCCCATGTCACAAATATGTCACAAGATTAGACATTTCTCATCCATTTATATGAGGTAGAAATTTGACGCTCGTTTGACATTTTAGGCTGAAAAAAGCCCAAAATGACGTATTCTGGCTAAACTGTGAAAATGAGGAAAACTATTGAAAAATAAGGGAGTTATCTGGAGCGGACGATGGGATTTGAACC
>JABAOC010003736.1_pt1 | contig 14214 bp, 12 predicted proteins | sample 7062161 | NCBI WGS metagenome assembly JABAOC01 (sample SAMN14538625, study PRJNA623070) | marine sediment metagenome | biome: marine biome [ENVO:00000428]; feature: marine pelagic biome [ENVO:01000023]; material: deep marine sediment [ENVO:00002113] | place: India: Gulf of Khambhat ... | reverse complement strand
GTCATTGCGAGCCAGCCGAAGGCCGGCGCGGCAATCTCAACCTCTGGCCGCCGTGAGATTGCTTCGTCGGCGTACGCTTCCTCGCAATGACATCCTTCTCATCCTGACTCGCCACTTTCTTCTCGTACACCCTGTCCGGGTGGTGGTCGGCATTCGGTGGTGGATTCGAGCCGCAGAGCAGAGCGAGGGTCCGCGCTTTCTGGTTGTTCCCCCTCGGACGGCGTTTGCGATCATCGTAGCAACAGGGGCACATGTATAATTCGCCCCTGCTGAGAACAGACGAGCGGGGACGCTCAGACGCTTCGTTTCGCGGCCTGCCGGCCCTCAGAGAGACTGGCGCTCGATCCTTCCTCTTAGGAGGGTAAAGGAATACGGCGGGAAGGAACACGGGAAACTCTGTCCCGAGGCGGCGATGTCGGGCTTGCGCACCGTTTTGACCGGCTCGCTGCCGAAATCGTTCATCGCCTTGATGTCCGGCCCGTTCACCTCGTAGACCTCCACGGGGCCCGAGAATCGGCCTTCCTGCGTAATGATCTCCGTCGCGACGGCGCTATCCCTGTGCCGATTGACGACACAGATCGTGACCCGCCCGTCCTCGTGAGCGGCCGAGACGTCGAGGTACGGCACGCCCTTCTGGATTGTCGTTGTCTCGCCCATGCCGAGGCTGAACCTCTCCGTGTCATACGTATCACAATCCACGAAGACGTCCAGCGAGGTCCCGTAGACATGCTGCGCGAACAACTGCAGGGGATAGTAGATCGTCTGCCTGAACAAGGTCCGCTCGTCGGTGAATATGGGCGCGATCACGTTGACCAACTGGGCCATGTTGGCCATCTTCACGACATCGGCGTTGCGCACGAACGCGTTCAGCAGGCCCGCCACGACGAGAGCGTCCTCCAGATTGTAGTGTTCCTCCAGCGCCCGCGTCCCCCGGGCGAAACCGCCGCCCCGGGCCCGATACCACACGTTGTACTCGTCCCACGCGATGTACACCGGCGCGCGGTCGCCGCGATTGGCGTGCACCATCTCGCGGTCGATCATGCCCTTCACGACTTTCGTGCGCTGGTCCACGATACGCGGCGCGGCCATGAAATTATAGTAATTGTCATCCGGATTTCCCAGATATACGTGCAGGGCGAGGTAATCGATCACGTCCCGCAGCTCGTGCAGGACCGTGCTGTTCCAGTGGTCCGGATCGGCGCCGGCGCGGTAGTTCGACGACCCGGCCGCGATCAGCTTGATCTCGGGCGAGGTCCGCTGCATCAGTTTCGCCGCCTCGCGGGCCTTCTTGCAGTAGTCCTCGGCGTTCAGATGGCCCATCTGCCAGGGCCCGTCCATCTCGTTGCCGAGGCCCCAGTATTTGATATTGTGCGGCTCGGGGTAGCCGTGCTTGCGCCGCAGCTCGGCGTAGTACGGCCCCTCTTTGACGTTGCAGTATTCCACCCAGCGCTGGGCCTCCTCGATCGTCCCGGTGCCCAGGTTCACGGCGAAATACGGCTCCGTGCCGACCGCCCGGGCGAAGGCCACGAACTCGTTGGTCCCGAACGCGTTCGTCTCCAGCCGGTGCCACGCCAGTTCCATTCGCGGCGTTCGCTCCGGACCCACCCCGTCCAGCCAGTGGTAGTTGGAAACGAAGTTCCCGCCCGGGTAGCGGATGACGGGAATATTCAGACCCTTGATCGCCTCCAACACATCCTTGCGGAAACCCCTGACGTCGGCCTGCGTCGTGCCCGGGTCATAGATCCCGCCGTAGACGCATCGGCCCAGGTGCTCCACGAAGTTCCCGTAGAGATTCTTGTCGACAGGGCCAATCGTCCGCTCCACGTCGACCTTGATTCGCGCCTTCGCGCCGCCGGCTGAGCTCGGCTGCGCCGACAGACCGCCGCCAATCACGCCCACGACAATGATCGCCAACCCCGCCTTTCCTCTCGACCTCATTCTCTGCTCTCCTTTCTCCTGTCGCCGATGCTATCGTACCCATGCCGCCAGGGACGAGCCCCTTGTGCGGCGGCCCGCCCGTCCCAGATTCCGCGCACGTGCGATATTGTACCCCGTCTTCCGTCTCATGCAACGGAACGTCACGGGACAAGACGCTCAATTCGGGACCGAGATGGGCGAAATGTCCCCAAAATTCCTCCGCCGCAGGAGGGGCCCCTTTGCCGCGCACCGGAAAACCTGATGGAGTCGGACGATACTGCCGATAATAGAAGAGAGACGTTCTTGCCGGCGCTTCGGCCGTGGGGGCGAAACGGGCGCAAGTCGTGCCCGGCCGCGGGAACTGGACGTTTTGTGTGCGACACAACGAGGTTAAGGAGAAAAAATATGAAGTACAGAATGATTGTCGCAATTCTGGCGGGACTGATTTCCGTGAACGCCGTCGCGCAGGAGCGGTTCGGCATGGGCGTGATCCTCGGCGAGCCGACCGGCCTGAGCGTCAAGTATTGGCTCGATGACAATACCGCCATTGACGGCGCCGCCGCGTGGTCGTTCTGGGACCACGACGGCTTCCAGCTTCACGGCGATTACTTGTGGCACGACTTCAACCTCCTCGATGCCGGCGGCCTCTCGGGCGAGCTCCCCGTTTACTATGGCCTCGGCGCCCGACTCAAGTTCGAAGACGAGAGGAAACACGACGACACGCTCTTCGGCATCCGGGTCCCGCTGGGCATCAGCTACCTGTTCGATACCGCGCCCTTCGACCTCTTTGCCGAGATCGTTCCCATCCTGGATCTCGCCCCGGACGCCGAGCTCGAACTCAACGCGGCCGTCGGAATGCGATTCTACTTCGGACAAACGAGGGGAAGACGAAGGACAACCACCGATTGACAGCGGATCTTGCCAGGTAACCGGGGCCAGCCCGCGATTAACGACCGGCGGGCACGAGAGAACTGCTGCCGATGGCAGCGGGATAAACCCGGGGCTCCCGCCAGCGACGGGAGCCCGAGGTTACTCTGGTGTGTAGCCAAGTGTATGTCCCACGCGACAGGACTTTGCCCGCACGCGCGGCGTCTCCGGCCGTCAAGCCCTGGCCATCTCCCGGGCGCGGAATCTCTCGACGGGATGCGGCCCTTCCGTCTCGAGCCGGTAGTCCCGGCCGTGGCGGTCGATATGCTGCTTGATCACCCTCTGGCCGGGGGCCGAGCCGTCCACGTTGGCCACGCGCTGGTAGGCGAAGTACCGCGCCGACTCGGGCAACGCAGAAACCGGCTTGTACATGTTGCCGTCCACCAGTCCCATCAGGTTCGAGTAGCGATAGAGATGGTCGAAATCTTCGATCAGGGCGAAATCGAGTGCGTCCCTGACGGTCGGATTCGGCTCGTTGCGCGCCAACCACGCCGTCAGATCCACCGCCACCTGCTCGTAGCCGAGCGTCACCTCCAACGTCGACTCGTCGGCGGGAATGAGCCAGTTGACGATTCTCTGCTGCTGCTGCTCGATCCGGCGGGTCTGGGCCAGCCTTTGCCCGAGCACGTAGTCATCCGTGTTCCGGGCGAACTGGTGCTTGAACATGGCGGCCTCCACCTCGATGCCGTTCATCAGAATGATGCGGGTCCGCGTGTACGGGTGGACCTCGTCTCTATCATAAGGAGCGACATTCAGCTCATCCCAGTTCCTGAACTGCCTCTCGATCGGGGTTCCCTTTTCTTTCAGCGGGTTGAAGGCCACATCACTTCCTTTCCTGGATGCGCGTTGTCAACACGAGCACGGAATTCCCATAAGACAACTGTAGGGATCAGCCGTCGAGGGCCGAATCGGCTTTCTGCCGAATCGCAGGGCAGGGATCGCCCGGTTCGGCTCAGCAGCAGGAGCATACGCCTATGGGCAATCGGCGCTATCCGACCGTACGGGCGCGCCAAACGCATGGGGCGTGCGGCGGGTGTGACTGCGCCGTGCGCGTGTCATACGGAACGAAGTCGTAGCATGGGCATCCTGCCCATGAGCAGCAGGGCCATCTCCCGCCTGCGCGGGAGCAGGCCTTGGCCCGGCAGAGGGTTCACTTCCCACGGGACTGACGCGTAGAGGCGAATCATCATTCGCCCCTGCTCACGGGCGAGATGCCCGTGCTGCGGTGCGGGTCAGGCATTCCAGTCGGGGGCGTCCTTGCTGAGCCGGTGTTGCAGAGCAATGCCGATCGCCATGGGCACCAGGACCATGGCCGGCAGGAACCATTGGTAATCGAAGACGAGGATTTCGAGCTTCTTGGCGTTGACCATGTAGCGGTAGAGGATGGCCAGCATGCCGACCGCCGTAAGGGCCGCGCCGCCCAGACTGGTGAAGAGAATCACGGCGACCTTGAAAACGATGAACGAGATCATGCCGCCGGCAATCAGGCCCATCAGGCCGCCGGCCCAGGCATATTCCGCCGGCAGGCGCAGGGCCAGCCACAGACCGGCCGTCAGGATGCCGCCGGAGAGGGCGCCCAGCAGACTGACGCCCCAGCGCATCAGCGGTACGGAAAGAATGGCGAAGAAGAGCACGCAGATCATCGCCAGCCAGATCACGTTGCCGTCGATGAGATATTCGTTGGCCCAGACGCCGACGCTCAGGCCGAGCAGTCCGAAGCAGATGGTGACGAGAATCTTGAAGATGCGCCAGCCGTAGAACAGGCAGACGACACCGAACGAGATGAACGTCAGCGCCTCGACCAGGCCCAGCGTGCTGATTTGCTGCCACATGAGCCGGACCGGGTCAACCTGTTGGGACGGCGGTTGCACCGGCTGCTCCGCCGCGGCGGCAGCAGCCAGGAAGGCAGTCTGAAGCACGCTGATCAGGTCACTCATTCGTTTCTCCTGTTCCTCCGTGCCGGGGAAACCGCCCCCAAAACGTCTTCTCCGGCCTCCACAACCGCCATATCGTCACCCATCTCAATGGCTGCGCCAACTCTGCTTCGATGCTCCTTGCTTCCCGGACTTTTCGCTTTTGCCGCTGGACGCCCCTTTGGGTGGGTGACACACCAGCAGTTGCTCCAGGGTGCCAAAGGCCGCCATGCCGAACAGGACCAGGGCGTAAAAGGCCCCCTGCTGTTTCATATGCGCGATCGGGGCCGAGCCCTTGAACATCAGCAACAGCACCAAGCCGCCGAAAATCAGCACGGTCCCGAGCAACGAGCACGTCAAGGCGCCCATCGACCATTCGAAATACATGCTCAGCACCAGCAGCCCGGCGCCCGCCGCGACAAGGACCGCCCAGTGGCGCCGGGGCAACTGGCGGGCGGCAGCTTCCGTGCAGGCGGTGGCATCGAAGGCGTGAGCCCGAACGACCTTGAGGCTTTCCCCAACGGTAAAACTCTCGGCGGCCGGACCGAGGACTTCCGTCCCATACTGGGCTCCCTGCCATTCAGGAAAATAGGGCTTGGCGACGACGCCAAACACGACGGCCATCCCGAACGCCGCCAGAAGAACGGCCATGAACAGCCGCGGCAGCATGATGCCAAAGGCCACCCCGCCCGTCGCCGCAACGCCGGCCGCGACAGGGTTCCGCCCGGTCATGTAGTAACCGGCGAGGCCCGCTACGACCGCCCCGAACAAGGCGAGCACGACCTGTCGCAGGCACATCCCGGCCAGCCACGCCGCCAGGCCCACCACGACCATCACCAGCCCCGGCACCAGCAAAACCGCCGGGCTCAACCGCCCCGCCACCAACTCGAAACTCTCGAAAATCTCAGCCATAAGACGCCACCACATAGCTCGAGTTCTGCAGGCGCACACTTCGCACCCGCCTGTACATTCCGTTTATCGGCCCATCTGCGTACTTTCCGTTAAGTGATTGCACAATTTGCAGGCAGGTACCTGAAAATTCCCGATCGGCCTGTCTACCAGCAGGACCCGCGGAAATCCCACATTTTCTCGCTGGAGAGTTGCCTGTTCGTTATAATCAGTGCATAGGAATACGACCCAAGAGATCTGAGTGAAGAGAAGGCCTACCCGATCTTGCCGACAGTTTTTCAGGTCAGGAGCCAAGCTGTTCGCAGGCGCACCGGCTGCGAACAGCGGGACAACAAGGCTGACACGGCAAGGCGGGGCCGAATAGGCTTCTTGGAAGGAGGTTTGTCATGCGCGCAACGCCAACCTATACAATATGCCTTGTCCTTGCCTCTTGCTTGGTGACTAGTACTTGCGGGGCGAGCGAACCTCGCAATCCCTACCCAGCGAATGCTGCCATCGACGTACCCGTCGATGTAGTCCTTGAGTGGATTTCAGTTCCCGGAGCAGACTGGGACGATGTCTTCTTCGGCACCAACCGTTACAGTGTGAATCTTGCCAGGGAAGGTTCTGCCGAGCACAAAGGTGTACTGGCCCTCAGCACATACGATCCCGGCGGCTTGGAGCCGGGCACTACTTACTATTGGAAGATTGTTGCGTCTCAGCGGTTCGGCGAGTTCGTCCTCAGGTATGAAGGCCCCGTTTGGAGCTTCACAACTGGTCCGGCCAGGGCCAGCAATCCGTCTCCTGCTGACGGCGCGACATGTGTGCCGCCAGACGTCGTCCTCAGTTGGACGCCAGGTTGCCAGGCCATCTGGCACGACGTGTACTTGGGCGCTTCCTTTGATGATGTCAACGGCGCCAATACCAGTTCGCCTGAGTACAAAGATCGCCATGATGCCAACCGCCTTGATCCGGGTGCCCTCGCCCCAGCAACGACCTACTGGTGGCGGGTTGTGGAGTGGGTGCAGTCTGCGGGCGGGGACATGGTCGCCGTCCCGGGCCACGTGTGGAGGTTCACCACCGCCTCTCTGGACGAAGAATCCCGAGCAGTCGCAGGGGCGCTTAGCATCAAGGTCAACCTTTACGACGGTCTGCGAGTCGATCCCAACGGCGTGGGCAAAGACCCAAACGCCGTTGACCCAAACGCCGTTATTGAACTGGTCAATCGCAATTTCCGCGACAACGGTTTTAACTATCGACTTGTGATTACGGATGTGAACACCGTCGACCCCAACGATGGCGGACCCAATCACCATGGAGGCGACAACGGCCACGGCACGGCGACTGCAGGAGACGGCCGAATTCAGCATACCGAGAGGCGCCAATACAATCCAAGTGACCCGAACGACCCTAACAATGGCAGATATCTGGGTGACGACCCTGACAGCGAGCTCTCGGACGCATTTCGCTATGGTCGCGATGAGGCTGTCAGGCAGCGGACCAGCGGACAGCAGGATCCAAACCTGCAGGATCCTAATAACTGGGACCGCATCAAGATATCCATCGTCAAGGCTTTTGTGGACGAAACCCGCTGGTTCGACCCGAATGGCAACTATATCGATTCGACTTATGCCACTGATAATCCCGGCTATGGTGCACACCGCTGGCCCACTGTCCTTGCTGCAGTGAAGGGCATCAGAGATGCGATCGTGGACCATAGCAACCGCCCTGCAGGAAGCGATAGCTACAGAGCAGGTGACGCAAACGACGCGAACGTTTTCAACGAACGTATGGCCGAGACGATCAAGCACGAGATCGGCCACATGCTGACTTTGTCCGGTGGTCACCAGATTGGCCCTGACCTAAATGATCCCAACGACCGAGCCAACGACAGTGGGCATGCTCCCGAAACCCCTCGCGACCCCAACGACCCTGACGCCCAGGCAAATGATCCGAACGGAAGCGGTAACTTCATGGCCCCCAGCACCTGGCGCCATGGCAGCATGATGACCGAGGCACAAAAAGATGAGATGGCCAAGATGGCCAGGAAGCTCGCTCGAACGGTAAGTCAGAATGAGCCGAACAAACCGGCCCAGAAGGTCAGGCAACAGGCTGGAACGACATCAGATAGAAGTAAGGACCTGAGCGAGCCCGGCTTGTCATGGCCGTCAATATATGACCTTGGGTTGATCTACCTTCATGGTCTGCACTGGACAGACACCAGTGGTGGCGACATCTGCAACATCGATGCCATCATTGGCGCAGACGCCGTCTTGCCGGAAGATCAGCGGATCGAGGTCCAATACACGCTGGGTTTCGACATCGACGCCAACACCGAGACGGGTATCACTCACGGGAACCGGCAAGGAGTTGACCGTATCGTCCACGTCATGGCCGAGGGAACAATCAGTGATGGTAGTTTCGGGCTGATCGCAACGGTGCTGAACACGATCTCGCAGACTACCCAGGTCCTGCCGGAGATACCCAGCTACGAGATAGAGGACAGGTTCCCAGACATCGGCGTGGAAGCTATGCCGATTGCCAGTTCATTCTTATTCAAAATCCCCAAATCGATGCTGGACTTCTCGGCTCATTGCATCCCGGTGGTAGTCACCTCCGGCCCCGATGGTGACACAACTTACGACACTGCAGATCTTTTCTTCGATAGACTCCTGTGGATGGAGTACCCGACGATGGAGCTATTCGGCGATGGTGTTCCGGTGCCGGGCGAAGATTATCCGTTTGTGATCTCCGGGCTTGAGCCGCACAGTCCCTATCAGTTGCGACTCGAGGGCAGAGTGGTTCATACCGGAGTACTTGATCCTTACGGCTCCGCCACCGGCTCCTTTGTCTTCCCCCACGATGTACCGGTGACAACTCCCAGCTTCCTCGTGGCCCAAGATAGCACGGGCAAATTCGCGTTCAACGTGACAAGCGTCTGTTCCACCTGTCAATGCCAGGTGGAAGTGGATAAGCGAGTATGGGACGAGACGAAAGCCGAGTACTACTGGGTGTATTGCGGAGGTCCCGGCAGCGCAGAATACACATTTGTGTGGGAAAAGAAGGACGTCGAGAGCGTGGACGAACATACAGACGACCTCGGCCGACCGTGCATCGTTGTCACGTTTAAGGAAGGTCCACCTTATGAGAAGCGCTATCGGTGCACCAATAATAGGAACTGCCGCTCGGAGATCGAAATCACAGAAGACGATACCTCCTGGAAAGGCAGCATAGAGTGCCACAGCCACAAGTAGCCAACCATTGGGCCCCATCAATGCGGATGATAGGAGTCGAACGCATTGGCCACCCATTGTGGCGAAGCGAAAACGCGGTTTTTGGCCCCCGCGTGCGGGGTCGCTGTGCATAGGAGTGCAAACAATGCGCGATAGCACGCGAGCCGCTTGGCAAAATGTCTGGCAAAAAACCCGTCATGCTACTTCACTCTTGGCCTGTACTTCGGACGGCCACGGATACAGCGGCAAACGCTCAACGGCTCCGCAGGTCCACCACCTCAACAGTCGTATAGACGCCCAAGGTCAGGTTGCCCGTCGTGCTGTGCCGCAGGACAGTCATTCGTTCTTTCAGGGTCGCACCGCTCTTGTCTAAGGCCGTTGCCAGTCCATAGCGGAGACTGTGAAACGTGACCTTGACGCCCCGCCTGTCTACGGGCTTGACGCCGGCCGCTTTCAGGTCCGCCCGGAAAGCGTCCAGGACCTCGTTATCGCCCGGCATGGCAAACATGCGATCTTCGCGACTCGTGCCGGCCAGGAAACCTCTGTACTGTGCCACGCGGCAGCGTTTGATAAGCTGGGTAGCCTCCATGCGATTTTTCGTGTACTGCGCGGTAAGGTTGATGGAAGGCCCGTCCGGGTCGAAACAGCCCGCCGTCAGGCATCGGAGTTCATTCATCCGGTAGCCGGTTTCCAGGGCTGTGAGATACAAGACCGTCCTTTCGATGGCGGTCATGCCGCTACGGGTTGGCTGGAGTGGCGTCGCCCGCAACAGGGCCGTTGCTTCGTCGGTGGTCATGGCCCGGCGTTCTTCGGTTTTGGTCCAGCGGACGGGCTTGATGCGCTGAACCGGGGAAATATCGGCCCGGCCATTCTCGACCATCCATTCACCAAATAGCTTGATGCTCGCCTGATACGCGTTGAAGGTCTTGCTCGCCACGTCCAGTCTGCCGAGGCAGGTTTCGACCGCCACCCGGGTGAGGTCGGGCCAGAAGTGGAATCCGCACTTGTCGATGATACAGCGAACCTGTGTAACGGTGTTGTGAATGTAGGTCGGGCTTCTCGCAAAGCCGATGCTCAGTTTCCGTTTCGGCCGCTCGGCGGCCACGAATTCGGCCGTCCCGTAGGCCCGCCAGCGGTCACTGACACCATAAAGCGTAACGTCTTTGTGCAGGCCGACGCCCGAGTGCGCGATGTCGAGTAAGCCGACACTGACCAGCTCGTCGATGATCCGCGTGAAACGCTGGGCCGGAATCCCGTACTCCTCTTTGGCCTCCCGGTAGCTGAAGCGAAGCTCTCCGCTGTTGACATGGACGTGGTCAGCCTTGCGTTTGGCGGTCTTGCCCTGTATTCGCTCGTAGCGGCACTTGCCCAGGAAGACCAGAAAGACCTGCGGGGCGCCTTGGGCCCGGAGGGAGAGAAACGCCGTGCTCGTAATGATGGTGCGCGAGACAAACATCCGGTCCCAGCGGCGAGCCTTGTACTGTTGCTCAGGAGTTTGCAGGGCGTCTTCCCGGTATATGGTCTACTCCTTTCGTGCGCGATTGGGATGACGGCTGTGTTGCCCTGTCCGGTGAGGCTTGACTCTCGGCCCGCAGTCCCTCCACGAGGGCGCGCTCGACGGCTTGCTCGAAATGCTCATGCTCGCCGATCTGCTCGCGCAAATGCCTCTGCCAGTCCTGCTTATGCACCTTGCCCCGACATGGTCGCTTGCGGGACATGAAGCGGACTGTGCAGCCGGGCGCGCGTAGCAGTTTGTAGAGGCTTTGTGAATTGACTCGCGCAAGGGCCTCGATCTCGTGGTCGGTCCCTGCCTTCCGAGCGTCCACGATGGCATCGACGTTGGGATAGTAGGCCGGGTCGTGATCGTCCCACTCGACCTGGTTACGGTACTCAAACGATGATGTCACCGCTTCCGGCGTCTTGGCCTTGTTGTCCGCCGGCCTTGGCTCCGGCCGCCGTTCCGCTTCGAGCCAGTCGGCCAAGCGCTCGAGCTTGCCGGCCAGGGTCAGATGCCGACACCTCTCCTTGCACCCGGGGTAATGGGGCAGGCAGGTCGCCCGCCAGTCGCACAGGTCGCGGTGAATCCGTTCGATGTCGGACACCGTCGCCTCTTTGCCGGTGAAACGCAGGTAATCCGTGACGGTGGCAAGTCCGGTTGTGGCTTGTCGGGTCTCGTACTCTTCCACCGTGGCGCCGTTGCGGAAAGCGTCGTAGAAATCCCTGAGCATCGCGCCTGTGTCCGGCACGGGAGCGCTCTCGCTGTACTGCACGGCCAACTGCTTTCCCGCCCTGGCTTTTTCGCAGAGCCCCCTCAACTTTGCCGCAATCGTCCGTGCCTGTTCGATGACCTCGTGCGTGTCCACGTTGCCGTCCTTCAAAAGTGGGCCCGGCCGGCGCCGTGAAGGTCGGTGGAAGGCACCGGGGGCCGCCTGCCCCAGGCGCTACAGGTCATTGTGCCGATCCAGGAGCAGATGTCAATCTTGCTCCGCGTAGAGTCCGTCGACGCCTGCCGCATTCCTCGACTCGCCGGCAGAATTCACTCCATTGTTCGGTGAAAAAAAACGCGATGACGGTCAACCTCTGTGGCAATGTCTTGGGGATCCATCACTCGCTCGATGTCCAGAAAGGAGTCCCGGTGATGAACGCAGGTCGAGTGCGTTGGCCCGCAGGCCGCCGGGGCGTAAAGGCATGGTCGCGTTGGCTTCGACCGTTTCTCATCGTTCACCAGCACACCGCGCTTCGCGGTTCTGTCAACCCGTTCACGTGTTCAGCCGGCCGAGGATGTGCCGCACGTTCGTTGCGGTCCAGGGTCATCCACACCTTCTCGTACTGTTGCCTGCAAATATTAGAACCGGCCCATCTGCAGAACCCTGTCGCGCGCTTTTTTGATGCGACCGAGAATGACATTCATATCTTCCATCGCAGCTACGAAGTTCCTGAAAAGTCTCTGACATTCGGCTGCATTTGGCAATCGTGAACGTGACCCATCTTGGAAGGGCACGTGTATCAGTACGTTGCGATGGCGCCATATCTGGCTGATAGCTTGATGGGGCGTGGCATCAGCTCTAATCCTCTTCCGACATCCTTTCAGCTTTGGGAGGAAGAACCATCTTTCCCGCAGAGGAACGCGCTTCGCCGCATCGGCTTCACGTTCTGTTATTCTGCCCTCTTCGAGCATCTCCTCAATCAAATGATTTGTCCTTGCTTCAATTGCCAGACAACAAGACATCAGCGTTGCGAATACGGCATACTGATTGTCAGGGAGCGTCTGTGTGGCGCTGCGCTGAGGCCAGGAAGAGGCGATCTTCCGACCAGTATTTATCTCAGCGACGGACTTGGCAGAGGTCCACGCCATCTTGAAATAACTGTTCCACATAACAACTCGTGTTTCGGCGGGCTGCGGTACTCGGGCCATTGCATTACCCTTCATAACGGTCGCGACTTGTTGATAGGGATATTCACTGTTGATCCCGTGCTTTTCCACGGCGATATCTCTGTCCGGTTCTCTCCTGGGCATGTTACATGGCGACACGTCCTACGTCCAGGCGGACCAACTTGTGTACAGCCCCTCAACCCCCGCCTGCATATCCTCGAAGGTCACGTCGGCGTACATATTCGCCGTGGTGGTCGGCGAGGAGTGCCCGAGCTGCTCTTGCACGAGGCGGAGATTGCCGGTCTTGTGCAGCAGGTGCGTGGCGCAGGTGTGCCGGGCGGTGTGGATCGACAATTCCGCCGGCAGGCGCGCCAACTTGACGGCCCGCCGCCAGCACCTTTGCAGACCTTGCACGCCGAGGGCCCCGCGTTCACCCACGAACAGCGCGCCGCTCTTGGCGGTCATGCTCCCGCGGTACTTCGCCTTCAGACTGTCCAGCCGGCAGGCCCGCCATGTCAGATAGGCTCTCAAGTGGCCCACAAGCTCCCGGACGATGGCAAGGCTCTCCGCGTCGTTCTTCTGGCGTTTCTTCGCTCGCGTGACGGCTAGGCAGCCGCGCTTGAGGTCCACGTCCTCAACGGTCAGCGCGGCGATCTCAGTTTTGCCAGAATTCCATTCTCTCTTGTGCGACAGTGAAGGCTTTCACTTTGGTCCCATACCCCGTCCCAAACCATACCGAATCCAGGCGTCCTTCGGGGGTCTGCTGCGTCTGCTGGTGGTCTACCAGTTCTGCTATTCCGTTGAATGCAGCCCAGAGAGTCCCCTTCACGCCCTTCCGGTCGTTGCCCTTACCGTTGATGAAGAAGTACTCCGCACGGGCACGATTTATGTCCACCCTCTTTCTGGCTCTCTCATCTTCCGGGTCCTTCGGGTCGGGGTAGACGAGCTTCAGATACTCCTGGAGTCTGCCGGTTCCCATCTGGACTTTGGCCATTGTGCTGAACGTCTCCTCAATGTCCTTGAATCGCGTGTGGATGATCCCCAGCAAGCTCTCCGCCCGGCGCAGACGGTAGTGCAGGTGCCGTGTGTGCGCAACCCGGATAGTGTGTCCTCGACGGTGATCCTGCTGTTCCCCCGTTCAACGTACAATGGGACTTTCATCACCTCCCAGTCCAGTTTGGCCGCTTCGATGGCCTCTCTGGCCGTGGCGGGCTTGGCCAGCTTTTTGCCAAGGCTATGCCACGGCGGCTCATCGACGTAGAACATGGATGCTTGGCCGTTTCTGATTTCGATGTTGTGTCCCATGATTCGCCCTCCGAACACCCTTGCCTATCAAACCAACCGTCGGGAGTGCCATACAATTCGAACAGCATGTCCCCCGATCATCGGCCGAGATTCCCTCGCGTATTTTGCCCGATTGGCCCTGATTCAGGCACTGCTTTCCTTTATCGCTGACCCCCCAAACGCCGCACGGGAAGTCGTTCTTCATGTGCGGGCTTTGCCCGCTCATCCGGACGGGGCCCCAAATCCTTGAGATTCTCGCACTTCTGTAAGAGCTAACCACCATTTCGCCTCATTCCTGTCGCCCTATCGGTCATGTCTTGCCTCAAATGCCCTCGCTTGGCAACCGATATTGGTTAGAATGCGGATGCCTGCTGACCTCAAGCACTGAAGGCCCTTGGGCGAGGACAGGTCATGGCAAAAAGCTGAGAATCAGGCAGAGAGACCCATTGAGCAGTGCAACCATCGCGATAGGAAGCGGCTGAGTAATCCGCCGGCGGGGTACGTGATGCCAATCCCATCCACTTCCGGCGGTGCATGCCACCTGGCAGGCAAAGTCCGCGGTAGGAGATCCGTTTGAGGATGAAGGAAAAGCATCGCGTTGCGAGGTAACCATGAATGTCTTTGAGTTGCGCGACCGTCTGATCGATGACTACTCGCGGTTCGTGCGTAGTTTCATCAC
>JABAOC010000992.1_pt3 | contig 14218 bp, 15 predicted proteins | sample 7062161 | NCBI WGS metagenome assembly JABAOC01 (sample SAMN14538625, study PRJNA623070) | marine sediment metagenome | biome: marine biome [ENVO:00000428]; feature: marine pelagic biome [ENVO:01000023]; material: deep marine sediment [ENVO:00002113] | place: India: Gulf of Khambhat ... | reverse complement strand
TTAGAAATCTCGGGCGCTGTGAGGGAGCCGTTGAGTCTGAAGTATCCCGAACTCCTCGAGATCCCAACAATTGAGAGAAATGTGCTGCTTATCTGTCCAGGCTTTTTTGCGAATCACGGCCGGTGGAAGGGTTTCTCCATCCAGACGTTGCTCCAAAAGGTGGGTGTCAGAGAGAGTGCCCGGACCGTGACGATTCATGGGCCGTTAATCTCCTATGAAAAGGTAAAGAGTTTTCCCATGGACGATGTCATCTCCAACCGGGTCTTTCTCGCCTACCAGGTCAACGGAGAGATTCTGCCACGGAGGCATGGGTTTCCGCTGCGCGTGGTCGCAGAAGGCTATTATGGATATGATTGGGTCAAGTATGTTCAGAAAATCACTGTGAACGGAGATTAGCAACGAGTGATGAATGAGGTCAAAAAACTTTACCGAATCTTTACAAATCCTTTATCGCATCTTTACCCTCAGTGAGTATTATTGATCTGAAAGCAAAGTAGTGATGATCAGATCGATATGGAGGAGGTTACACATGGAGTCAAGATCAGTAAAAGCCGATTCAATTCTCCGTCGAAGGTCCTTTCTCAAGCAATTGGGCTTCACCCTTTTCATTGGGATCCCAGCACTCAGAATCTTCTCAGACCTTGAGTATTTCCAAGAAGCCCTGGCACAAGGGAGAGAAATGAGTATGCCTGGGCAAATCGTTAAAAGCGAGGAAGAATGGCGACAATTGCTAATGCCGGAGCAGTTCAGGGTTATGCGAAAAAAGGGTACTGAGCCGCCGTTCAGTGGCAAATACCATGATTTCAAAGGCAAGGGCATTTATCGATGTGCCGCTTGTGACTTAGACCTATTCAGTTCGGCGACAAAGTTCGATTCTGGGACGGGTTGGCCGAGCTTCTGGGCGCCGATTGCCGAAAACCATATCAAGACGGCTCCGGATTACAGCTTTTCCATGAAAAGAACCGAAGTATTGTGCAACCGGTGCGACTCTCATCTCGGGCACGTTTTCAATGACGGCCCGCAGCCCACCGGCCTTAGATATTGCATCAATTCAGTTGCGTTGACATTTGTTTCGGCAGAGAAAATTGCCGCAGAATGATTTCGAAAGCGAAACGGAGGTTGCAAGTGGATCCCAGGAAGAGAGAGCTCGAAGTGATCCGGAGACGGATCCTTTCTGAAGATAACCGTCTAGGTCGGCGAACCTTCCTCAAGCGGATGGGCTTTGCGTGCTGTGGATTCGCCTCTTTTCTCACGGCCCACCGGCTGAATACAGGAAGCAGAGGGTCAGAGGCGATAGCAGGGGAAAAAACAATCAGTATGACAGAGCACAGCCAGGTGATCAATGTTCCAATACCGCCCCTGGATGCCTCCAGACCCGCCGGAACAGAAACGGCGACTTTTGCACTCGGTTGATTTTGGGGACCAGATGCCCAGTTCGGGTGCGTCAAAGGCGTCGTTGGGACCCGTGTCGGATACTCAGGGGGGGAGAAAAAGGACCCCACGTACCAAGGTCTTGGCGATCACAGTGAGGCGATCCAGATTGAGTATAATCCGACTCAGGTATCATACAAGGAGCTGTTGGATATCTTCTGGGAAAGCCACAATCCAAGAAGACGGTCCTGGTCGCGACAATACATGGCCGCAGTGTTTTACCACAACGAGTTCCAGGAAAAGCTGGCTTCGGAAACAAAGGACCGTGAGGCGAAAAGGAGAAGGGGAAAGATCCATACGGGGATTCTTCCGTTCTCCGGGTTTTATCTCGCAGAAGCCTACCACCAGAAGTATTATCTGCGGCAACAGCCAGAGCTCATGAGAGAGTTCAACGCCATGTATCCTAAAATTGAGGATTTCGTTGCGTCCACAGCCGTGGCCCGTGTGAACGGATACGTGGGAAGATACGGCAGCTGTGCCGCTCTTCAGGAAGAGCTTGACGGCTTTGGCCTCTCCCCAGCGGGAAGAAAGAAACTGTTAAATATCGTTTGCTGATAGGTTGAAAGGCCGGATAGAGCAGGAACTTTGGGGACCTTGCTGAATTCGTGGACTTAAATCCCATAGAGTTCTTGATCCGATTTTCGAATGTCAAAGAAGATCTTTTTCAAAAAGCAGGAACCCTCCCTATATTACAGGATCGGACCAGGATAAGCGATTACGGTAAGAAGTTATTCAACAAATTGAACTGCGCCCCCCATTTTCGCAAAAACGCACGGATTGCTTCTGATCGCAAGAGGCAAGAGCAGTCCCGATCCTGTTATTCATGTCTCATGTCAACAGGGTGACCGAGAATTCACATTTTGTGAAACTGACTCCAATGAAATCAGGTAGTTAGCGAGTTGAAATCGCCCAAAAATGCCATTCTCGGTCAGCCTGTCAAGACCTGACACCCATTCCACAGGGAGGAAAAGTCAAGAAGAAGTCTATCGGTAAGGCTTCAATTTCACATGTCAAAATCCAAATGTCAGATGAAATCTAAATGCTTAGATGTCAAAACTTTTCGAAGTTCTGCCAATAGTCTGTGAGTTAGATGGCTAAGTCAAGCAACATCAGACTGGCTCGATCAAACGATTACTTCCTTGCAGTCATTTGAAATTTGGCACTCATTTGGGCTTTGTCATTTGGCACTGTGACGCTCTACTCTTCCACATCCAGCTCCAGAGAATCCTCCTTTCCCTTTTTGACTTTCTTCTTCGGTTTTATGAGTGTAATTGGGCGCCAGATGCCGTTGTGGCTAAAGCAGTCCCAGCCCCAACGAAGCCAGCGAAGCATAGCTAAGGCAAGCCAGAGTGCCCACGCGAGCATGGCGATGCGATAAAAAAGAATGTGGACCGAGAATATCCAGGCCTGGGGAACTGCTGCCTCAGATCGGTCTTGAAACCACTGAAGGAAATAATTGTTCGACGCGTTCCCCATGATCCACATCTCTGGACGGCCCAAGAGACCGTGTCTGATAGCATAGATGAGGGAGAACAGAGCAAGGGCAGATAGAATCACCAATCCCAATTGAGCCAGATTGAAGACGGCGTTTCCCGTCTCTTTGTCCAGCCGTTTGCGGTACCCCAAAATGAGCAACCAGGCAACGACCAACATGGCAATCTCGATGCGAGCCTGGGTGAGTCCAAGACCCAGGAGGACCCAATGATAGGTTTTGAGCGGTGTAACTGTCACACGTCCAAGGCCAGCAGCGACGAGCAAGATCACGATCACGAAAGGCCAGAAGAGTACGGCTGGACCGAGCTGGGGGCCACCCGTGAAAAGCACCCAGCGACGGCCTGGCATTCTAACCTGCACCTGGGTGTTGACATTCTCAATCCCCACGTCCACAGCAGGCGTCTTGAAATGGCTCGCAATGCCATCGGATTGTCGCCACTGGAGTTCCATGAACTGCGCTCCTGGTGTGAGCGGCAGCGTAACAACACGTCCCTCCTGACGAATTGGCTGGCTTTTGCCATTGATCTTCACGAGCTGGAGTCGAGCATTTTCTGGCAGGGTCACACTGTGTTGTCCACCGCGACTGCTTCGCAGGCTGAGGCCTAGTGTGGTGTCCGTTGCGCGAAGGCCCGGAGAGATGAGTAAACGGCTGCTATCTACAGTAACGGTCTTCCCGGGTATCCCCTCAGGACGGGTGATGTTCAGGGTGATCGTTTCATTTGGCCACGGTCGCCACTCTGGGAGCCATTGGCCAGCCTGGCCTTGATGGTGTATCACCGGGATACCCTCTAACTCTGCATGCCAGATCGGACTCACATTGAGGCGCCAGATTTCGGTCCAAGAAGTGGTGTCCGATGCTCTCAGAGCTACCTCGCTCTTCTTTTCAACGACAGAGACCCAGCTGACCTGAGCTTGCTGAGGTGCCATGTTGATGAGGGCCCGGTCTTGCTCGACCCGGACATCCGCGCTTGTGACAGACTCCCCGTCGAGGAGGGGGATTTCAAGCACGATAGCAGTTCCGCTGGGGCTCGCCCGAAGGACTCTCGTTTCGGCCTGCCAGGTCAGACCCAGTAGGAGTGTGCGCTCCACACGAACAAAGGGAGGCAGCGTACCAGGTTCAAGGGTTGCTTCGAGTTTTTTCCTCTTATTCTCATCCAAACGCCGTAGTTGCAGATTATCGTCAGCCACACCATCTTCGTGAAGGCCTTCCACTAGCCAGCCTTCGGCAATTGCCTCCACGGCATGGGATTTCAGGGGAAGGGGGATCTGCACGGTATCGCGGTTAGGCAAGGGACCTTCCATGAGGATCTGATGACGTCCTGTGGAAAGGGCGATCCAGAGATGTCCTGCCGGTCCCCTGAAGAGGCCCTGTGCGGGTTCACCGTTGAGGAGAACGATGTGAGGCAGCCACTGCTGCAGGCGTCCAGGCAGGGGGACCCCAACATCAGCATAGGCGTGCACTTCCATCCGCGCACGTAAGATATTTGCCGCGACCTCCAGCCGCAGACGAGGACTCGTGGCGCAGTTGGGTGCGCATTCGGGTTTTTCCAGCAAGCGGGCTCGGAGTTCGTTCAACAGTTCTGGCGAGGGAATACCCGCTTGCGCATGGCCTGGAAATGACAGAAGCGAGAATACGAGCATGATACCGCCTGTTGTTCGCGCGGCGGTCCTAAAGAATTCGAATCCGAGTCCACTCCCCCGAGTATACCGAATATCGAGTACACGGATAACCAGTATGGCCAGAAGCACCACACGGAGGAAAGCGAGAACCGTGTTCACACCAGGTGAGAGAAAGATGAAACGGATCTCCTGATCCCGTTCTACAGGCCCATTCCAGCGCATGGGGATGGATCTCCACTGCCACACAGGAAGGCCCGGTCCAGTTTGAATGTTTGCATTGGGATCGACCTGTGCCATCTGCGACAGATCCAATCGGGATCTATATCGCTTCTCTCTGGTGACCGTACTCGGGACTTTGTAGTAGGACTCCTTTTCAGGAGTAGCCCGGTCTGCGAATTCCTCTTCGAGCGTGCCCTCTATCTCTAATCTTTGCTGAAGCGCCGGCTCTTCAGGCACCCCGGCGGCTCCACGGGCGATAACACGCCAGGGTTTTTCAAGCTGCGGAAACAGGCCCTGCCGGACCTGGATCACCATGAAGGGGACAGTAAAGGCGATGAGGACCACCATACTCACCGTTCGATAGGCCTGAACGAGATTTCGCAATCGGCCCGTCTGAAGGACTTTCAAGAGAGCGATCGCTCCTAACAGATGGAGCCACACCCACTTGGGCGCTCCGGGTTCGTGATAGATCACGACCAGCGTGGCCAGCGCCGCGATCCCCCACGGCCATTTCCAGAGTTTCGCAATCGCCAGAGCAATGATCAGGAGAAGAAACAGATCAAGCAAAGTCCATTGCTTCAGCCAGGTGTTGGGAATCTGATCTACACCCGTAGCATCGAGCAAGCGCCAGCCAGGTGGTAGATTCAGTGTTCCCTGAACCTGATGAAAATCGTGGTCCCACCCGACAGCGGGAAGGCGCGACGGCCGTTCGGCAATACGACTGTCGGCGAGGAGCTGAATCTGGCCGCGTCGGACTTCAACGCCGGCACGTTCTGACTCGCCAATGCGTGTGATGAATTGGGGTTGACCGTCGACCAGAACGCGCCCGAGTTCTATGGGCGCGTTCATTTCCAGGCGCCAGCCCCGCGTCATGGTGCCAGTGAGACGATCCTGTATGGTGTAGCCCTCACCCTTGAAATCAAGCCATAGGCTCCGATGAAGGGCGAGCTGGTCTGGAGCAGGATCTGGATCTCCTCGCCTTTTTTCGACGATTCGGAGTGTATCCCCCGGCTGAACTCGGTATGCAGGAAATCGTTGCCACTCCGGGGGTAAGGTAGTCTGCCGTGGATCGATCTGTGTGACATCTTCGATGGTGACGAGGCGGAGATGGTTTCGTGCATCAAAAACCCAGACCTCTTCCTTGGGCCACGGTCCTTCAGTCGGCGAAAGGGATATCTCGTGAACCGGCCCCTTGTGCCGTGCCATAAGCAGAATTGTCCAGCGACCGGGTTTGACCTGAACCCGGAGGCGACCATCGACCTCAAGCCTCGCGGGCAAAGGGCTACTGAGGGATAGCGGCATGTAACCTTCGATCAGCGTCCGTCCGAGGAGCGCCTCACGGGGCCTTCCGGATACGTTGAGATCGATCCGAGTAATGACGGTGAGCGGGATATCGTCCACAATACGTCGGTGGACCCTCAGGCCAATACGCTCCTTCTTTTCTTCCTCCTGAACTTCTCCTCCCGCGACCTGTTCTCGCAGCAGGAGGGCGCCTTGGCTATCGACCCGAGGGAAATCGATGGTCTTCTTGTTGATGGTAAGTTCGACAATTCCGGTGTCAGGAGGAATCTGTAATGATTCTGGGAGGCTTTCCCACTCAAAAACGCCGCTCACTGTGTGGTCTCCAGGGTCCAGATAGACTGCTGGCCTTCCATCACGGTCGGCGACAAGCGCCCTTTGATCGTCGACCCGAACCTCCTGAGGCCAGTGCTTTGCGCTGCCAGGTAGCGCAGCCCAACCCTCGCTGACAATGAGCCAGTTCAATCTAAAAACTCCGCCCGTTTCGGTCAGTCTGAGTTTGAGATCAGATGGCCAGTCGCAGCGATGCTGATCGCCTGCACCATAAAGAGAGGGACAGCGCTTCTCTTCAAATCCATGGAGGACCCACTCGATCCAGGGCTTTAGCGGCCCAGGGACATCCTCAGGTGATATCGGAGCGGCAATAAGGAATCCTGTGCTGGTAAAAAGGAGGATAAGAAAAAGTAGGAATGGGAATACTTTTTTCATGGTTTTCTTCCAATCTATAGGTTGTTTCCAGAAAGGAGACACAGATGCGCTTGCGGGGGGTGATATTCCGGGTTTTGTGCAAGATATGTACCACTACGAGGGAATCAGATACCCCCGCTCGCCCCTTCTTTTAGCCATTTGGAGGGAGAAACTGTGAAAGGAACAGGTGAGAAATGCCAAAAAACTGACAAGGCAGCTTCATGCCAGGCTAAAGCGCCCGCTGCCTCCGGCGAATTGGAGGCTGGAGGGGAGAGGCTCGTTCTCGAAGGTGATACTTCCGTAGGGAATGGGGCCCGTCGTGAGACCACGGGGTGAAACATAGAGCGTTACGTGCCACCAGTGGTTCTTTTTAGATAATAGTCCAAGGCGAATCTTTCCAACGATTTGTGAATACAGGTGTAGCGTGTTTTTTGTGTCTTCCCACTCCCCGATAGGAAGAGGGGGGAGTGGGGTTTTTGAGACTTGTCACTCATGAAATGACCTCCTGTCCATCCGATTTTTGGAGGTAGGGTCAGCCCTTTTTTTGTCCTGTAACCAGAGATGAATTGGAGTATTCACCTGATTCTGCATTTCCCTCAGCCTAGCATCATCATTCCAACCTCGAAAGCTGAACTTTCATAGGCCGGCTTGAAAAAACTACTTGAGTGAGCATTGGAATGTTTTTGGGGGGTACCCGTCTTAGCGAAGGGATTGTCCCCGGAGGGGCCTGTTTGATCCGCCGCAGGCGGAGAGTTTTGAAGGTCGAAGGACCAAACCTTAGAACGGGTCAAAAATTCTGTCCAGAGAACGAAAGGAGCATTTTTCAGTGCGAACTTCATAGGGGGGAGAAAAACTCACTGGCCGGATTTGCCATGGAGTTGACAAGGAGTGTATAATAAAAGAGAGCCCGTGCTAAAGTGAAGTAAAATAGCAACTTTGTACCGCACCGAGGACGCTTCCGATAGCACGGGCTCAAACCTTGTCTATCAGAATGGGGTTCCGGTGTCAAGAGAAAAACGAGCCAAGTCGTTCTGGTTTCAATGTCACCCATCTCTAATTTTTCTCCGTCAAGGAAGAAGATCTCCGGCCGATCGATAACTCCCGCCCGTTCCATCGCCTCGCGCGGATCTTCGGATTCGGAAAACTCACGCGCCTTGGCGTGATCCTCTGATTCAAAGAAAATGACCACTTCGTTTGGGTTGTCTGTGTTTCGTAACAGAAACAGGTCCTTCAACCCCGCAGTCTGTCGAGCGGCGACGTGCTCGTCAAAGATTGGCTTCCATGATGTTTCTACCGCCCTCGAATCGTGGCTGATTTCGCGTTCCCATCTGCGAGTCCTCTTGTCATCCCGGTTCAAAACCTTGGTGCCCTGAGCGTCACGTCTGCTCTAGACCACGCTTTCTCAAATCGTTTTTTGGTCACTTCAGCCTGGTCGGTTTTGCCCTGTGCTGCGATTGCCTGATAAAGGCCGAGCAGAGACCATCCGCTTTCGGGGAATCTCTTCAATGCTTCGTGGTAGACTCTCTCAGCTTCCTCTGAACGCCCAGCCTCGAGCAAGACAGCACCAAGTGACTGACGCACCGAGTGAAGCCATGAGGGCGGTTCATCGAAAGTCAGGTCATCTTGGAGGCGTCCTCCCTTTCTTAAGTGCTCGACCACCTTATTATAGTCTCCTCTTTTTGCTGCGAGCTCCCCGGCCAAGGCTTCCTGTGCGATCTGCAAGAGATCCGAGGTCGTATTGATCTCCCAGATTGTTACGTGTTCTAGCAAAGGGTCGGAGGCGATCCTTTTCAGCTTCTCGAGCTCATGCGCTGCCTCATCCAGCTGATCCGTTCTCGTGTAGGCCATCCCACGGACATAATGCCAAACCCCAGTCGGGTACAGAAGATCTTCGGCTGGTGCTGGTTGTTTCAGAATCTCGTTCCCTTTCCCGAAACTCATCAACGCGTAGAGCGGAATTGAAAAGAAGTGCTGAAGCGTCCCAAAGCCCGGCTCCCGCATCGTTTCGCGATCCACCTTTGAAGCCAAACCGCGTGCAGCTTGAAGGGCCACTTGACTTCGCTCCTCCATCGTAGCAACTGCCCAGAGAAAGTGATAATTGTGTGTCTAGTAAGCAAGCGGATAAATGCCTTCAGGGTGATCCTGCCTGATGTAAGCCTCGTCGACTTTTATCGCCTTTTCATTCGCTAGCGATGCGTCATGATACCGTCCGGTTTTTATAGAGATGTGCGAGGGCATATGAACCATGTGTCCGAGGCCCGGAACAAGATCGCGCGGGCGATCGGCGCTCGGTAGTCCGCGTTCTGGATCGGGTGAGGCCTCGACAGCGTGAATGTATAAATGGTTCGCGCCCGGGTGATTGGGATTTCGTTTGAGGGCCGATTCCAATGTACTCACAATTTCCGGCGTCCCCGGCTGCGGTTGACCATCCTTCGTTCAGTAGTTCCACGGATTGAGATTCATGAGTGCCTCGGCAAAAAGCGTGGCCACATCGGCATCGTCGGGAAAGCGCTGGGCGACGTTCACACATGACATCCGCGTAGGCTACTTCAAGGGGGGTGCGATCCCCGACAGGTTCTGGCGAATAGCGCTTTGACAATGCCTGGATCAACGCCTGTTCTTTTTCACTTGCTTCAGTGGCCAACTCAAGTGCTTTTTGCAGCTCTGAGTATGCTTTCGGGATTGACTCTTCGTTCATGGAAGCATTGATATTGGAACCAAGAACGAATGCAGCTCCCCAGCGGGCCATGGCACAATTGGGATCGAGCCTTGCGGCCTCTCTGAACGAGCGGGCTGCCTTTGCATGGTTAAAGCCATACGTGAGAATCAGCCCCTGGCTTGCTTTACCCGCCACCCTCGGTGCTGATAGATTCACATCACGACATTATTCGACTGACTTGGCGGCTTCAACCATATTTCTTATCTTTTCTTGCACCGTTTCCCGATCCAACATCGCCAAACCGCAATCTGGGGCGAGCATGAGCCGTTTCCCGTCGATATGATCCAAGGCTTCGTTCACGCGAGCTGCAATCTCCTCGGCTGTTTCTACTCGAGATCGAGCTATGGCAAGGACCCCCAGGATGACCCGAGTTTTCCTGAACTGCTCTAACAAAGCCAGCTCGTTGTGTCGATGAGCATCTTCAATTGAAACCGCGTCAATAGCCGTCTCATCGAGCGGTGCGGCCAATCGAAAATAAACCCTCGGATCAGCCTTTGGGTAACGCTCATTATCGAGGCGATCAGGATAACCACAGCATAGATGGACGACCGTCGTCACTCCTTTAGGCAATCCGTGAAAACAGCGCTCCAAATTCTCAATCCCAAAAGCCAACGCCTTTTCAGGTTCTCGAACCAGGACGGGTTCGTCCACTTGAATCCACCGGCAACCTGCCTCTCCCAGAGCTCGAATCTCAGCCTTCAAGGTCTCGGCCAGTGCCAGGCCCAATTTTCGCTCATCCTGATAATACGCGTCAGCCAACGAGTCCGTGATTGTCAATGGTCCCGGCACCGTGATCTTTACCGGCCTGTCAGTGGCTGACTGGGCAATCCTCCAGTCCCGTGATAGAAAGGAATCCTTCGGTTGGATCGGCCCGACAATGGTCGGTACGGCAGCCTTCCACGATCCAGACCGCATGATTTTCTCGGTCAGACGCGAGAAATCAATCCCCTCTAAGTGGCGGCAGTGGTAATAAATATAGTGCTCCCGTCGAATCTCACCATCGGTGGGAACGTCAATTCCTATTCTCACCTGTTCTTGCACCACCTCTTGAGTCGCCCGGTCCAGCAACTCCTCCAACTCGGCCGTTTCACCGCGTAAGTAGGCTTCATACGTTTCTGTTAAATCGTTTCTATCGGTACTATCCTCTGGAGACCTTTGCGGCACCGGAACATAATCAGGCTTTGGATAGGCACCAATTGTGGTGGTTAACAATGCCATACTTCTGACCTCGCTGATGTGCTCGTCCGGCCCACTCCCGGAAAAGGACTAGATTACCTCCATCTTCGAAAACCGGAGAGCCCTCAATTCGGCTGAGAGCGGTTGCGAATCCCAAAGGGGCTGGCTATGTGAAGAGATTTAGTCGTCACGGCTTGAAAGAGAACTCGAGGACTTTCGGTTTTACCAGCCTCTCGAAATCCTTGTAAGTTATTCGGATCAGTTCCGTGTGAGAACCTGCATTAAAGGCGATCTCATCGTCTTCGGCCAAGCTCGTTGCCACATACACNNTCTTTTTCAGTAAGAAGTTCAATTTTCTTTGCCCCGGCCGCTTTTTTCAAGCGTTCCAGATCAACCCTGTAGGATGCCGGCAAGACGGCCATTGCTGTTTTCCCGTCAAGACTAACCACGACCGTTTTTGCCAGTTCCTTACCCCGGATGTGGGCAGAGGCGGCAATTTCCTGTGCCGTATAGGCCAGCGAATGTTTGACGCTCACGTATTTGATCTTGTGGCTGTCCAAAAATTCTTTTAACTTTCGAACTGGCATGATACCCTCCCTCCCCTCAACTGAATGGTCGAAAGACGCTATTTAGTGTACTAACCTTTTTCGAGAACTTAAGCCAGAGGTTTCTTGACTTCATTATAGAGAAGACGTCTTGGTCACCCAAGAATGAGAAAAGTTTCCTCAATTCTTTGAGGAAATCCTTTTGTCCCTGAGCGATACTGCAGGCGAACTTACGCTGATACAATCTGGTTTTTTTGGGCATTCTCTGTGGCTCTGGAGAGCACAAGGGTCACAGGCACGGGGTTAACGGCGAAAGGTCAAGGGATATGGAGATCGCCTCCTGACAATATCACATCATGTGAAAAATCAATGGGTTACTGAAACCTCTGACGAGAAAATAAGGAAACTCCTCAAGAATGACACTGCTTGCAGCTTATTGGTCTGAATCGATACGCCTAACGCTCTTGATGACAACGGGTTCTGCGGGAACATCCTGATATGGGCCGCGCCTCGTGGTCTTGACTGTGCTTATGCTCATTACGACGTCTTCGCCCCCAGTGACCCTCCCAAATACCGCATAGCCATAGCCCCGTGGTGTTTCGTCGCGGTGGTTCAGAAAGGCGTTATCTGCAACGTTTATGAAAAACTGGGATGTAGCGCTGTGGATCTCCCTTGTTCTTGCCATTGCGATGGTACCCGTGTCGTTGCTCAAATCCGGTGAAGCCTCATTTCTTATGGGTTCATAGGCGTTTTTTCTCTGCATGTCGGCCGTGAACCCACCACCTTGAATCATGAAACCGCTTATGACTCGGTGAAATATCGTGTTGTCATAGAATTTTTCGTCGACATAGCGCAAAAAATTTTTGACGGTAGTGGGAGCCTTGTCCTGCCAGAGCTCGATTGTGATATTGCCCAGAGAGGTTTCCATCAAAACTGCGGGGTTTGATTCTTTTGCCTCGCTGTTTTCTGCATGACTCGTGACGGTCATTCCGAAGAGTGCAATGGCAAGAATTGCGGTCGCAATTGACTTTCGAATCTGCATGATTTTCCTCCGCAAAAACTGCAATCGATTATTTCTCTAAATCCCGCACAGTGGGACGCCCCTCAAACCTAGTGCGGAAAAGAGTTTTATGCTACGCTGCGATCTCTGTTTCTCTTTGTTGAATAAAGTCCCTTTTTCCATTCATTGAAGCGTATATATGCAAGGGTCATTTATCTTGTGGGTCCATTCATTCCGGCTTCTTTTAGATTCGCGACGACCACAAGGATAGCCTTCTCTGGGTGAAGATAGGATTTTGCGACTCGCCGCACCTCTTCCCGACTCACGGCGTTGATGAGGGAAGGGTATCTCTCAGGATAGTCTAGGCCCAAACCGTAGTACTCAATTTGAGTGATAAAACGTGCCAGTTTTGATTGGGTATCGAGCCTGAAGGGGAAACTCCCTATCAAATATTTCTTGGCCCTCTCGAGCTCTTCTTGGGAGACCCGTTCGTTCCGGATTCGGTCCATCAGGTCTCGTATCACGGAAATGGCTTCCCGAGCCGATGCGTTCTGGGTCTGGAAAACAATCTGGAAAGAGCCAGGGTATTTTGTGGGCTCAAAGTAGCTCGTCACCGAATAGGCAAGCCCTCTCTTCACTCGGATGTTTTCGAACAGCCACGAGCCGAAACCGCCCCCACCAAAGATGTAGTTCATCACGCTGAGGGCATAGTAATCCGGATTCCCACGGCTTATCCCTTTGTGTCCAAAGACGATATTGGCCTGGGTAATATTTCGATTGATCATCAGAGTCTCCGCCTCTTTGGCGAATGTAGCCGTGAAACTCTCCTGGGGGATCTCGGCTGGAGGCCATTGGGAGAGGCGAGGGGTGAGTTTCGCCTCGACCTCTTCGGAAGTGATATCACCCACGACAGCCAGGATAGCATTGTTCGGGTGATGGTATGTTCTGTGGAATTGAAAAATTTCCTTCCGTGTGATTTCTGGAAGCGATTCCTTTGTTCCTTCCAACGGGTGGCCGTAGGGATTTCCCGAAAACAATGTCTTACGGAAAGCCTTTCTTGCGACTACACCGGGTTGCTCTTCGGCAGACTGAATGGCGGCAATTGTTTTCTCCACCTCTCTTTGGATCTCCTCTTCTGGGAATATGGGCTGCGTGATGGCCTCCATCAACAGATCGATCCCCCTGTCTAGATCCTTCTTCAAGACGCGAAGGCCGAGGACAGTCGTGTCTCGGTTGATCGAAGCGCTCAGAGAGGCACCCATAAAATCCAACGCCTCGCGGAATGTGGTGACAGACTGAGTGGAGGTGCCCAGTAAAAGTCCCTTGGCCGTTAAGTTTGCCAGCCCCCACTTGCCCGAAGGGTCCAATCGCGAGCCCCCATCGATCAAAAGTCGTAAGGTAACCAAAGGGAGAGAGTGGTCTTCTACAACCAAAAGGACAAGCCTATTGGGAAGGACCCTTCTTTGGACTCGAGGCATGGCAAAAAGGTAGCCTTCGCTCAGCACGAGTAAAAGCAATAAGAATATGATTGAGAGAAGAGTAATTGAGATTTTTGAGCTTTTTGGCATGATCAAACTTACTCCGGGAGCCAAATTACATCCTGTATTTCCGGACGTATTTGTTGATTACCCACGCTCCGGCCTCGTCGAAATCGTTCGAGACGCATCAGTGTCTCGAGCCAAGCAAGCGGTGAGTTTCCCGTAATTCTCTCGACAAGTATGAATGCATGAAAAACGCAATCTGTTTCAAGCCTCTTCAGAACCTATCGAACCATTTCTGTTTGATCGAGAATTCTTCCGGTCTGAGTACTCCTTTGTCGTAAGGTAGAGGAATGAGTATCCCCACGGTCTGATTGTCTGGAATCAAATAACGCCTCACAACGCGCCGGATGTCTTCGGGGGTGACTTTTCGGATGGAGGGAACGTAATCGTCGATCCTTTTCCAGTTGTCCGCAATCTCATAGCGAGCGAGGGTCATGGCCTGGTAGAAAAGCGAATCCTGGCCGAATGTGTGAGATGCCTCGAGTTG
>JABAOC010010748.1_pt1 | contig 14219 bp, 12 predicted proteins | sample 7062161 | NCBI WGS metagenome assembly JABAOC01 (sample SAMN14538625, study PRJNA623070) | marine sediment metagenome | biome: marine biome [ENVO:00000428]; feature: marine pelagic biome [ENVO:01000023]; material: deep marine sediment [ENVO:00002113] | place: India: Gulf of Khambhat ... | reverse complement strand
CACCAGCGGTTCGCCCAGATGGTTGGAAGAGGGGGGATCCCCGATGCCGAGGGGAGCGCCCGGCCGCATGACGCCGACCCGGAGCATCTGCGCCGCACCACGGAGGAACTCATCGCGATGGGCACTGGCAGCTTCCTGTTCACCGCCACGGGCGAGCCCTTCGTGCACCCGGCCGCACTCGAGCTGATGGCCGCCTGCAAGGCAGCCGGGCGGGAGTGCGTGGCGAACACCAACGGCCTGCTGTTGAGCCGCGACGTTCTGGACGAGCTGCTGGAGATGGGCTTCGACCAGTTGCGCATCACAACGATGGCGGGCACCCCGGAGCTGTACGAACAGACCCATCCGGGCACGCCGGGGGCGGCCTTCGAGCGCATGGTGGAGAACCTGCGCTACCTGTCCGAACGCAAGAAGGCCCTGGGCGTCTCCCGGCCGGAGGTCTGCATCATCACTGTAGCCATCTCGCAGAACTACGACGCACTGCTCGAGGTGGCCCAACTGGCGGCCGAGGTCGGCGCCGAGCGCGTGTGGTTCCGCCCCTTCGACGACCTGGACGACCCATGCCTGGCCCCACTGGCGCCGAACCCCGAGCAGTCCACTCTCGTCCGACGGCAGGCCCGCCAGGCCGCCGCTTCCCTCGAAGCGCGCGGCATCCGGCACAACGTGCCGGGCTTCCTGCGGATCTTCGGGGGACAGATAGACACGGCCCCGCTCTACCGGCTGATCCCCTGCTACTACCCGTGGTTTGTGCTGCGGGTGGACACCGACGGCAGCGTGTACACCTGCTGCCGGTGCTACCGCCCGCTGGGCAACGTCCGCGAGCAAGAGGTGAGGGAGATATGGTACGGGCCGGCCTTCCGCGCCTTCCGCCGGAAGGCCGGCAACCTGAACCGCGGAGGGCAGCCCCCGGAGGCATGCACCTGTGGGCGTTGCGTCAACGCCCAGGCCAACGTCCGGGTCTATCGTCTGCTGCACCCGTTGCGGGGCCGGAGTGCCGCCCTGGAGCAACTGCGCCCGGGGGCCGGAGCGCAGGAGAGTGAACCCATCTGAGCCGCGATAAGGAGGGATGTACGTTGGGATGGATGAAACTGAGCCAGGCGGCGGCGAGATTGCCGGCGCTACTGCTGCCGGGGCGGCTTGAGTTCGACTTCGACGGCGTGCCGCTGCGCGCCACAGGTCTCACACTGCGCCGCCGGGCGAACCTGCTGCGCTCGGGCCTGGCGCAGGTGATGCGCCGGGAGCGGGTGCCCGGCCTGCCGCCGGTGCTGCAAGTCGAGCCGACCAACCTGTGTAACCTGCGCTGTCCCCTCTGCCCCACCGGGACCGGCCTGTCCGACCGGGCGGGCGGCATGATGAGCCTGGCGACCTTCGACCGCCTGATGGACGAGGTGGGAGATGCCCTGGTCCTGGCCATCCTTTACGGGTGGGGCGAGCCGTTCCTGCACCCCCAAATGGGCTACATGATCGCCCGATGCACGGAGCTGGGGATCCTGACCCTGACTTCGACCAACGGCCAGCACGTGCAGACGCGGGCTGAGGCGCTCGAGCTGGTGGACGCCGGCCTGAGCGCTCTCATCATCGCGATGGACGGCTACCGGCAGGAGACCTACCAGGCATACCGCCGGGGAGGGGACCTGGACAAGGTGAAGCGCTGCGTGGCNNCTGCGCGTGGTAGTCAGCCGACAGAACGAGGGAGAGCTGGCCGACATGCGGCGCTTCGCTCGGAAGGCAGGGGTCGACATCTTCTCCACCAAGACGCTGGGCTGCCTGGCAGAGAGCGATGCCTACGGGCAACTTGAGACGACCGAGCGAAGTCTGTGGCGCTACGCCCCCGGCCGGGAGCAACGCCGGCGCGCGGCCCCCGTCCGGTGCCCGTACCCGTTCCGGCAGCCGACGGTGTTCTGGGACGGCACGGTGGTGGGCTGTGAGTTCGACTACAACCTGGAGACCCCCTGGGGTCGGCTGGCCGAGAGCAGCTTCAGACGGATATGGAACGGCGCTCCGGCGCGGCAGCAGCGCCGCGCCATGCTCTGCGGCGAGCAACGGCCGGCCTTCTGTGAGTTGTGCCCATACCTGGGCCGTGGGAGCGACGGTTCGGCGCTGGAGGTCGCGCGACTCCGCCCGCCGGCGGTGGCGAGCACCAGATGAGCCCACCTTGCCCCCTTGCAGCGACCATGGACGAAGCGCAGACCGACAGGTCGAGCCCCGTTGCCGGCTCCCGGCGAGGTGGCCCGCTCACGATGCGCTTCCTGGTCATCCTGTTCGTCTCGGCGGTGCTGCTGCACGCGGTGGGGCTGAACGCGAATTGGCGCTTCCAGCGGGACAGTGCCGTCTACCTGAGCCTTGCCCGCGCGCTGGTGGAGGGACGGGGGTACGTGCACAACGGCCGGTTCCACACCCGCTACAGCCCCGGCCTGCCGGTGACCCTGGCTGCCGTCGGTTCGGCTACGGGCATGCCGGAGATGCCCTCGGACAGCTTCCTGCCCCTCAACGCCGTGGGCGTCGCGGCCGGGGTGGGCTGCGTGGCGTTCATGGCGCTCATCATGCGGGAGCTGGGGCTGAGCTGGGTCCAGGCCACCGTGCCCGTGGTGCTGCTGACCTTCTCCCGCACCAGGTACTACTACTCGCTCCAGATAATGACGGACGTCCCGTTCGCGTGCCTGGCCCTGGGGGCGCTGTGGTGCGGGCTGCGGATGCGCGCGGCGCGGGGGGCGGCCTCCTGGGCGTGGTGCGGCGGCGCAGCGCTTCTGGCGGCGACGGCCAGCATGTTCCGCCCGGTAGGGCCCTTGCTGGTCCCGGCGCTGGCGGCCGGACTGTGGCTGCACCGGGATGCGCTGCGACGCTGGCTGCCCGCAGCCGGCAAGACGCTGCTCATCCTGCTGGTGGTGCTTGCGCCGGTGATCGCGTGGTCCGCCCACAGCCAAGCCCAGGCCCCCGAGGCGGAGGTGGGCTACACCCGGAACAAGCTGGACCCGCAGCAGTTAGTCAGGAGATCCGCGGTCCTGTTTGCACGCTGGTCGGAGCACCCGGAGGGCTTTGCGGACGCAGCGTTCGGCTCGAACCTCGGCATCGTCCCGGGCCTCATCCTGATGGGCGTGATGGCTGTGGGCCTGGTCGTCTCGCTGCGGCGTGGGGAGCGCATGTTGAGCGTCTTCGCGCTGCTGTGCATTGCGGCCATCTTATGCGGGGGGTGGGCCATCCGCCGGCGCTACCTGGTGCCGGCGCTGCCGGTGATGCTCTACTGGCTGGTGCTGGGCGGGACGGCCGTCGGCGCCTGGTTGCGCCGGCGGACGCGTTTCTGGACGCCGCAGCGCCTGGGGCGCCTGGGCTGGGGGTGCGTGGTCTGCCTGTTGGCGGTCAACGTCGTGCGCATCGGCAAGCTGGTCTGGCAGAACCACTCGCCGGACTTCTACCGGCGTGTGGAGGACGGCGTTGTGGAGAGCTACCTGCCGGCGATCGAACACCTCCGGGCGTGGGCGGCGCCGGACGAGGCCGTCCTGGCGCGGGAGGATTCGATGGTGGGCTACTTCACCCGCCTGCAGACGGTGGGCTTCTCGCAGGACCCGGCCCACAGGACGCCGGCCGGGCTCATCGAGGACATGCGGTCGGCGGGCGTGCGGTACGTGCTGAGCGACCGGCGGCACGAGGAAAGCACCCGGGCCATCAAGCGACTGGTCGGCGGGCATCCCGGGGCCTTCAGGCCAGTGCGCAAGTGGCGCGGGCTGGAGCTGCTGCTGGTCTATCCGGCCCGGTTGCGGCAGATCGCCCGCACCAGAGCATCCCAGGAGGCGCCGTCGTCGGTCGCGGCGTTGCGGCTTGTGCGCTCAAGCTCTGCCGGCTCCAGGCTCTCGGCGATGGCCCGGGCCAGCGCTGCCGCGTCGCCCGGCGGCACGAGCCGTCCGTTGACCCCCTCCTGGATCACCTCCGGCAGGGCGCCGACGCGAGTGGCGNNCGCCATCCGTGTCACCGCGCTGGCCGAGGCCGACAGGTAGGGCTGCACCACCAGGTTGGCCGCCGCGAAGTACAGCCCCACCTCCTCGTTCGGGATGTAGCGGTCCTCCAGCCGCACCCGCCCGGCCAGGCCCAGCTCGCGAATGCGGCGTTCGTACGGACGCCTGTCCTCCCAGAACTCGCCGGCCACCACGAGGGTCGCTTCCGCATCACCCGCGAGGCGGGCCATCGCCTCCAGCAGCACGCCGACGCCCTTGTACTGGCGCACGAAACCGAAGAACAGCACCACGCGACCGTCGAGCCCGAGCCGGCGGCGGGCTTCCGCCCGGCCGCAGGAGGGCAGCCCCAGCCCGCGCAGGGACGGATGCGGCCAGGTGGACACGGGCACGGAGCCGCCGACCAGCCGTTGCACCCGGCGACGATTGGCCTCCGAGTGCGTCACGACGCGGTCGGCCCGCCTCAGCAGCGCGCGGCACGCCATCGTCTTCCACCAACGGGGCTCGTGCTCCACCACGTTGTGGCACAGCACGGCCACCCGGGCGCCAAAGGTCGCCCGCAGCCGCGCTGCGACGTAGAGGAACTGGGGGGCCCAGAAGGCCGTCCACCAGGGCACGATCAGCAGCTCCGCCCCGAAGGCCGCCGCCGCACGCACCGCGGCGTGCCAGGTGAGCGGGTTCAGCGGATCCAGCAGATACTGCACGCCTCCCGGCCGCACCGGCGCTCGGCTGGGGTCCCGGTCCGTCCGGCCGGGGTAGAGCCATCGTGGATATTGGCGTCGGAAGGAGATGAAGCGCACCTGGTGGCGCCTGCGCAGGGCACGGGCCAGCAGCGTGGTGTGGTGGGCGATGCCGCCGCGGAACGGATAGGCCGGACCGATCAGCACCACGCGCATGAGCAGATCCCCTCACCCTTCGGCCGTCGTCTCCTGTTCACCGTCGCGGGCCAGCTTCAGCCCGTCCAGCAGCGAGTAGCTGAACGCCAGGCCGAGCACCAGGGTCACCAGCGTGTGCACGGCCCGGACCACCAGAGCGGCCAGCAGCGCCAGCTCCATCGGCAGCCCCAGCAGCGAGGCCCCGCCGGTCACTATGCCCTCCCGCACCCCCAGCCCGGCGGGCGTGATGGGCAGCAGGACGCTGAATGCCCCCAGGCAATGGAGGACTATGGCCTGCGGGGCACTAATCGGCAGACCGACGGCCCGCCCGCAGACGAACAACCCCAACCCCCCGGTGCCCACCTGGACGGCGCGCAGCCCGATGACCCGCCCCACCATGCCCATGTGGCGGGGATAGAGCCGCAGGCCCTCGCTGGCGCGCTCCAGATGCCGCCGGACGGCCTCCACCGGCACCAGCCCCACCAGCCGGGTTCCCACCGCGAGCCCGACCGCCCCGGCCAGGGTAATGCCCAGCAGGGCGGTCAGCACCGCCAACATCCTCGCTGCGCCGGGGGCGCCGCTGACCAGCAGGACGGCGCCGGCAAGAAGACCGGTCAGCCCCGCGGCGATCAGCGCGAGCACGTTACCGCCGGCCACAATGGCCCCGAAGTGGGCCAGCGGCAGCCGATGGGCCTTCTTCAGGTACAGCGCCCGGACCGCCGCCCCCGCGTGCCCGGGGGCCAGGTGGTTGTACATGGTGTTGCACACCGACAGGCCGAACCACTCCTGGAACGTCAGCTCCGCCCCGAACGCCCGGCACAGCTCGCGGAACTGCATGGCCATCAGCAGCTTGTTCGCCAGGTTCAACCCGGCCACCACCAGCAGGTAGGGCCAAGCAATCCGCCTCAACGCGCGGGCCATCTCCCCATGCCGGCCCAGGTACCACACCGCCAGGACAACCAGCACGAGCAACACGAACCACCTGGCAAGGCGCTTCATCACAGGGGGCGGACGGAGTCAGAGTGCACTATGGGGAGACTGGGCGCGCTCACCGTTGCCCTTCGCGGGCGGCGTCCGGCTCCGCGGCCTCGTCCATCTCCAGTTTCTTCAGCCGGTAGAGGCTCTCCTCGATCAGCCGCCGGTTTGCCGATATCATGTCCGCCGCCAGCCCGATCATGCCCACCACAAACCCGACGATGATGAGCATGGCCGAGAGCACGACCGACTGGACGTGACCCGCGCCGTCGCCGGACAGGAAGTAGAGCAGGAAGCGCACGCAGCCGGCCACCCCCACCAGCACCAGAAGGAGCGCCGCCAGCCCGAACACCCGCAGGGGGCGCACCATGGTGAAGGCCCGCACGATGTCCACCGCCTGCCGCGCCAGGTAGTGCAGCGTGCTCTTCATCAGCCGCGAGGGGCGGGTGCAGGCGTTGGTGCGCACGGGCACGCTGCTGATTGCGAGGCCGCTGCGGGCGGCGCGGATTATCGTCTCCAGGCAGTGACTGTAGGAGCCGTTCAGGTTCAGCCGCATGGCCGCGTCGCGGCTGTACGCGCGGAACCCGCTGGCGGCATCGGGTACGTTGACCCCCGCCAGCCGACTCACCGTCCAGGAGCCCAGCCGCTGGAGGCGCTTCTTCAGCCACGAGAAGTGCTCCACCTGCCCGATGGGCCGCTCCCCGATGACCATGTCCGCCTCTCCCGCCAGTATGGGCCCGACCAGTGCCTCGATGTCTGCGCCCTCGTACTGGTTGTCGGCATCGGTGTTGACGATGATGTCGGCCCCGGCGCGGAGGGCGGCCTCGATGCCTGCGCGCCAGGCGGCGACCAGGCCTCGTCGGCGGGGCAGTTCCACCACGTGGTCCACGCCCTGCTCACGGGCGATGCGCGCCGTGGCGTCCTCGCTGCCATCGTCCACAACCAGGGTCTCGACCGAGTCAATGCCGGGGATCTCGCCCGGCAGGCAGGCCAGGGTCGCGGGCAGGGACTGTTGCTCGTTGTAGCATGGGATCTGGACGACTAGCTTCACGGTCCCCCTCCGAACGGTCGAGACTGATTATATGCCCGGCGGCCCAGGGCGTCAACGGGGCCGGCCGTCAGGCGCCGGCTCGCAGCATGGCCACCGTCTCGCACGCCTGCCGCGCCGCTTCCGTGACGGCCCCCCAATCCCCTTCGGCGATGGCACCACGCCGGGCCAGCCAGCTCCCGCCGACCGCCAGCACGCACTCCATCTTCAGGTAGTCCGCCATGTTACCGGCGTTGACCCCGCCGGTGGGGATGAACCTGACGCCGGTGTGGGCATAGGGGGCGGCCAGGCTCTTCAGCAGGCGCGCGCCGCCGGCGGCCTCGGCCGGGAAGAACTTCAACACGCGCAGACCAAGGGCCAGCGCCGCCTGCACGTCGGTGGGCGTCACAACGCCCGGCGCGAAGGCGACCCCGGCTTCGCCCGCCGCCCGCACAACCTCGGCGCTGAGGCCCGGCGCCACGGCGAACTGCGCGCCGCACTCGGCAGCCCGCCGCGCCTGCTCCGCCGTCAGCACCGTTCCCGCCCCCACCAGCATGTCCGGCCTTTCGCCGCTGAGGAGGCGGATGGCCGCGGCGGCGGCATCGGTGCGGAAGGTTATCTCCACCGCGCTCAGCCCGCCGGCCAGAAGCGCGTCCGCCAGCGGCAGGGAGTCCTCGGCGTCGTCCAGCGCGACCACCGGGACGACGCCCACCGCCGCCATCCTGTCGAATACCTCCCCTGCCGCCATGATGCGCTCCTCCATGTAGGGCGAGGCGTCACGCGCCAGTTTGGTCGGGCGCGCCGGGATCATACGGGTTCGTGTGCCAGCCGCAGGGGATGTGCCAGCCAGCCGAACAGTACTCGACGGCGTTCATCTGCGCGGCCGCAGGACGGAACGGCCCAGGCGCTGCAGCGCCTGGGCCGCTCCGGGCAGTTGACCTGTATTCACACGTCCGTTCGCCAGGCCAGCACAAGCACCGTGGCGACGCGCCGCGAATCAGGGCGTGGAATCACACGTCTCCACATTGGCGTCCGGGTCGTAACCGTGGAACGGCTCGACCACGTTGTCAACGCAGAACGTGACGTTGGGCTTGCCCTTGTGCCATGACGAGCCAATCGAGGCGAGGCCCGTCTCGTCCGTCGTGCCGCTCTGCGTCTCGTTCAGGTCACCGGAGAACGTCCCGGTCACGGCCGCGCCGCTGACGGGGGCGCCGTCCTGGTCAACGATGACAACGTCCGCCTTCGCCTGATACCAGCTCTTCGAGCCCGGAGGCCACCAGACCGTGATGGAGTCCACGTGCATCGTGGCGCCCGGCACCCTGACCGAGAGTGATACCGCGGCAACGTTGCTGTCCAGCGCGCCGTCGTACGCCTTGTAGGCGAAGCTATCGGCGCCGGTGTAACCCGGGCTCGGGTTGTAGGTGAACGAGCCGTTCGAGTTAAGCGTCAATGAGCCGTGCGAGACGTCGGCCACCAGGATGGCCGTCAGCGGATCCTCGTCGGGGTCCTCGTCATTGCCCAGCACGCCGGGAGCCGAGACGTTCAGCGTCGTGTCCTGGTCGGTGACGTATGAGTCGTCGTTCGCCACCGGCGGATCGTTCGGAACCAGCACGGCGATGGACACCGTGGCAACGTTGCTGTCACCCTCGTCCCCGTCGTTGGCCTTGTAGGTGAAGCTGTCATCCCCGGTGTAGCCGGCGCTCGGCGTGTAGGTGAACGAACCGTCCGCTTCGAGTGCAAGCGAACCGTGCGAGACGTCGCCGACCAGCACCGCCGTGATGGGGTCGCCGTCCGGATCGCTGTCATTGCCCANNTCGGGTCGCCGTCCGGATCGTTGTCATTGCCCAGTACACCCGGGGCAAGCACGTCCAGCGTCGTGTCCCGATCCGTGCTGTACTCGTCGTCCTGGGCCACGGGTGGGCCGGCGTCCTGGAAGTTCAGCATCGAGACGGAGTATGCCGGCGTGGTCCAGGTGTAGGTGGTGCCGGCGCACGTATCCTTGTACGGCGCGGGCAGGCTGGGCGCCGAGGGGTCGGGCATGTGGACGCCGTTGTAGTACGCATCCGTGTTGTCCGGAGAGCCCGCGCCCGGCTTGACCTCGTAGACGCTGACGCTCTTGCCCGTGGGATCGAAGCCGCTGAAGCCGACCTGCACGCTCCGTGGCGTGTCCGTCTTGTTGATAAGTATCACCTGGACGGTGCCGTCGGGCTTCTTGCCGGCATAGCCGCTCATGGTGGTGGCCGGGTCCAGCAGCCCGTTGACGGCCAGCACGTCCTTGCCCAGCTTGCTCAGGATGGGGTAGATGTAGTACGACGGGGTGGGCGTGTCGGGGGGCTCCCCGCCGCGTTCGTCCCCGTAGAGGATCCCCCAGTTCCTGATCACGTTGTGGATGCAGCCGAACAGGCAGACCTGCTTCACGCCATACTTGTAAAGCGCGCAGGTCCAGTCGGCGTTGCCGATCGCGCAGGCCATCTTCGCAGCCATGTTCCCCGGGGAGTACGGACCGCAGGCACCGGTCGTCTCGCTCAGGAACACCGGCAGGTCGCGCGTGTCGTTCGCCTGGATGACCGACTGAATGTAGTCCCACCTGTCCTGCCAGTTCTGGGCGTTGTCTATGACGTCGGTCCACCGGGACCGGGCTGGGCATTCGTAGGCGTGGATGCAGACCACGTCCACCTCGCCGGTGCCCGTCACGTTGCCGCAGTCCTGCATGAACATGTCCAGGCTGTGCAGGCCCCACCAGTACCAGGTGTTGCCGCCGGTATGCCCGCAGACCTTGATGGAGCTGTCGCGAGCCTTCATGGCCGGGGCCTGGTCGTTGAACGCGTCAAGGTACCACTGGGAAGGCTTCCCAGTCGTAGTCGTTCTCCAGGTCCAGGTCGGGCTCGTTGCCGACGTCCCAGTAGGGCACTTCGATGCCGTTGTTCTTGCAGTAGGTGACCCAGTCGGCTGCGTGCGTGCCGGAGGGGTCGTTCGGCTGCCCGTTGCCGAGCTCGTTGGTCGTCGGGTTGGTCTGGAGGTAGAGGACGCACTCCGGGCCAACGCCCTGGGCGTAGTTCCACACGTCCATAGTGCTGGTGGAAGACCAGCCGCCCGCGTAGGGATCGGCCCAGTCATACCAGTTGCCCGGTTCCCCGCCGGGGAAGCGGATGACCTTAATCTCGGCGTTCCGCAGCGCCAACATGCTGGCTGTACTACCCTGAATGTCGTCCCAGAAGGCCACGTAGTTGACGCCGACCGTTCGCTCAATGGTGTTGAGCACGGTCGAAACGTCAACCGTCACAGCCTCGTCTGCCGCCATGGCAGGCGACATCCCCACTGACAGGACGCAGCCCAGCAACGTCGCCAGCGCCAGGAACCTCACCGCTCTGCTTGTTCGAACCATGACCAGTCACCTCATAGAGACACCGGAACCGTACCGCACCGTTGGCTACATNNGCTGAGGAAGCCTCTGGAGCCCGGGACGACACGACAGGTCGCCGCCAATCCCGCGACCGCACTTGCCACCACTCCCTGGCGGGAGGTCTCTGCCGAGAGTCCCCATTTGCGGCAGCGCAGTCCCAACTTCGGCACAACCGACATACTAACCTGCCCGCTGAGTTTGTCAAGTCGTCCTTGTCGGTTCGCCAGGAGACGATGCCCACAGGCGGAGAGGCAATCCTGCGGCGGGGGAAGGCGCGCCCCGCGCGGGCGAGGCGTCAAGCAGCCGCGCGGTTGCGGCCAGGCCCTGGTGAGGTAGAATCCTACGGCAGCCTCACCGGTGAGCTGCCCGGCTACCATCGCTCTCACAGCGGCCCACATGCATCCTGCCATAGAGCCAGCCGAGTTCCGCTTCGAGCGCGTGAGCATCACCGGCGGCACGGGCACCGTCGGCAGCCAGTTCCTGAAGGTGCTCCTGGCCCAGTTCCCCCACGTGGCGCAGATCAACACCACCTGCCGCCCCGGCAGCCCTCGTGCTGCCAGAATACCCGACGCCGACCGCCTGAACGTCGTCCGGGGGAGCATCAACGACCTGGACGTGTTGCGCCAGATGGCGGATGAGGGACAGGTCGTCTACCACCTGGCCGCCTGGCTGGCCAACACCGCCATGCCGGACAGGACCACCGTCTACGTCACCAACAGCCTGGCCACGGGCGTGCTGGCCCGGCTCTGCGCCCGGCGGGGCAGGCGGTTGGTGTTCACATCCTCCCACAGCGTCTACTTCGCCGGGCCGTACCGGGGGCGCATTGAGGAAGACGGATACCCGTTCCGCGGTGACTTCGTCCGGTGGATCGGCCAGGTCAGTGGGCCATACTGCGACTTGATGGACGCCATCGTCGGAGGCGAGACCGACTTCGGAGCCGCCCCTGAGGCAATCCGGGAGATGCACGACGCTCTGCCCCCGCCTCTCGAACCGAAGATCTACGACAGAGACGCCTATCATCTCNNGGCAATCCGGGAGATACACGATGCCCTGCCCCCGCCGCTCGAACCGATGATCTACGACAGCGACGCCTATCATCTCTACTGCCTGACCAAGCTGCTGGCGGAGCGGTTCGTGCTGGACGAGGGCGGCGTCGTGCTGCGGCTGAGCAACGTCTACGGCCCCGGCGACGACTCCACTCAGGCGGTGGGCGAGGCGTGCCAGCGGCTCCTCGCCGCCGAGCCCGGCGACCGCCTCCAGGTCAACCAGCCTTTCAAGAAACTGGTGCCTAACTACCTGGGGGACATCATCAAAGCGTGCGTCCGGGCGGGGGGCCTCAGTTTGCCGGAGGGCGTCTCGCCCGTCTTCACCGTCGCGTCACAGGAGGATTACCTGCGGGAGGACGGCCTGCTGCGGGCCGCCGCCGCGGCCCTCAACCGGATACGCGGCACCAACCATCGCTACGACGTGGAGCGCCTGCCGCCCGAGGAGAAGAGGGCCTTCACCTACGACCTGACGAAGATGAGACGGCATCTGCTTCACGGGGAGGAGCCAACCCCGTTCGGGCACGGGATCACCGAGCAGCTCAAGTGGCTGATGGCGCGGACGGAGGGCAGGGAGTCGGCCGGTCCGGCCCTGACCATCCGCTTCGCCGGCGGTCAGCGTAGAACGGTGGGTCCAACGTCTCGCCGGACGAAGCGCGGCGAGGATGCCGCACCTACCCAATCAGGAAGTGGGCCGTCCGGACAGGAGGCATCATGCAACCGAGGGTCTTCTTCATCCACACCATCAGCGGGCTGACCGACACGTTCAACCGCCTGTATGCCGAGCACGTCGGCGAGGGCAGGCTGACGCACATCTCCGACGAGAGCCTCATCCAGCGCGCCCTCCGCGCCGACGGCCTCACGCCGGCCATCTACCGGCGCGTCTGCGAGCACGTGGTGGCCGCGGAGCAGGCCGGCGCGGACTTCATCCAGCTCACCTGTTCGTCCGTCTCGCCCTGCGTGGACGTGGCGGCACACCTGGTCAGCGTGCCCGTGCTCAAGATAGACCGGCCGGTCGTCGAGCAGGCCGTCCGCGCGCACAGGCGCATCGGCGTCATCGCCACCGCCTCCTCCACGCTGAAGCCGAGCACGGAGCTGGTCCGGCAGACGGCGCGCGAGCTGGGCCGGGAGGTGAAAGTCCGCTCCGTGCTCTGCGAGGGCGCCTACGACGCCCTGCTCGGCGGCCAGATGGAGCGGCACGACGCCATAGTGAAGGCCCACCTGCTGGAGCTGGCCGAAGGCAGCGACGCCGTGCTGCTGGCCCAGGCGTCCATGGCGCGCATCGCTTCATCGCTGGACGAGGACGAGCCGGACGTTCCCGTGCTCTCCAGCCCCGGCCCGGCGATGGAGCGGCTGGGTCGGCTGGTGCGGGAGTGGCGAGCGAGCACGCAGGGCGCAGTTGGGGAGCACGACCGGTGAGATTCGCCATAGTGGCCGACGACGACACCGGCGCCTCCGACGCCGCCAGCATGTTGACAGCGGAGGGCGTCCGCACCGTCCTGCTGCTCCACTGGGACCGGCTGGAGACCGAACGGGCCCTGCTGGGGGCCTTCGACGCCATCGTGGTCGGCACGCAGTCGCGCTCGACCCCTCCGGACGTGGCCTTCGAGCGCACGCAGGCTGTCCTGGAGCTGTTGGGGCCCTACTCGCCGGCCAAACACCAGATCAAGTACTGCTCCACGTTCGACTCAACCGAGCAGGGCAACATCGGGCCGAGCCTGGACGCCGCCTGCGACTACCTGGGGGCAGAGGCGAGCATCGTCTGCCCCGCCCTGCCGGTCAACGGGCGGACCACCTACAACGGTTACCATTTCGTGCACGGCCTCCTGCTGTCCGAATCGCCGCTGCGCGACCATCCGCTCAACCCGATGACCGACGCCAACCTGGTCCGCTGGCTTCAGTACCAGACCGACCGCAAGGTGGCCAGCGTCAACCTGCGGGAGGTCAGGAAGGGCGCCGCCGCCCTGGCCGAGCACATGGCAGAGGCGGTCGCCGACGGAGCGGCTTACCTGGTGACCGACGCCGTCCAGCAATCGGACCTGACGACCATCGCTCGGGCGACCGAAGATTGGCCGCTGGTCAGCGGCGGCAGCGGCATCACAGCTGAGATTCCGCAGTTGCTGTTCCCGGAGCGTTCGCCGCTGTCGTTCGCCGAGCGCATCAGGGAGGCGACCGGCCCCCTGCTGGTGGTCTCGGGCAGCCGGTCGCCCGCCACCCGCGCTCAGGACGGCCACGCACTGGCCCACGCGTTCGCCCAGGTGCGCGTGGACCCGCTTGAGGCGGTGCGTGGCGAGTTCGATGTCGAGCAGGCCGCGGCAGCGGGGTTGGCACGGCTTCGGGCCGGCCAGTCCGTCGTCGTGCGCGCAGCCGGCGAAGGGGACGCCGGCGTGGCGCAGGTGCTGCAGCAGGCCGGGAGGGCGCTCGGCCTCTCGGAGCAGCAGGTCGGCGGGCGCATTGGCGACGCTCTGGCCGCGGTCGCCCGGAGGCTGGTGGCTGAAGGGCCGGTCGGACGACTGGTCGTATCGGGCGGCGAGACCGCCGGCACGATCTGCAGGGCGCTCGACATCCCCGCGCTCGAGGTAGGGCTGCCCATAGAGCCCGGCGTGCCCTACTGCTTCCCCCTGGGCAGGCCGGGGCTGCTGGTGGTGCTGAAGTCGGGCAACTTCGGCAGCGAGGACTTCTACGCGCGAGTGGCCGACTTGGGCCGGTGACCGCTCCGGGGTGGAGAGACCGCACCCGTCTTGCCCGGCCCTCCAGGGGGCCTCGGAGTGGCGCGCGGCCACTCACGGGGCAGGCCCAACCGAGAGTGGTATGCGGCCCGACCCGCCGGCGCGGGCCGGGCCGCTTGCCCGCGGAATCTCCGGCAACCGACTGGTGTCAGTTGCTGTCGCAGGTCTCTACGTTGTCCGTCGAGTTGTAGGTCAGCGTTGCGTGGGTGATGTCGTCCACGCA
>JABAOC010002129.1_pt9 | contig 14224 bp, 10 predicted proteins | sample 7062161 | NCBI WGS metagenome assembly JABAOC01 (sample SAMN14538625, study PRJNA623070) | marine sediment metagenome | biome: marine biome [ENVO:00000428]; feature: marine pelagic biome [ENVO:01000023]; material: deep marine sediment [ENVO:00002113] | place: India: Gulf of Khambhat ... | reverse complement strand
CATATGGACCACGTTTCGCCCGGGAACCTCGAGCTGTGGAAATGTCAACCTTACTCGGCTGAAGTGATCAATGGAAACATCTTTGGAAGAGGAGCTGTTGACATGAAAGCTTCCCTTGCAGCTATGACGTTTGCGGCAAAAGAAGCCTCAAGCAAAGAGCACGAAGGAACGCTGGTACTTTGTTTCGTTGTCCACGAGGAAACTGTAGAGGGAACCGCCATACGGCACATTATCGAGAGGGAAATCAGAGAAGCACCAGATTTGGTCGTGCTTGGAGAGGCCACAAACCTGGATTTGGGTATAGGACATAGGGGGAGGGCGGTAATAAACGTTGAATTGAGCGGAAGAACAGCGCACGCGAGCATGCCCGAACTCGGTTTAAACGCTCTTCATGCGGCTTCCAAAATGATCAGCCATGTTGAAGAAGAATTGAACCCCAGCCTTCCCTTTCACCAAAAACTAGGAAAAGCCACGATAGCTACGATTAGTTTGGGCGCCTCACCGAAAGTTGGCCCCCAAATACCTGATAGGTCAAAGATTCTTTTTGATCGACGAATGATCCTTGAGGAAACTGAAAATGAAATCCTTAGACCAATTAAGGAGAAAGTTGACAAATTAGTAGGGGAAGGAACAGTCTTAGATGGAACCACGCGTATTTTTGAAGAGGACATGAAATGCTGGACTGGAAGAAAACTGAGGACGAAGGATTTCTTTCCCGCATGGCTTATTAAGGAAACGGGGATCGTTCAAAAGGCACTTAAAAGCCTCTGGAAAAGAGGGTTCCACGCCAACACCCACGTTTGGAAGTTTAGCACAGACGGCGTTTATACTTATGGTTTGAGAGGAATCCCAACGGTTGGAATTGGACCCGGAGACGAGGCTTTGGCTCACCAGCCAAATGAGCATGTATACGTGAGGGACGTGGAAAAGGCCGTACAAGCATACGTTGCGATAGTTGAAAGTTTAATCTCTTGAATCGTGCATGCATGCGTAGAATATGAGGTTATCGCGTTGTTTGAGACGTGAACAGCGTGAATCTTGATCGTTGAGTAAGCAAGATTGAAATACGATATACAAGTTTTTATTCTAAAAGTGGTTTGCGGATGTCGGGGGATCTTAAGGGCAGGGACCTCATCACGACGCAGGAGTGGAGCAGGGAGGAGTTAGATAGAATCATAAAGCTGGCTGCGGAGCTGAAGGAGAAGCAGAAGAGGGGAATTCCCCATAAATTGCTTGAGGGGAAAACCCTCTACATGGTTTTCTATAATCCATCTCTGAGGACAAGGAACAGCTTCCAGATCGGAATCTTTCAACTGGGTGGGCAGGGGATATACCTTGCCCCAACGGCCATGTATAGACCAGCTCTTGCAGGAAATGAGATTCCCTACGTGACGGAGAGAATATCCGATGTGACCAGAGTGCTGAGTAGATATGGCCATGCCATATCGATCAGAATCTATGGAGAATCGGTAAACTGGATCTATGGAAAGGGGAACCAGATTGTAAGAGAGTTCGCAAAATGGGCTGACATTCCGGTAATAAACATGGAATGCGACATGTTCCACCCATGCCAAGCCATGGCAGACGTACTCACAATGAAAGAGAAGTTAGGTACTCTCGAGGGAAAGAAAGTGGTCGTAAGCTGGACCTATTCTGGTGGTGTAAAGCCCGTCGCGGTTCCACAGAGCTGTGTTCTGAATTTCACGAGGTTCGGAGCCGACGTGATTCTGGCTCATCCTAAGGGTCTGGAGCTTGATTCTGAGATCATGAAATGGACGAAGAAGAACGCTGACGAGAGTGGAGGAAGCTTTAGGATGAGCTACAGCATGAACGAAGCCTTCGAAGCGGCAGACGTAGTCTATCCGAAGTCTTGGGGAGCCCTCAAGTTCATGTCCCCAAATGTTCCTAAAGTTGACGAAAAGGGAATGCTGGAATTGATGAATAAGCACAAGGACTGGATCACCACAACCGAAAAGCTTGATCTCTGCGCGAAAGACGTGATCTATATGCATTGCCTGCCGGCAGACAGAGGCATGGAGGTGACGGACGAGGTCATCGACGGACCGCACTCCCTGGTGTTCGACGAGGCGGAGAACAGACTCCACGCCCAGAAGGCAATTATGGCCCTCACAATGGGGGGACAATAGAATGGCCATCAAGTGGGATAAAAACAAAGAGGCTTTAGACAGCTTGTTCCAAAGCATTGGTGGGACTCCTCTTGTTAAGCTGAGGAAAATTCTGGAAGCCGAAGGCATAGATACCGACATTCTGGTGAAGTTGGAATACGTTAATCCCACGGGGAGCTTGAAAGATAGAATATATTTTGAGATGATAACAAAGGCGATTGAAGCTGGCGATTTAAAACCAGGAATGGAGATCATTGAAGCTTCGACAGGAAACGCGGGCATTGCCTGCACATTTGTAGGTGAGATTTTAGGTTATAAGGCTACGATAGTGATACCCGCTGGAATGAGCCGGGAGAGGATGAAAATCATCCGTGCCTATGGAGGAAACATAATTTTCACGCCGGGTGCCGAGAGTGATGTTGATCTGTGTCTGAAAAAGATAAATGAGTTGAAGAAGAAGAACCCGGGGAAATATTGGTGGCCGGATCAATATAGCAATCCTAACAACCCGATGGCCCACTACAAATCAACTGGTCCTGAGATTTGGAAGCAAGCTAAAGGGAAAGTGGATTGTTTTGTGGCGTCACAGGGTACCGGCGGGACGTTGACTGGCGTTGGCAGATTCTTGAGAGAAAAGAATCCTAATATAGCCCTCTACGCGGTTGAGCCATCGGAAGCGCCGATGTTGTCGAAGCGAGAGTGGGGCTCTCATAAGGTTGAGGGCATTGGAGACGGTTTTGTGCCCTTCAACCTAGATTTAAGTCTCCTTAGGGGGATTGTAACCACCACCTCAGAGGAAGCAATTAACATGGCAAAGAGATTGGTTTTGGAAGAGGGGATCTTTTGCGGAATTTCTTCAGGTTGCAACCTGGCTGCGGTAGTGAAAGTTGCTAAGCATCATCCAGAGTTTAAGACAATAGTGACGATGATTAACGATACTGGACAGAGATATCTCTCCACCGAACTCTGTGAAGAGATAAAAGCGGTGGATATTCCAGAACGTAAACACCCTCTGGATGAACACACCATCCGTGAATTGGACAAATTTCAAGCCAGCTGGGAGATCATAGAGTAAAAGGTCCCGGATAAAGGGAACTTCCATGCCAACATGGCCGTCCTTTCTCTGGCTATTGCTAGGGAATTGAGGCTCTTGGACCTCCGCCAAACGCACGCATCTTCCAACAATCTTCTTATAGGATAGCGCGTTTAACGAAGGATTACATCCATAGTTTTTCGAGTTCTTCGGTGCTGGGTTTGATCGTAGATACTTCTTTAGATGTTTTCATTACCGCTTCAGGATCCTTCAATCCACTTCCAGTGATCAATACTACTACCTTTTCATCTTTCCCTACAACGCCTTCGTTAAGAAGGCTAATTAGTCCGGCGAGTGAAGCTACTCCAGAAGGCTCGGCAAATATGCCTTCGGTAGAAGCGAGAAGCTTCTGAGCCTCAAGTATTTCTTCATCAGAAATCGCTTCAGCGGTTCCTCCGCTCCTTAAAGCAACCAAAGCAGCATCCCCGTCCCATGGAAGAACATCGGCTAGCCCCCCAGCAATAGTATGAGGGCGCTTCCACGGCTCAATTTCAAATTGTCTTTTTCCCTCTTTAAAAGCCCTTACGAGGGGAGCGCAGCCAGTCGATTGTATTGCAGCCAATTTTGGCATAGAATCAATAAAGCCAATCCTATAAAAGTCTGCGAATCCTTTCCAAACTCCAGTCAAAAGACTGGCTGAGCCCGCTGGAATGATAATCCAGCCTGGTGAATTCCAATTTGACTGCTCGATGATTTCGTAGGACATCGTCTTAGGCCCCTCAACTTGGTACGGGTTGAAGGGGCCAAAACTGGGGCAGGGATACCATCCATATTTTTCAACGACCATACGTAAAATTTGAACAGTCGGATCTTTACCTTCTTCAATTGCTCTTACCTTTATAACGTCAGATCCGTAGAGGCGAATCTGAGCGATTTTGGCAAAAGATGCAAACTCCAAAACAAAGGCGAAACATTTCAATCCAGCCTTTGCTGAATAAGCAGCCAACGATGCCGCAGCGTTTCCGCTAGAGGCTGTCGCCACCGTTTTAGCGGCGAATTCGAGAGCCTTGGACACACCAACCGTCATTGAACGATCCTTAAATGAGCCCGTTGGATTTCTCGTTTCGTCCTTCAAATAGAGATTTCTTAAACCTATTTCTCTAGCAAGATTACTTGCTTTCAGTAGCGGGGTTCCGCCCTCACCCAGGGTAACGATGTACCTCTTGCTCTTAACAGGAAGAAACTCGCGATATTTCCATACGCTTGGAGCTCGCTTAATAAGCATTTTCTTGTTCACTCTTACGGCTAGAGCAGAATAATCGTAAAAAATATCGAGGCGTCCATCATCCCTCCTTGGACACATACAGACTTTTTCCTCAGGGGAATATTCATTTCCACAACGAGCACACTTCATTTTCGTAACGAAGGACATTTACATCATCTAATTGGGCTTTACCACTGTCGCATATAAGTGAATTTTCAAAATCAGACCTCTTATATTCAACAGCCTAAAATATGCGCGCGCGTGCACTCAAGCAATCAAGACAATGGTAACGTTCTTACTTTCCCCATAGAGTGTTGGCTAGGATAACAGAGTTTAATCCTAGTTCTTTCGCTCTCTTTGGGTATGATAGCTCCTATAGTTTTGGTCCTGGATCGCGTATTAACGGTGAACTAGCACAATGTGGACCCCCGCCGATCTTTATGAACTCTCTCATTTCTACAGTCATAACATCTACACCCTCTTTCTCCAGCTTCTTCTTGGTGACTTCAAAGCCTTCAAGCATTATAATTTTACCTGGATCGAGCGCTAAAACGTTACAAGCGTAGTCTCTTCCCTCTGCAGGGGGAACTTCAATCATGTTAATTTCCTTTTCCTTCAGATATTCCAGGAAGTCAAATGGCACCCCAGGCGGGTAGATCAGGGCAAGTCCGGAATCAACATATGCGAAAACACAGTCTAAGTGGGCGAATCCCCCTGCAGGCCAGTCGACGTTTTCAAGCCATCCAGGTATTGGAACAACTTTAACCTCTTCAACCCCCACCGATTCTAGTACCGTTGAAACCTGATCTATTCCCTCTTGATTCGTTCTTATACTTCTTCCCACGCATACATGAGCTGGATCGAGCCAGACCACGTTTCCGCCCTCAAACGTGCCAAATCCTCGAACCGTATACAAGATAGGGCAACCTAACTCCATGACCCTTTTTGCCCACCAAAACTCGGCACCTCTATCCCAAGCTAGTGACATACGATGAACTATTGCGCCTCCATTAACCACTAAGCCGAAATCCCTAGTTCCCCAGAGGCCTTGGAGCAGGCTGTATGGACCCTTTGCCATAGGAGGAGGATTCATACAATGAACTTCTACTTTTTCATCCTTCAAAATCTCAACGAATCTATCATGTTGCTCCATACCCACACTTACATCTGCCACGCACTTCATGCCATACCATTTTAGATCTTCTTTTGGCGGCGCCATCTCAGGACCGGGTTTCTGCACCATCACCTCCCTAAGTTTCCCAATCTCACTCTGCGCACCCCACTCCTTACCCCAAATATGCTTTAACTCATCATAATAGCCTAGCGGTACCGGGAATGCAGGTCTCGTCTTGTTAATCTCCTTCAAAGCTTCTTCAACCTTATCCATCTCTATTCACCAAATGACATCTAGCATACCTAACATGTTCAATTAAAATATTACTCAAAAAATTCTTGCGCGCCCGTATGGTAGCATATTTCTGACAAGTCAGGTTAATATCGTTTCCTGAGCTTTGGATTGAGTATTTCGTCGAGGGCGTATCCAAGGAGGATGAAAGAGAGAGAGATTAAGGCTATGCATAGGCCTGGTGGAACTATCCACCACCACATTTCGATCCCCGTGGGCACACTCTGGGCATCGTGAAGCATTCTTCCCCATGTCATTACGTAGGGGTCGTAGAGGCCAAGCCAGCTTAGCCATGCTTCTGATGTGATGGCGTATGGAACTGCCATCGCTAATGTGACGTACACTAGATTCATCACGTTCGGCATGATGTGCCTCACTATGATGCGGAACTTGCCGGCTCCAACGGCTTTAGCCGCTTCAATAAAAGGTCTCTCTCGGATGCTGAGTACACTTGATCTTACAACCCTCGCAAATCCTGTCCATCCAATTAAGGTGATTAACAGTATAAGGTTCCATACTGATGGTCTCAAAACCGCCATCAACACGATGTACAACGGTGTATCAGGTAAGACAAGGAGCATGTCTGTGAATCTCATTAAAACATTGTCTACAAACTTGCCCATATAGCCTGCGGTCAACCCGACAATTAGTCCGATAGCTGTGGAGAAGAGAGCCGAGAGCAAGCCGACGATGAGTGATATTCTTGCTCCATACACAAGTTGCGTAAATATGTCTCGTCCATACTGATCGGTTCCAAAGAGTCCGAAGGAATCGCCGAGAACTCGGATGTGAAAATCGTCAATGTAGACTGTGGCTTCAACTTTTTCTCCTCTGGGGCGTTGAGTATCGTTAAACATTATTTCAAGGACGTATCTGTAGTTGCCCGGTTCTGAGAACATCGTTTTTGCTGGATTTATTTTCCATTCACTGCCAAACTTTTGCTCTAACCAAAAGGGATCAGAATTAGAATCTATATAATAAGGATAGGAGGTTACCCATTTCGTTCCGTTGGTTTCAAACGTTTGATTCCACCATTCGAGCCTTCTTTCACCCCCCTCTTTCTCGATGACGACGACTGTTTTAACGGGTATGTCTTCGGATGCTTTTACCAAAATTGCTGCGTCACCTATGAATCGTTTGGGTGGAGCCGTGTGGGGGTAGTTGAACACCTTGGTTAGGTTGGCTGTGACTTCTCCAAAAGGGTTTTGATCCTCCTCTCGATTAAACACTATGGCAACGCTTCCCTGCTCTTCTCCTTTTCCCATGTCTGAGATAAATTGCGGCGTGGATATGCCCTGACCAGCTAGGTTCGTAGTGAATTCGAATTCTTCAATGCAGGTAGCGGTCTTGAAGTGTGGATCCCGCATTGGTTCAACATTCTCGCTCAGTTCCTCCTCTGGGACAAGATATTTATACCACAAAGGTTTAGCGAAGCGGTCTGCCAGTGGGGGATTCGTCGGGTGGGCAGGGAGGCGTACGGGGTCGTAGGGCGTTAATAGAGGGCCAAAGGTGGCTAATACAATGAAGAAGACAAGGATAGATATCCCGAGCATTCCTCTTCTGTTACGTGTAAAGATGCTCATAAAATCCTTCGATCTTTTGATTGCAAATGCAATCTTGGCCTTGCGGGTACTCAACAGTCTCACCCGTACTTCACTCGAGGATCTATGACTCCATAGAGAAGGTCTGCAATGAGGTTGGCTATAATCACGCATATGGCTATTATGTAGAAGATTGCTTGCAGGGCTGGATAGTCAACATTTTCTATTGACTGCCAGATCCACATTCCGAGTCCTGGGTACCTAAAAACTTGTTCTGTTATTATTGCCCCCCCAAGCGTGAAGCCGAACACTATGGCCACTTCTGTTATTATAGGTAGTGCAGCGTTTTTCAACGTGTGTTTAAACAGCACGGTTCTTTCTTTAAGGCCCTTCGCTCTAGCGGTGACCACATAATCTTCGGTAATACACTCCAACATCGTGGCTCTTGTTAAGAGAAGGTAGCTGCCATAAGAGAGGAAGAACAGGGTAGTCCATGGTAGAATAAGATGCAACAGTCGAGTTCCCAAGCTTTCCCAGATGGTCTTAGGAACGAAATATTCGGGTATGGTATAGCCGGACGGAAGCCACTGCAAATTGTAGGCAAAGATTAGTAGAAGCATCATTGCTATCCAAAACACTGGCAGAGAGTATGTTGTTAGGGCGGTTATTACGGCTGCACTGTCATATATTTTGCCTCTTTTTTTAGCAGCTACAGCCCCTAACACAATGCCGACTATTACGGCAAGGGCTTCCGGGGGAATGACTAACACAAGAGTGTTTTGGAGGCGCAAACCTATTTCGTCGCCAATGGGTTTCCTTGAATTATAGGAGTATCCGAACTGCCCAGTTAGCATGTTGACCACATACTTCATGTATCTTTCGGGTAGAGGACGGTCAAGTCCAAATCTTTCTGTTACTGACCTGATAATCTCTTGGTCCTTTAGCTTCAGTTGGCTGGCCATTATACTAACAGGGTCTCCTGGCATCATCATGAATATGATGAAGTTGACCGTGATTACGAAGTACAGGAGGACAAGTGAGTAGATTATTCTTTTCAGGATGTATGTTCGCAGACCCACAGGAGCCACTCTCAATTAAAGATTTTCAGATAAAGAAGATGAGTATTTTAAGCTTTAGCCTTTTCTAGCAGTTCAAGGAGCCTTTGCGGCTTTGGCAAATGTGGGGAAAACTTAAATCATTGGCGCACCCAATTATACAAGCTGAAAGAAGAGGAGAAAGGGAGATTATGAAACTAGAAAAGACAGCTGTGATTCTAGTGTTAATGTTAACGTTGATATCTACGAACTTCATTTGGACTCAAGTGGCTTCACAGGAACCTGTACCGCCAATAGTGCCGCTTCCCTCAGGACCCTTCGAAAAATTTGGACCGAGAATTGACAGGCTTGTCTTCAAGGTTGCTGGCTCTGTTTCGACTGAGGCTTATATGCTGGACAATGGAGACATCGACTTAATGGACTGGGCAGCGCCAGGAGATCGGTGGGACGCGTGGCTTGCAGATCCTGAGATTACAATGGGAGATTACTCGGAACTTTCGATTCTTTACTTTGCTCCTAACCACGCGCGGTGGCCCTTAGGACATGGTGACATGTTACCGCACGGGAAGTCGTGGAGTGATTTTGGTGGCGCAGCTGCCTATCGGGGCAATCATAGACTTGACTATTGGCCGACAGTTCTACAAGGCAACGAGCCAGCAGGAGGAACGGCGGAGACTTACTTTGTTGACTATGACACTCCTTGTCAAAGATGCTTGGATGCAAGACAGTTCAGAAGAGGGTTGTCTCACCTAATGAACAGGGCCGCCATGGTTGCCGGCATAAAGGGCATCATACCGCTTGAAACGTTGATTATGCCAGCGATTTGGGCTAAGTGGAGGAATGATTCCGTACTAGGAATGTATCCGTATGATCTAGACTTGGCTGGGCAGGAGCTTGAACTAGGGGGCTTCAAAGACTACGACGGCGATGGGTGGCTGGAGTACCATCCTGATGTTGCCGTTAGAGATGCATGGTCGCCTGGGGACCCCAAACCGGCTGGCACGGAAGAGTTGCCAAGTTTGCAGTTTTACATAAGGCAAGACGACCCCGACAGGATATACGCAGCTACACTGTTCTACCAAGATATGGCGTTGAAGGGGGTGCCAAACACTCCTCTGATAACAACTAACCTTGAATGCTCCGAGCACGCATGGCAGACGTACGACTACGACTTATACACGGAATATTGGGACTGGGGAACGACTTTGCCCGACCTATATTACGAAGCCTTCCATTCAAGGAAAGACGAATATCCTCGTACGTTTACGGATAACGCTGACCGCTACCACAGCAAGGAATTCGACGCAGTGGCTGACGCTTTCTTGACTGCAACTACCGATCCGGCCGCCGTGGATGCTTGCAAGCAGATGCAGTGGATCTTAGTTAGAGATGCCGTCGTTCTCCCAACATACGACTATGGTGGTTACATGGCGCACAGAACAAAATACGGAACGTGGCCTGGAGAAGACGCATATCAAGGCATGGTGTGGGATGGCATAGATAACCAGCTAGGCCTGGGCTTTGTAGGCCCTGACATGTGGACTTACTACAACGCGCATCCCGAAGGCTATGTAAGGGGCCTAGATGGAAAGTGCACGCTAAGGCAAGGGATGGTGAACGACGTTTCGACCTTTAACATAGCTACCACCTGGTGGTATTATGACCTGCAGGTCCTCGAACAGATCTACGAAGGCCTATTATTGAGTGACCCGTTGAATGGAAGCAGATATGTACCGTGGTTGTGCGATGACTACACGATTGGAACATGGGAACACCCAACAGCAGGAACCTGCACCGCGGTCAACGTGACCCTCATCCCAGGGATTCTCTGGCAAGACGCTACCACGGAGAACCCATGGACTCTAACAGCCGAGGATGTTGGCTTCACCTACGAGTACTATAGAGATACCATGGCTCCAGGCTATTACACCAACGTGAAAGACTTCGATAGCTACGTAATTCATCCCTCAGTTTGGAGTGATAAGCACAATGAATGGCAAGAAGTCGTTGAGCTTCGCTTCAGCATCCAAAGCTGGCTGATAGAAAGCTATCTGGGTACCGTGATAATTCCGAAGCACATATGGGAGGGCAAAGACCCCGCATGGGACCCAGCCACCGAGGACGCTGTGATCGGCACCGGACCCTTCATGTTCTTCAAAGACAATGTTCCGGGAAGAGTTGACCGTGTTGTCGGCCAGTACGTATACCTACAGAGAAACCCCACCTACTTCAGGAAGTTTGTGAGACCCGAGTTCTGGCCTGAGCCAGATGGAGACGGAGAAATTGACACAAATGACTTCAACACCGCCGTATGGCAAGCCGGCTACGGCGACCCGAATTGGTATGATCCCGTATACGGACCCCTAGCCGACGTGAACAAAGACGGTTATTGTGACTCAGAGGATATCACGGAAATCGCAGTCCGCATGGGCCAGACAGGCTACGTACAAGGCTACCCATTGCACTACGCGTGGCCCGGCCCAGACGGAATACTGGGTACCGAAGACGATGTAATATCACTGGAGTGAACAGGAAATGAGAAGAAAAGACACGTTGTTGCTGTGTCTTATTGCAGCGCTCATTATGACCACCCTGGCAGAAACCGGGACATCCGCATCGACAACCAAGGTGTACGTAGACCCCCCTGAGATAGTAGACCGCCCCGGACCAACAATCACCACATTCTCAGTCGGCGTGAACATCACAGATGCCGTTGAGGACGTCTACAGCTGGAGCATTCGATTGAAATTCAACCCCTTCGTTGTAAACGTTGCCGACACACCCATGGACATCCTCATGAGGCTCATGGCACTGTCATGGCTCAGTAGCACATCTGGCCATGCCGCGATTCCATTAATGCCAGTAGTGGAAAACGATCTAGGCTACGTATTCGTTGGTGAGTATCTAGACGCTGACGAACCGAATGGAGCAACCGGCAGCGGAACCCTAATCACCATCAACTTCACTGTCACAGGCGAGGGGATAACCGCCTTAGATTTGAACCCGACGAAACTCAGCACGGTCATAGCTGGCAATAACGTTCCAATAGTTCACGTAGCAGAGAACGGTCTCTTCGACAACAGGCAAACACTGCCGGGTCCGACTGCCGACTTCGTAGCCTCAAAATATTATGCCACTGAGGCGGAGGAGCTGACATTCGACGCTTCTGGCAGCAGCGACCCCGACGGATGGATCGAGAGCATCGAGTGGAACTTCGACGACGGTACGAGTGAGATCTATGTGGAAGGCGAAAACCTAACCATACCCCACAGTACAACCCACGCCTTTGCCATACTTGGAACCTACTCCGTGACCCTAACCGTCACCGACAACGATGGTCAACCCGACACTGCCACACACGACATAATGATCGTGCCGTGGATAGAAGGTGGAAACTTCCCTGACCTAGTGGGTTGGTCGGCAAAACCTGAACAACCCCGCCTGAACGAAAGCCCAGTTAAAAGGGGAATGGACCTCCGCAGCTTGGTAGGAAACCCGCTTGAAGAACCATACGAGGTATACGTCGAGTTCACCTTATACAGCAAAGACGAGGCCAAATGGCTCGGAACACTCACCACCGAAACCGTGACTGTACAAGCCGGAAAAAAGAAAGAACTAAGGGTCTACTTTGACGCGTCCGACCCAACGTGGCGATGCTTCAGCGGCTCCCCCGAGTGGGTTCCATACGGCTATACACACTGGTTCTTCCACAAGTACACTGGATACGCTAGTTGCTATTACAAGAACAAGACCACGGACGAGTTCGAGAAAGGAAACGTCGAAAAATACTTCAGCTTCAACGTAAATCCCAGGTACCACGACATCGGCGTACTCTCTGTAACCACAAACGCTACAGAGGTTCCACAAGGAAGCACCCTAGAAATCACCGTAAACGTTACGAATGTTGGTGACTTGGAGGAAAACGTCGACCTGACCATTATGTGGATCGGTGCCAACGCCACTTCTGGCCCCATTGATGAAACACCGATAACCTTGGCAGCCGGAGAAAACAAAACTGAAACGTTCACTTGGAGCATTCCAGGGGACTTAGATCCAGGTCCCTACCTCATCAAGGCGTCACTACCATGGCTGCCGACCGAAAAATCCGTTGGCGACAACAGCCTTTCCATGCTAGTTAACGTCATAGAATGAGAGCTCAATAAAGCTCAGAAACCGCCCAACTCCCCCCCTTTTTATACCAAACTAAAGAGAGACTTCAAGATGGGTCGTAAAACCAATTTCACCGCAAGAACATTAATTCCTTTCTTGATTATAGTAATAATAGCTGGTTCCTTCAGCTACACAGCCGCATGGTCACCCGACACAAGGTTGACCACGGATGCCAGCGTAGACTGGGACCCCTTCATCACCTCCACAACCGACGGAGAGATATGGATTGTTTGGCGCTCAGACAGAACGGGTAATGATGAAATCCACTACAAAATTTTTGACGGTTCCTCCTGGTCCAACGACACGAGGCTAACCTGGGAACCTCACTCAGATCTTTACCCCTCAGTTATGCAGGCTAATGACGGAAAAATCTGGGTTGTCTGGGCTTCTCAGAGAAACGAACTCGACTGGAACCTCTACTACAAGGTTTTCAACGGCTCCTGGTCCGAGGACACGATACTAACCTGGGAAAACCACAATGATATTTATCCATCCGTTATGCAGGCCAGTGACGGAAAAATCTGGGTTGTCTGGGCCTCTGACAGAAACGAACACGACCTAGACCTCTACTACAAGGTTTTCAACGGCTCCTGGTCCAACGACACGCAGTTAACCACCGATTTGGACACACAAGACTGGACCCCCTCGATCATGCAGGCTAATGACGGAAAAATCTGGGTTGCCTTCACAAAAACCGAGACTGCGAATCCGAAGCATGAGGACATATATTGCAAGATTTTTTCAGGCTCCGAGTGGTTCGGCCCCTTTCAGCTGACATTTGACGACCAACATTCTGAATCGAACCCTTCCATCATGCAAGCGAGTGACGGGACCATCTGGGTTGTCTGGCATACAGATAGAGACATATACGAAAACCTATACTACAAGGTTCGTTGGATCAATCACACATGGTCCGACGACATAAAACTAACCACATACTTGGCAGACGACATGTATCCTTCAATCACACAGACCCCAGATCAAACCATTTGGGTAGCATGGGGCTCATGGAGATCGGGATTTACCGACATCTACTACACGATAAGCTGCCGCGACGTAGCAATAACAGAAATCACAGTTCCCGTGGATCTAGTAATCCGAGGCGAAACGATTTCTATCAACGTCACCGCTATAAACCGAGGGACAGAGAGCGAAACCTTCGAAGTCGAATGCCACGCCAACTCCACCCTAGTGGGATCAGAAACAATCTCTTTAATCCCAGGACAAAACCAATCATTAACCTTCCAATGGAACACAACAGACTTCAGCAGCGGAAATTACATCATAAACGCAACCGCGGTTGCGGTTCCAAGAGAGGGAAAACTTCACGATAATTATTTGAGCGACGGCTTAGTTGAAGTACGCGCCAACTTGTTTGACTTGAGCAAGGCCTACGGATCCTCGCCCGGAGATCACAACTGGAACCCAAGCTGCGACTTCAACAAAGACAACAAGGTTGACGTTTCAGACCTGTTCGACCTAAGCAAAAACTACTGAAAAACCATTTAACGTGCGCGCGCATATGCAAAACCAGGTTCCAAATTCATATAAAAACAGTGCATGAAAAAGCGACAGTTTCATAAACTCCTTTAACCTTCACTTAAGCAAAGAATGTCAGATGGTTGAACAA
>JABAOC010050357.1_pt1 | contig 14237 bp, 13 predicted proteins | sample 7062161 | NCBI WGS metagenome assembly JABAOC01 (sample SAMN14538625, study PRJNA623070) | marine sediment metagenome | biome: marine biome [ENVO:00000428]; feature: marine pelagic biome [ENVO:01000023]; material: deep marine sediment [ENVO:00002113] | place: India: Gulf of Khambhat ... | reverse complement strand
ATCTGCACTCATGCACGTGCTAGAGCACCTTAGCCAAACCGAAAACTATGAACCTGATTTGCTTGTTTTACTCCAATGTACCTCTCCTTTGACGGCACCAGAAGACATCGAAGGCACAATCCGAGCGCTCATACATGAGGATGCTGACTCCGCCCTTGCGGTTGCTCCCTTTTACGATTTCCTTTGGAAGTACGATAACGCTAGAAATGCTATTGGGATCAATCATGACAAAAAACAGCGCCAGAGACGCCAGGATAGAGATCCCCAGTTCATTGAGACCGGAGCCGTTTATGTTATGCGCACGAAAGGTTTTCAGGCTGCCAAACATCGTTTTTTTGGGAAAACCGCTATGTACGTGATGCCGTCAGAACGCTGCTTTGAAATCGACGAGCCAGATGACCTCTCGATCGCAAAAGCGTTAGTGCTAAGGCAACAGAAGAAACGGAAACTAGAGGCTTTGCCTAACCGTGTGGCTGCAATGGTTCTCGATTTTGACGGCGTATTTACGGACAATCAAGTTCTTGTTTTTGAGGACGGCCGGGAGGCGGTCGTGTGTGATCGTGGAGACGGATGGGGATTAGCGGAGTTGAGAAAACGTGGCCTGCCTATACTGGTCCTTTCCTCAGAAGAGAATCCAGTGGTACAGGCACGCTGCGATAAACTGGGTCTTCTTTGCAAGCAGGGGGTCGGTGACAAACTCACCGCCTTAGAAGATTGGCTCCAAAAAATAAGAATAGACCCTGCCCAGGTTGTGTATTTAGGTAATGACGTAAACGACATTGGGTGTCTCAAAGCGGTCGGTTGCGGTGTCGTTGTGGCAAATTCCCATCAAGAGGCCCAAACCGTTGCCGGTTTTGCCCTATCAAATGAAGGGGGACGGGGCGCAATCCGTGAGCTCACAGACCTGATCGTTGAAAAAATGAAAGGGCAAGTCAATGGCAAAAGTTGTTAAGATCGATCGTTGCTCTGTAGGAGAGGGATTTCCTGTCTTCATAACTGCCGAGATAGGAATTAATCATAATGGGGATCTTGATGTGGCCAAAAAGCTGATAGACGCAGCTAGTCTCGCTGGCTGTGATGCTGTCAAGTTTCAAAAGCGAACGCCGGAGCTATGCGTTCCCGAGGAACATCGAAATATGACACGCGAGACTCCGTGGGGTTTGATGACTTACATGGAATACCGTAATCGGGTTGAGTTTGGCGTGAAGGAATATACCGAAATAGATAAATACTGTCGAGAGAAGGGAATTATTTGGTTCGCTTCCTGTTGGGATGAGGCCTCTGTTGATTTCATCGAGGCATATCACCCTCCTTGCTACAAAATTGCATCTGCCTTTCTGACAGATAAAGTCCTACTAAAGCACATTAATGCGCAAGGCAGACCCATGATTCTTTCCACTGGTATGTCGACCATGGACGAGATACGGCGGGCCGTGTCCGTTCTGGACCAGGACCGGTTACTTATGGCGCACAGTACTAGTAGTTATCCTTGTAACCCCCATGAAGTGAACCTCAAAATGATTCAAACTTTGAGAACCGAGTTCGATTGTCCTGTCGGTTATTCCGGTCATGAGGTGGGTCTGCAGACCACATATGCTGCCGTGGCACTGGGGGCCTCTTTTGTGGAGCGCCATATCACGCTCGATCGGGCCATGTGGGGAAGTGACCAAGCCGCTTCCATAGAACCCTGGGGGTTTATGAGATTGGTGAGGGATATAAGGATAATAGAAAATGCCATGGGGGACGGCGTGAAGTGCATCTACGAGAGTGAAATTCCTGTGATGAACAGACTGAAACGCCCTGCCGCCTAGTGCTCCTAATTATATGATCTGTTCCGAATAACAATTCGAATCAATAGTTCATGGGACATCGAGGCACCAAGAAAGCAGTGAGGAGAAAGCCCCATGTAGTAATGGTTATGCCCAGGGGAGAGGCTATCAGAAACTTTTTGTATTCTGATACGCTCCGGGTACTCAATGAGAGTGCCAGAGTCACCTTACTCTCGGTTGTGGGCGACAGGGTTTTTCTGTCCAGGTTTAAATCGTTAATTGACCAAATCTTTCCTCTTAGGATTTACCCCCAGACCAAGTTGGTATCTTACCTGAGAACATTCACTGAAAATGTTCACGATCGGTGGCTATGGAGTGGTGTGGCGCGGAATAACTGGGAACTCAGAGATCTCAGAGCCAAAGACCGGGGGAAAAGGTTTCAGCGGCAGATCATGAAAGTCCTGACGAGGCTTTTTGCGAATAAACTGAGTTTGCAGACGCTGACCGGCCTTGAACAATACTTAACCTGGAAACTCAGACCGAATGATGAATTCGAAAGACTCTTTGATAAGATCAAGCCTGACCTGGTTTTCAACGGATCACATATTCATGGTCTTTCAGGAGAACTTCCGCTTAGGATCGCAAAACGTATGGAAATTCCCACAGTTGGCTTCATTTTTTCTTGGGACAATCTCACCTCACGCAGCCGCATATTTGTTCCCTACGATTATTATCTTGTCTGGCATGAGACCATGAAAGAGCAGTTGCTCAGTATCTACCCGAAGGTTCNNGCTCAGTATCTACCCGAAGGTTCAGCGGGACCGCGTTTTTGTCACCGGGACACCTCAATTCGACTTCCATTTCAATCCAGGTTTCTGGCTTTCTCGTGATGAGCTATGTGAGAGAATCGGCATTGAGTCCGATAGGCCTTTAATTCTCTACACGACTGGCATAATGAATCATTTCTATGATGAACACCGCCATGTCGAAATGGTAATCCGTCTCCTCCATAAGATGGATTTGAGGCCGAGGCCTCAACTTGTCGTTCGGACGTACGTCAAGGGTATAAGTTCCCAAATGAAGGCCTTAGAAGAAAAAGGCTTCCNNGGGAGGAAAAATGGCAAACTCCGCTTTATGAAGATCTGGCAATCTATACGAGTCTTCTGCGCCATGCAAGCCTAGGGATCAATGCGGCTTCAACCGTCTCACTGGAACTTTTGATGCTAGACAAGCCGGTGATCAACTTGGATTTTGACCCGCCCGGGACAAAGTTGCCATGGTGTATGGGTTACTCGAGGCATATCCAGTTTGATCATTATAAGTCAGTCGCTGATAGCGGAGCTGTCATGGTCGCCCGCTCTGAACAGGATATGGAGCAGATGCTCTACCGGGGTTTGACCAAACCCGAAGCGGATACCGAAAGACGTCGAAATTTCATTCAGAAGATGTTCGACCATAGACTCGATGGACGAGCTGGTCAGCGTGTCGCAGAAGTGTTGATTAATCTTGCTCAGAGAAATGGATGTCAATGACCTTCGGGCAAGTTGTTTTATCGAAATTATGGTGGGGACCATGGAGACGTCTTTTCGAATGCGTAGCTCGACGGTTGGTTGCTAACTCTTCAAGGATCCTTGCGGGACCCATGGCGGGTCTCTTTTTTTCGGGCGGATTGTCACAGACTTTAGGAATCTATGAATTGAACCTACAAAAACTCCTACTCGAAAACCTCGGACCGGGATCTGTATTCTACGATGTGGGAGCGAATGTTGGTTATTTTAGTCTCCTTGCTTCAAGACTAGTAGGACAAGAGGGAGCCGTTTATGCCTTTGAACCATTTCCACCCAATGTAGAAAAGATCGAAGAACTGGTCAGGAGGAATCGAGCTTGGAATATCAAAGTCTTTTCACTAGCTTTGTGGAAGATGACCGGAACCCAGAAGCTACATTTCGGTAGAAATTCTGCGACCCCCACCTTGGTTGCCAGAACGAAGGGGCAGTTTTTGGAAGTAAGCACAACCACCTTAGATGAGTTCGTAAAAGATAACGACAAACCGACGCTCATCAAAATCGACGTTGAAGGTGCTGAGCTGGGAGTTTTGGATGGTGGAGCCGGGCTTCTTGCCTGCAACTTAGGGCCAACTCTGATCATCGAAGTTCATAGTGAAAAGAACGAAAGTTTACTCAGGAGTTCGTTACAAAAACTGGGGTACACCTTATCCGATATTGGCCACCCGAGAGCAAGGCAAAGGCCATACCCAGCACATAGGGTCGAACGAAAGCAAATTGAAGAGTATAGATGAGTAGAAAACCCTCCTTAATGATTCTTTCCTCGGTGTTACCCTTTCCGAGGGATTCCGGACAACAACAGCGCGTGTATTACAAAATCAAGGCACTACGAAAACACTTTCAAATCACCTTTTGCGGGCCAATGAATCATGAGGATGGAGACAAGATACGAGAACAACTGCTTACAGTTTGTGACCAGGTCCTCATTCTCCCTTCTCGATACACGCACCACTCTGCGGGTAAAGTTTGGTACAGAATGGCAGGGCTGCTTTACGCCCTAAGAACTGGGCTCAAGTGGTCCAACTATCTGGTCAAGGAAGTTGAGTTTTCGCCTTCACGAATCCAGGCTGCGCTTCACGACCAGCATTATGATTGTGCTTTGTTCGAGTACTGGCATGCTGCAGAGCGTGTTCCTCTGCTTCATGACAGGCAAATACCTTGCGTATTGGACATGCACAATATTCTCTGGCAGTCCTATGAATCCCAACTGGATACCTGCCGCTGGATTCCCAAACTGTGGAAGCGCTGGGCTCTAGCCGAATATCGTAAGCTTGAGGAAAAGGCCTGGACCGAGTTTGATGGAGTTATTGCGATTAACGAGTCAGAGTTCGCTTATGTCCGAGACAAAGTCCCGGAAAAAACGCGGGTATTCTACGCCCCAATGGGAACAGAACTTTCTCTGTGGTCGTATTTGTGGCAACCTGTTTCTCCCCCGCGTCTTGCCTATTACGGGGGTCTCGGCAGTGCTCATAATCAAAGAGACGCTCTCTTTTGTTACGAAGCGATCATGCCGGTAATCTGGGCCGTCATACCTGAGGCCGAATTATGGCTAACTGGCAGTAACCCGCCGTCCTTTCTCCGTGAGCTTTCCAAGAAAGACGAGCGGATCAAGACAACAGGCTACATGGACCGACCACAAGAAGTACTCAAGACTATGTCAGCGGTACTATGTCCGTGGACTGGCACGTATGGATTTCGCAGCCGCCTCGTTGAAGTGATGGCGATCGGGGTACCTGTGGTAGCCTCCTCCGAAGCTGTTTATGGAATGGGAATCGAGGCTGGTAGGGGGATATTTCTTGAGGAGACGCCTCAGCAAATGGGGGATGCAAGCTTACGCCTCCTCCAGGATACCGAATTTGCCAGACACCACAGTCGGTCCGCGAGGGCACAGGTTGAAGAGAAGTTTAGCTATGAGGCAACGTACGAGATGCTTGCGGAGGATTTAGTTGAGTTTACGTTGCTGAGAAGAAAGGTGAGAACGAATTGACGCACTTAAACAAGGCATACATTGTCCTGCGTCGACGTGGTGTTGGTTATCTGTGGTACTTGCTAACCGGCTACCTAATTCCAAAATTCATTTACTACCTGTTCTACCAAGTCCCAAGATCACGTTTAAGAACTTTTTCCCGTGGAGTTTTGTTTGGCTTAACAGTCGGAATGACCTTCACACTGACCCAAATCTTTGGTCTAATGACCGCGATAATGATTTTGATTGTCATGATTAGTTTATGGTTTCTGCTAAAAAGAGGCATCCAGGCTCTGCAAATATTACGAATGAAACGTCAGGTGTGCCAGCTTGCTGAACAGGCTAGATCAAGTTGGAAAGATGACTCCTTTACCTCCTGGGATCAATGGCCTGTGGAAACACCTACCCGTGAGCGAATTGAGACCCATCGAAAGGAGAGGCCAAACGAAGAGATCGTTATTGGGCGAATTGACAACGACGGTCATGTGTTAGGCCTTTTTGGGCCCTTGCCCGGGCTTCAAAACATTGCCAAGGAGGAGTTTGTCACGCCGTATCGTTTCCCGCTGGAGGTTGTTCTAATAGAAGATAAGATATTAATACGTAAGGATTTCCGGGGCCGTCGCGCTCCATTTATCCGTGAATGGCATAATCTGACATTGTTGAATGCAAAGGCCAACGTTCCTCCGGTGTTTTGTGTTGACGAGAGACGCTGTGTTCTTTACAAGAACTTCATTCCGGGCTCGACGATCCGTGCGCGTCTAGCCCGGGCGGGGGCACGAATCCTGAACAAGCAAACGGATCAGGATCCTGAATTGGCGCATTTGGATGGCCAAGAGCGTCTTTATGCCATTTTGGCCAGAGGTAGTGCCCTCATCTCAAAATGCTTGGCTCCAGATGTGGTGACAGAAATGGAACACCAGATAGAGGCTATTCATCGTTGTGGGGTGGCGGGCCTTAGCCTAACTTTTGGCAATCTAATTGTTGACGAGAATAGGGTTCCTTGGTTTCTCGATTTCGAGGGGGCTCGAGCTTTTCCCTCCACTCACCATCCTTTGTTTGTATTGAGCCGTGACAAGGACCGGGCCTTGTTTAATCGGATATACGGACGTAACTTGCTCACTGAGAAATCAGCCCGGGAAGCTTCATTTCAACTTTCTCAGAATGGAACGAGCTGGTACGCTCCCATCGACTTCGGTAGCGGATTGACTCTTGGCGGCTTCTGGTTGACGGATAGTGGCACTGGTCGTTGGGAATTTATCAACAAACAGGTCCTAGAGCCATTACTTGTGGGGAAAAGGGTCCTTGATTTGGGAAGTAATAATGGCGTAATGCCACTCATGATGTTGCGAGCGGGTGCCAAAGAGGTCATCGGTTTAGAACTATCAGCAATGTTTGTAGAAAGATCGAAGTTAGTCCACAGAATCTTCGAGTGGCGTGATTTAAAACCTTATGATTTCAAAGTTCACACCTGTAATATGCTAAATATCCTAAAAACAGGTTGGAGTAAGTTCGACTTAATTACAGCCTTTTGTTCACTGTATTATCTGGCCGCAGAAGACATGGCTAGGGTTGTACGTCGGTCATCTGAACTAGCCCCGATAATGGTGCTTCAGGCAAAAACTGACACCCGGAGTAGTGCTCCTGAGAATAAAGCAGAAAAATCCTCGATAAAATTTCTAAAGAATTTGCTTATAGAAAATGGATTTCCGAACGTTGAGGTTTTTGCTCCAAAGAATTATTCCAGGCCATTGCTGGTGGGTAGAACGATTTCTCATTAGAGTCTTGTACTCTTGTAAATGAAAATCATCGTAATCTCGCATAAAGAATGCTGGGTGGACCCAGTTTCACCATCAGGATACTCCACCATCGGCGGCTTTCCTTTCCAGATCGAGGCGATTTCAGATCTTTTTGATGAAACTGAATTGATGGTGCCGATTCGTGCCACGCCCCTGCCCTCTGGTGCCAGGCCGCTGCGAGGCCATAATCTCCACATACTCCCCTTGAAAGAACCATTCGGTGAGGATACACGCCGCAAAATCTCTCTGCTGTTTTGGCTCCCACGCAACTTGCCTCGCATCTGGGGTGAAATCCGTAAAGCTGAAGCCGTTCATACTCCTGTTCCCGGTGATATCGGCACCATTGGAATTCTGGTCGCACTAGTACTGCGTAAACCCCTTTTCGTGCGTCACTGTGGTACATGGGGAGAACCGGCCACACTGGCCGATCGGTTCTTACTTCTGTTACTACAGCGGATAGCTGGGAGGCGAAATGTGGTGATGGCTACGGGAGGGGCCGACACTTTGCCCTGTCGCAAAAATCAAGCCATTCGCTGGATTTTCTCTACCACCCTGTCCAAACGAGACATGTCAGCCATTCCACCCAATCGCCCCTGGCGCTCTGGTCAATCGCTGAAACTGGTGACCGTAGGCCGCCTTTCGCAAAGTAAGAATACGGCGGCCGTCATTCAAGCTTTGGCGTTGGTTAGAAAAAAGTACCCGCTGGTCAGCCTGGATGTGGTCGGAGACGGCGTCTGTTTGCATGATCTGAGGAGATTGACCCATCAGCTTGACCTGGTCGATGCTGTCACTTTTCATGGGAATGTGTCACATAAAGAGGTGATGAAAATCCTTGGGAATGGACATCTATTTGTTTTTCCAACCCAGGTGAAAGAGGGTTTTCCCAAGGCAGTTCTTGAGGCCCTCGTATGTGGCCTGCCCGTCATCGCCACCGCAATCTCGGTGATTCCCTACCTCATTGAAAATCGGAGTGGAATACACTTGAAGGAGACAGGGCCTAAGACTGTTGCTAGAGCTATTCTCCAACTGGTTGTCGACCCAGAACGTCTTGCAGAGATGTCCATGAACGCACGACAAACGGCCGTGGGCTTTACCCTGGAGAGATGGCGAGATTTGATCGGTGAACGACTGAGAGCTGCCTGGGGTCCACTTCGGCAAGATAAGCGATAAGTCTCTCCCTTGTGAGAGACTCAGCTTGAAACCTCACCAGAAATGGTAACGACTGCTAAGCTAAGAAGTGCTGTCAGTTGGCCATTGTGGATATTAGAAATATCTTCCTTCGCCCGCAGGCTTTTGGTGTCAAACGGACGTTTCGTACTCCAATTTCACGGAGTCTCCAAACATAAGTATCCGAACATTCCCGAGGACATTCAGCCCCAGCTGACGGTGGTTAGTTTCCGAGCAGTACTTGGTTGGATCAGAAAACGGTTTTCCTTTTTGACGCCAAATGAATTTTTGGAATCGAACAAAAGCGGCGTGCTACTGACTTTTGATGACGGCCTGGCGAACAATTATGCGAATGTGCTTCCTGTGCTAGTAGAGTTTGATGCACCGGCGATTTTCTTTGTATCAACCCAGCATGTGGGGTCCCCTAGGGATTGGCTACCTGCCACCCGAAATGCCGTGCTAAGACACTGGAAGAGCGAAGAGTTCGTACCTCGTGACATTGCTGCCGATTTCTGTGACGGTATGTCACGAGATCAGCTTGCGCTATCTGCTCGGAACCCCTTACTTACCATAGGCTCGCATACTGTGTCCCATCCTTTCCTTACCCAATGTAGCAATGAAGAACTTCTCTTTGAACTGGTCGAGTCAAAGCGTTTTCTAGAGGAGGTAATCCAGCAAACGGTTACCCTGTTTGCTTATCCGGCGGGTGACTATAATCGAAGTGTGGCCGAGACCGTGCGTGCTGCTGGATACGATGCGGCATTCTCGGAAAATTCTCGAAATGTGGGCTTCCCAGTCCTTGAAATACCCAGAGTCGGGATCTATTCAGCCAGTCTTGCTTATGTAAGTGCCAAACTAAGCGGACTCCATCGTCGACCTATCGGTCGACCACCATTGCAGGTTTAACGGGCCTGCATTGTGAAACCCGGTAACGTATCGCGTAAAAATGTCTATCGGCCTAGGCTCAAAGAAAATAAGGATTGTTTTTCTTGTGGGACATCTGGGCCTAGGGGGGAGCGAGCGCCAGTTATACTTGCTTCTTAAGCATTTGGATAGGAACATCTTTGAGTGTCATGTTGTGGTGTTCAACCCCAGTCCATATTTCGTTCTGAACGATTCTTTGCAGAAAACTGGGATCAAAGTGTTGCAGGTGCCGGAGGCTTGTAAGGGTATTCCTCGACGCATCGGGTTCATATACGAAACACTACGAAAGCTTGAGCCTGATATCGTTCATTCGTGGACCGCGCACGACAATCCCTATGCTGGTTTGGTTGGCTGGGCCGCGAGGGTCCCAGTCCGTTTTGGTTCGTTGAGAGGTTCGGTCGGTCTGCCGGGATTTCAAAAACTTACTCCTATTCTAAGATGGTTGTCGCTCTATAGCGTTCGCAAACTTGTAGTAAATTCGCAAGCCATATTAGAAGAATTGGTGAGGCAAGGTTATCCATCTGACCGAGTTACGGTTTTGCCTAATTGTGTTGAACAGTGTTTTTCAAGCACGGTGACACCTGACCTTTCCGCCCTGGAGATCAAGAACTGTCATAGTTTGGTTGGAATTGTGGGGAATTTACGTAGCGTGAAGAATCACATGATGTTTGTTGAGGTAATGGCAAAGGTCTTCCCGAACTTCTCAAATGTAAGAGGGCTTATTGTTGGTCAACCTACTCCTAAAGATCCTGGTTTGACAGACAGGCTCCAGTCTAAGGTGAGGGAGCTGCGGCTTGAGGGTCGTGTTATGCTAGCAGGCTTTCGCCCAGACGTGGCAGCGTTAATGCATCGGCTGAGCGTCTTTTGTCTGACCTCGACGAGTGAAGGGATGCCCAATGTGATCTTGGAAGCGATGGCGGCAGCTCGTCCCGTAGTGGCTACAAGGGTAGGAGGTGTGGGTGAGTTAGTGGAAGATGGTGTTAACGGTTTCCTAGTGGAACCTAATGATATCGAAGGATTTGCTGACAGGGTCANNCACCCAGAACACGCTGAATTGATGGGTCTTGCTGGCCGGGGAAGGGTGCAACGTGAATTTGGCTGCGACCAAGCAGCCACACGTTTGACAAGATTATATTTGGAGGCTTTGCAGCAGAAAGGACTTGTGCCGGAACAAACATAACCGATACAGACTGCTTCAGGAAGACGATGAGTGCATACAACATCCTCACCGTTGATCAAATCGACAGGTCCCAATTGGCCGAGTTTTTGAACAGTGTCTATCGGAGGCCCAAGAACGAGTTTCTGCATTCCTGTGCAGAGTGGTGGCACCGTGGAAATCAAAACCGCTGGGCTATTTTGGCGGATGGCATAATTGCAGGCTACTTCGGGGTAATTCCAACCATTTGTCTCATCAACGGGGTTCAGGAGCCTGCTTGGTGGTGGGTGGATTTGGTAGTGGCTCCCGAATTTAGAGGGCAGGGCCTTGAAACCCTCCTCGATCGCGAAGTACGCAAGAACTCAAAGGTCAAGCTAGGATTTCCCAATGAGCTGGCGTCCAAGATCCACCGGAAACATGGATGGGGATTGCGGGAAGATCTTCAAGTTCTGATGTTGCCTCTGCGCCCTTTAAATATGAAAAAGGTTCGCAAGGCTTCAGACTTTAGAGCTTTTTTGCTCCGACTGGCAGCGCTCGCACTCACACCATTGGCCAGCATTGGGCACCAGTGTCTTAGACGTTACACTCCTTTAACTGCGAAAGCTGTTGAGCTTCTCTCGCCGGATGTTTTCGAGGCAGTTTTCGAAAAATATAGGCGAGATAACATGGTCACGACCTATCGTGATCCGGAATTTTTCGGATGGCGTTACCTGGAAGCTCCATATCGTTCTGAACTTGCTTTCTACATCGCTGGCCCTTGCTCATGTCCAACCCACTTTTTGATTGCCCGGCATGCTAGTTCTATGGGGGTTAAGACAACCCGTATCCTAGATGTCTTTGGGGATTTTCATGATCGAGAAAACCTCGCAGACATTCTAAAACTTACGGTAAAGGACGCCTTACTGCAGGGGTCAAGTCAGGTCACAATTCTGGTAACTCTGCCAGAACTTCGATCTGTGCTTCGGTCGATTGGATTTGTGATTGGTGCCAAAGTGCGCTTTTGCTGGCATGGTCCATCTCAACCAATAATGCGATCCTTAAGCGGTAGAACTTATTGGACACTGGCGGATAGTGACAATGACACGGAAGAATAGAGAGACCGAGGCCTTTATTCTACGCGGGCCTCAATCGAGTCTCGACGGGTTGCGCTACAACTAGCCTATCGATCAGTCCGTGAATCGTTCACAGCCTGCACCCTATAATATCCGGACTCCCATAAACGCCTCGGTTTTGGGGACCGATCGTTCTGAAGCGACTGGTGCATTCTTTTTCATCCTGCTTCACATCCCCCTAGCATTGGCTCTCAGATGGAATCCTGTTATGGCTACCGTCCACGCACTCTTTACAATCTTGATTGGGTTAGCTTGGGTTTTTCGAACCCGCAAGATATATAGCCTGGTTTATCTGATAGCGTACATCATGGGTGCGGAGTTATTGTGGCGCGGGACTCACGCCTCAGTGTTTTGGGAGTATGGGAAGTATGCTACGAGCGTATTAATGATTCTGACGATCCTGACGCAAGGCAGGCTTATTAAGGCAGACAAACGACCTTTGATTTACTTTGTCTTGCTGCTGCCGTCTATTATGGTTATGCCGGCGTTTGACCGTGTAGGGATCGCTTTCAATCTCTCGGGTCCGTTCTCGCTGGCAGTGGCCGCCATGTTTTTCAGTGGAGTGAAACTGACCCAGGTCAACTTGAGACGCGTCTTTGTTGCAGTCATAGCACCAATTGTAGGGTTGGGCTTCCTGGCCACATATCAAACCGTTGCTGCTGAGGCAATTAGATTTACAGGGTCATCCATCAGGGCAACCTCGGCTGGCATTGGCCCCAATCAAGTCTCTTCTATTCTCGGGCTAGGAGCACTCGTTGCCTTTTTGTACCTATTTGTGGACCGTCAGCATAAATCTCTCAGGGTATTGATGATTGGTTGCACGATATGGTTGTTGGCTCAGGCTGCTCTTACTTTCTCTAGAGGAGGTGTTTGGACAGCCATTGGTGCTATAGGTGTGGCAATCTTCTACCTCCTTCGGAATCGAAAGTCTCGGACGATTTTTGTTTCAACAAGCACGGTTATTTTTCTGGTAGGCTACTTTTTTGTTTTTCCAGCCTTGGAAGACTTCACCGGAAGGACTTTAGGTGCCAGATTCCAGAGCTTTGAGAGTACTGGGCGCGATAAAATCGTAAAGGGTGATTTGCTGGCCTTCAATGAGAACCCGTTGTTGGGTGTTGGACCAGGTCAATCGAAAGCTTATCACTCGATTCTTTTTCGTGCTTCTAGCGCTCACATAGAATACACGCGCTTACTAGCCGAGCATGGTAGTCTGGGATTACTTGCTTTGTTGGTTTTGGTCTCGATGAGCCTGAAACGATTCTTAGGTAGGTCGCATGCCGGTAACAAAGCCTACATCGTTTCCTTCACAGTCTGGGCGTTATTGTTCATGGCGCATTCTGCCATGCGTTTAGTTGCTCCGTCGATCATGTTTGGGCTGGGGGCGGTGACGATATCCACTGAGGCAGAAGCTTTGGATAAATAACGGTAAAATACAATATTTTTCTTGCCGCTTCCGAATGCGTCGGATCAAAAATCAGGGCATGCCAAAGGCTTCACAGGCTTCTGATAGGCCCGCTGGAAAGAACTACAGATATCCGTGTGTTTCAGGATTGATTGGACTCTGGATCGAATGGATATCTTGCCTATCTACCGATTTCTCTGTCTGGTCAAATTGTTTACCCCTTTTTGTCTTATTCTGACTTCTCTATGTCTGACAAATCTCATCCAGGTGTTCTGATCGTTGGTACCTTTATCTCCAATTCTATTGCTAACCGCAGCGTTTGTGAAGATCTAGCAGCAAGGTTGGCCGCCTCGAGGTGGGCGGTGGTCACCACATCTTCCAGACTGAGTCGCATCCCCAGGCTTTTAGACATGGTCAACACAATATGGAGCAAGAGAAGTGAATACTCAGTCGCACAGGTAGATGTCTATAGTGGCCTAGCGTTTGTGTGGGCCGAAATAGTCTGTTTCATATTACGAGTAATAGGTAGGCCGTATATCCTAACACTGCACGGCGGCAACTTGACCAGGTTCGCTCGCCGTTGGCCTTTGCGGGTTCAGATTTTGTTACGCTCCGCTGCTGCAGTCACCACACCTTCCCCCTATTTACAAAATCAAATGAAGTCGCACTGTGACAGTCCGCTTTTATTACCAAATGCTTTGGATTTGAGCGCTTATAGAATGAGACTCAGAAATCAGCCGGGACCTCGCTTAGTTTGGCTGCGAGCGTTTCACGCAATGTATAACCCCACACTGGCGCCTAGAGTTGTGGCTCAACTGGCAGAAGAGTTTCCAGATACGTACCTCATTATGATAGGCCCTGAGAAGGGTGACGGGAGTTTAGAGAGTGTGCAACAGTTGGCGCAGAAACTTGGCGTTCCTAATCGAATTTGCTTTTCCGGGGGCGTTTCCAAAGAAGAAGTCTCCGGCCTATTAGATGATGGAGACATTTTTCTCAATACTACAAACGTTGACAACACGCCTGTCAGCGTGCTGGAAGCAATGGCTTCGGGCTTATGCCTCGTTAGCACGGACGTAGGTGGCATTCCCTATCTATTGGAAAATGAGCACGATGCCCTCCTAGTGCCGCCCAATGAGCCTGAAGCCATGACCGCCGCAGTGCGTCGCATCTTGAGTGAACCAGATCTAGCAGAGCGATTGTCAAGGAATGCTCGGGCCAAGGTCCAGCAATTTGACTGGTCAAGAATCTTACCACTTTGGGAGGCACTCTTCGACAGGGTCGCGGGCAGAGCTGAGACATGAGGGATATATTCCTTGCACTTTATGACCGACTGCCCATTCAGGCTCGCTCCCTCGCAGCGAGTCTGCACGGCTTTTACTT
>JABAOC010012671.1_pt1 | contig 14238 bp, 13 predicted proteins | sample 7062161 | NCBI WGS metagenome assembly JABAOC01 (sample SAMN14538625, study PRJNA623070) | marine sediment metagenome | biome: marine biome [ENVO:00000428]; feature: marine pelagic biome [ENVO:01000023]; material: deep marine sediment [ENVO:00002113] | place: India: Gulf of Khambhat ... | reverse complement strand
TCCGTATCGGTCTCCGACCGGAACCTGTGACCTTCCGCCTCAAGCTCCTCACGCAGCTCCAGGTAGTTCTCGATGATTCCATTGTGCACCACCGCCAGGTGGCCGTCGCAGTCCGGGTGAGGATGGGCGTTCTGCGTGGAAGGCGGCCCGTGGGTCGCCCATCGCGTGTGAGCGATGCCCGCCCGCCCCCGCGGCCTCTTCCTCTCGAGCAGCTCCGCCAGAGTCGCGATCTTGCCCTTCGACTTGATCAGCTCGATCTTGCCGTCCACCGACACCGCAACGCCTNNCTCCAGCCGCCGGAGGCCCTCCAACAGCACCTCCACCGTGTCGCGGCCGCCCAGATACGCCATAATGCCACACATGATCTCCGACTGCCTCCGTCAGCGAGGGTAGCTCCCCCGTCCTCCCCGCCCCGCTCAGCCCGATAGGGCGCTCTCGTACACGCCGACCAGCCGCGCGGCCATCCGGCTCGCCGCGAATTCTTCGGCGCGCCGCCGCGCGTGACCTGCAAGCCTAACGCGCAGGCCGTCATCCTCCAAAAGCTTCCCCAGCCCCTCCGCCAGCGCCTCGACCGTGGGCTCCACCATCAGCCCGTCGACCCCATCTCGTATCACATCCTCGACGGCCCCGGAGCGCACCGCGACCGGCGGACGCCCCAAGGCCATCGCCTCCAGCACCGCGACCCCCTGGGTGTCGGTGAGAGAGGGGAAGGCGTACACGTCCGAGTCGACCAACCAGTCGAAGACCTCCTGCCGCTCCACGTACCCCGTCACCCGGACCCGCTCGGCCACCCGTTCGGAGTGGATCAGCCGGCGGCACTCCCCCTCCCACGGCCCGCCCCCGATCAGCAGCAGGTGGGCCTCACTGCCTCGGGCGACCACCGCGGCGAAGGCCCGGATCAGCGTCTCGAGGTTCTTCTCCAGGGCGATCCGGCCCGAGTAGGCGATCAGAAGCACCTCCTTCGGGATGCCGAGACCGGCCCGCATCGGGCGTCTCTCGACCTCGCGGATGATCTCCAGATCGACCCCCGTCGGGATGACCTCGATCGGCTTGTGCACGCCGTAGCCGCGCAGCACCTCCTCGATCCCGCGCGTCGGCACCACCACGCGATCGACGGAGTTCGAGAAGTCTCGGCTGACCCGCACCGCCGCCGCTCTGACGAGCACCTGGGGAAGCGGAACATAGTGCGCATAGGCGCGTATCAAGGTATGGTATGTAAATACTAAGGGGCAACCCAGGCGCCGCGCCCACCTGCGCCCCTCCCGGCAACACATGAAGGGGTGCTGGACGTGTATAATATCCGGCGGATGGCCCTCGAAGAGGGCTCTCAGCCGGTAGCCCGTGTAGGGGATGGCGAGAGGATAACGGGGATGCGTCGGTGGCGAGAGGGAAGGCAGCCGATGCACGTCCGGCTCCGTGTCGGTGTAGCCGGGATAGGCCGGCGCAACGATCTGGACGTCGTGACCTTGCTTCCTTAGCTCGCCTGCGAAAGTGGACACCGANNACGATAGGTCGATAGCACTCGGTGAACAGAGCGATTCGCATGAGCGCGCTTGCCGCGGCCCCTCCCAAGCAGACTCTAGCCCGGCCGGCGGCGGTAGCGTAACACGGAGCAGGCGACCAAGTCAACAACGGAGAGCGCTCGACCGCCGGGAGGGAGAGTACGATGCCGGGCGTCCGCCAGCCCGCCGTTGCCGGCCAGTTCTACGAGGGGAGAAAGGAGGCCCTCACAGCCTCCATTCAGGAGTGCTTCCTCCACCCCCTCGGTCCGGGCTCTCTGCCCAGAGCCGATCCCGACGGCCCCGGGGCCATCGCCGCCGTCGTCAGCCCCCATGCGGGCTACATGTTCTCCGGCCCGGCGGCCGCCCACGGCTACCATGCCCTTGCTCCAGACGGCCTCCCCGATACCATCGTCATCCTCGGGCCCAGCCACTACACCGCCTCTCGCCGCGCCGCGGTCTCGCTGGTCGATGCCTGGCGCACCCCGTTGGGCGACGCTCCTGTTGACGGCGACCTCGGACGCGATCTGATCCAGGCCTCGCCTCTGGTTGAGGAAGACGAGCAGGCCCACCAAAGCGAGCACTCGCTCGAAGTTCAGGTGCCTTTCCTCCAGTTCATCTACTCCGACCGCATGCCGAGGATTCTGCCGGTCTGCCTCCGGTCCCACCCGATGCACGACATCGACTCCCTGGTCGGCGATACGGACGATCTCGGCCGAGCTCTCGCAGCCACCGTCGGCTCCCGCAGGGTGCTCCTCGTCGCGAGCACAGACTTCTCCCACCAAGTGCCCCAGGAGATCGCCGAGCGCCAGGATCGTTTTGCCCTCGATGCCATCGAGGCGATGGATCCAGGCTCCCTCCTGCGAACGGTCTTCACCCGCGGCATTTCGATGTGCGGGCCGGTCCCGGTCGCCGTCGCCCTGTCCTTCTGTCTCGCCCGCGGCCGTCACGAACCCGAGCTGCTCCGCTACTACACCTCGGGGGATATCATTGGGGACCGGCGCGCCGTCGTCGGCTACGCGTCCTTCGTCATACGCCATCTCGGTGGTACTGCCCGATGACCTGGTTCGACGCAGTCGCCGTTCTGGTGATCTTGCTCATAGCCTGGGTGGAGAGCCTTCGCGGCTTCGGCCGGGCGATATTCGATTTCGTGGGCGCCCTCATCGCCCTGAAGATCGCCACCTTCCTCTCTCGTCCGCTGGCCGGCGCCGTCCCCCTGCTCCAGCCCGATGCCCACGCGCAAGCGTTCTGGCTGGGCGCGGTCTTCCTCCTGCTGGCCGTGCTCATCATCATCGCGACCAAGTTCATCTACGAGACCACCCTCCTCTCCCTGGACGTGCTCGATCCCATCGTCGGCGGCATCTTGGGGGTCGCCTCGGGAACGGTCGTCGCCCACCTGTTCATCAGGATGCTGCTGGTCGCCTACGCGGATACCGACTTCGCCAACATCGTCCTGAACAGCTTCGTCGGCCAGGAGATCATCCTCTTCCGGAGCTATCACAGGGTCGTCGAGGCGCTTCAGGATCTCGGCAACTGGTAGGTGAGGAAAGCCCTGGCAGCCCGGAGGAGGGGCTACTGGGAGGGCAGCGCCTTCACCCGCGCGATGACATCTGTCGTCGAGGCCCCCTCTACGCGCTCCCCCAGCGCGACCTCGCCCCCATAGCTCTCCACAAAGGCCCGCTCCTCCTGATTGACCGTTTCCAGCACGTAGTCGCCGCCCTTCACCCACACCTCCGGGCGCAGCGCCTCGATCAGCGGCAGNNGCTCAGAGAAGATCACCACCAGGTCCACGCCCGCCAGCGCCGCCACCATCTCCGCCCTATCCCTCTCCCCGAACACCGGCCTGCCCGGCCCCTTCAGCCGCCGCGCCGACTCGTCCGAGTTCAGCCCCACCACCAACACCTCCCCGTGCTGCCGCGCCGCCTCCAGCGTCCGCACGTGGCCGGCGTGGATGATGTCGAAGCACCCGTTGGTGTACGCGATCCGCTTCCCCTCCCGCCGCCACCGCTCCACCCGCGCCACCGCNNATGCCGTCGGCCGGAACCCGAACGCCTCAGCCATCCTCCCCTCCGATCTTCGCGTCGGCCCGCCCTCCGCGGGCAGGCTGCTGTATCTCCCAAATCCTGACATCCTTCGCCGCCGCGTACACCGCTGTCAGCAGAGACACGACCAACCCATGCCCGCCGTCCAGGAACCCTCCCTGCAGCAGGTAGGACTTCAAGAACCGCAGCGGCGGATGAAACATCATGTAGGCCGGCGACATCCTCCGCCCCCGCTGGCGCGCCTCCTGCGCGTTCCACTCCGCGTATCGCTTCAGCTTCCTCCAGTAGTCCTCCATCGACCGGTAGGGATGGTGGACCAAACAGCCCTTCAGCCGGGCGACCCGGCCCTCCACCTCCATGGTCTCGTGCACCTGGCGCGCGCGATAGAGGCCCTTCCCCCGGCGAAACAGCCTCACCACCCAGTCGTTCTGCCACCCCGCGTGTTTGATCTCCCTGCCCAAGAAGAAGTTCCGCCGCCGGACCCCATACCCGTCGGCCGCGCTGCTCCGCCCGATCGTCTCTCCGATCTCCTCCGCCAGCCCCGGCGTCACCCACTCGTCCGCGTCGACGACCAGCACCCACTCGTGCCTTGCCCGCGGGATGGCCCAGTTCTTTTGCGCGGCCGGTGATTCATATTCGTGCTGCACGACCGTCGCCCCGCAGCTCGCCGCGATATCCGGCGTCCCGTCCGTGCTGAAGGAATCCACCACCAGCACCTCATCGGCGAACCTCAGCCTCCCGAGCGTCTCCTCGATCCGCCCCGCTTCATTGAAGGCCGTGACGATCGCGCTCAAGCGGCTCATCTCGCGCCTCCGCCGAGCACCTCATCGTAGACGGCGAGAACCTGCTCCACGACCCGCGGCNNGAGGCCCATCTCTTTGGCCCGGCCCGGATCGCCGAGCGCCGAGACCAGCGCCTTCGCGAGCGCCCGCGCGTCTCCGGCCGGAACCACGAATCCCGTCTCTCCCTCCACCACCGACTCCGGGAGCCCTCCCGCATCGCTCACCACGGCCGGCTTCCCCATCGCCATCGCCTCCAGCGCCGCCAAACCGAGTCCCTCCGAGAGCGACGGCATGACGAACACGTCGGCCTCGGCCAGCACGGCCCTCACATCCGCCACGAAGCCGGCGAACCTGACGCGCTCCGCGATCCCCGCCGCCGCGGCCTCCGCTCTCAGCGCCTCCTCCTCCTCGCCCGCGCCGCAGATCACGAGTCGCGCCTCCGGCGCCTCCTCGGCCACCTCTCGCATCGCCCCCAACAACACTCGGTGTCCCTTCGTCCGCGTCAGCCGGCCGACAGTAACGATCATCTGCCCCCGCTCCGGGCCCTTGGCCGGCGCCGCCTGTGGGTCGAAATGCCGGCAGTCCACGAAGTCGGGGACAACCTTCAGTTTGCCCTCCGGCAGGCCGGCTTCGAGGCACCGCCGGCGCACGGCCTCCGACACACAGATCACGCGGTCGCACAGGCGGTACTTCGCGGTCCCCAGCCAGCCTCTCTGCAGCGGGAACTCAGTCCGCCGCGTGACCACCACCCCCGGCCTCTTCGCAATCCTCGCCGCCAGCCCGGCCGGCCCCTGGCTGGCGGAGTCGTGGATATGCACGATGTCCGCCTCCCACCGGCGAAGCCTCCCCGCCAGCCGCCGCGACTCCAGCAGGCCGGCGAACCCCCTGAGCGACATGGTCTCCCAGGGCAGATAGGTGCCGTTCAGACGCGACGCAAGCTCGCTCCCCGTCTGCGCGACGAACCACGTCTCCTCGCCCCGCGCCGACAGCGCCAGCGCCAGGCCCAGCGACTGAGCCTGGCCCCCACCCCAGCCTCGGTTCGCGTCGATGTGAACGGAGGAAGGCACGTGCCCTCTTTCGACGGCCCTAGTCCACGGCCCGAGCGGCGCCCGTGCGGGCCAGAATGCGGCGCGCGGCCGCCAGCACCTCCCCTGGCGTGATCGCCGCCATACAGGCGCGGTGCCCGCAGTTCGGCGTCACCGGGTGCACGCAGGGTCGCCAGCACACCTGCTGGTGGAAGATCACCTCATGTCCCTCCCCCAGCGGGCCGGTCCGCCTCGGGTCCGTCGGCCCGAAGAGCCCCACCACCGGACGCCCCATCGCGGCCGCCACATGCATCGGCCCCGAATCGATCCCGATGAGCAGCTGGCAGTGCTCGAGCACCGCCGCAAGCTCGCTCGGCGTCGTGCGGCCCGCCAGATTGCGGCCCCGATCGCCCAGCTCGGCCACGATCTCATCTCCGAGCCCCTCGTCCGCCGGGCCGCCCACCACGATCACGCGGGCCCCCTGCTCCACCAGGGCCGCCGCCACCCGCCGGAACCCCTCCGTGCTCCAACACTTGTACGGCCGGGCCGCCGACTCCCCCGGCGCCAGCGCGATGAGCGGCCCCATGCCCTCGCCTCCCTCCACGAGCCTGGCGCCCGTCGCCTCNNCGACGTAGTCCGTCTTCCTGGGCTCCAGCCCCAGGCCGCGGACCAGCCGCATCACCTTCTCCGGGCAGGGAATGCCGCGCACCTGAATCCGGTGTGTGAGAAACCGGGCCACCTCCGAATCGACGTACCCGACCCGGTGTCGCGCGCCGGAGAGGCGAGCGCACAGCGCCATGGTGGCCGACTGCGAGAAGGCCACCGCCATGTCCGGGTTCGACCTCCGCAGCCTCAGCCCCATTCCCACCGCCGCGTGCAGCGGGGCGGAGGGCCGATGCAGAATCTCGTCCACGAACCCGCTCTCCGCGACCAGCCCCGCCAGATGAGGCCTCAGCACGCTCGTGATGTGGGCCTCGGGATAGGCCTCCCGCAGCGCCTTCAGCGCAGGCAGCGTGAACATCAGGTCCCCGATCTGGTTGAGGTGAAATACCAGCACCCGCTTCACCCGAGCCCGCTCGCACAGCTCCTCCCGATAGAGCGCCTCCACCTCGGCCGTCAGCCGCGCCACCCCGTAGCGCGACTCCGCCGTCTCCCGGCCGAACTCCCCCAGTCGGCGTGCCTCCTCCGAGTCGCGCAGGAGCCTCGCCATGTCCTCCTTCAGCACCTCGGCCCTCACCTCGCCGAGGGCCTCGTGATCGGCGAAGCACGATGCTTCGGCCTGCGCCAGGTTGCCGGGACGCACGATCCCGAAGTATCCCCCTTTGCCGGCCGCGACCACCGGGCGCCCGCAGGCCATCGCCTCCAGCGCGACCGAGGCCGTGCCGATCGCCGCCGATCCGAGCGACAGGATCCGCGGGATATCCCCCCGGCCCCCCAGCGCGAAGATCGCCTTCCGGCCCAGCCGCGCGTTCATCCGCTCGGCCGCCCGGGCCACCGAGCGCTCCTCTGGGCCTTGCCCGACGACGACGAGCTCGACGCCCGGCATCTCCCTCGCCAGCGCCGCCATCGCCTCGATCGCCGCCAGCGCCACCGGAGCCTTGCTGTGGCTGAACCGGCTCACATGCACCACCCGCGGCGCGGAGGGGTCCAGCCCCAGCTCTCTCTCCAGAGACCCGTCCGGCACGGCCGGCCGGAAGCGCTCGGTATCCACCCCGATGATGCTCTTCACGACCCGGCCCGGCCGCAGCCCAAAGCCCTCCACCAGGTTCCGCCGGCTCGCCTCGCTGACCACCGCCACCCGCCTGCTCCAGTAGAAGACCGTGTACCGGTTCACAGGGCTGCGCGTTCCGTGGATCGTCAGCACGTATGGCACCCCGGCCTGCCGGCAGGCGAGATAGGACACCGCCCCCGCGCGCCAGTTATGCGCGTTCACGATGTCCACGTGCTCGCGCTCCAGCAGACGTCTGAGCGCGATGACCCCCGGCGCCATCCGCCCGCCCGCGAAGTTCACGTGGAAGTGCTCGATCCCGGAGGCCTCGAGCTCCGGCACGAGCTGCCCGCCGTGCGAAGCGACGATGACGCGATGGCCGCGTTCCTTGAGGCCCCGCGCGAGCCGAATCGCATAGCTCTCGACGCCTCCGTAGTTCAACCAGGAGAGCACCTGCAGAATCGTCAAGCCGGACTCGCGCCCGAGCGCGGCCACCTCAGGCCTCCTGCCTCTCCCCGAGCAGGCCCAGCGCCGCCTCGACCACCTGCTCGGGCTCTATCGCCTCCATACACGTGCGCCGGCGGCACCGGCGGTTCCGACACGGCGCGCACTCCACCCTGGCAACCATTTTCGCGTGCCCTTCCCCGTACGGCCCCAGCCGGCGCGCGTCCGTCGGCCCGAACACCGCCACCGTGGGCGTTCCCATCGCCGCCGATACATACAGCGGCCCCGTGTCGTTTCCCACGCTCACGCGACACCGCCGGAAGACCTCCGCCGCCTGCTTCAACGTCGTCTTGCCGGTCAGATCGAGGATCGGACTTCGCGCGCTCGCCGCGATCGCCCCGGCCAGCCCTTCATCCGTCGGCCCGCCGATCACCGCGGACTCGAGCCCGGCTTCCTCCGCGAGCCTATCTGCGACCGCCGCAAACCTCGCCGTCGGCCACTGCTTTGATTCCCACCGCGCCCCCGGGATCAGAGCCACCAGCCTCTTCCTTCCCTCCAGAAGCTCCTCCACCCTCTGCCGGTCCTCCTCCGACACGGCGATCGTGAACTCCACCGGCTCCCTGTCCGCCCCCATCACCTCGGCGAAGTCCAAGTACGACTCCACCGCGTGCACGTCCCGCCGATCCGCCACCACGCGACGATTGGTGAGCAGGAATGTCGCCTCGTGCAGGCTGCGGAACCCGATTCTCTCCTTGGCGCCGCTTAAGTAGGCGAGGGCCGCGCTCTTGAACAACCCCTGCAGATCGAGCGTCACCTCGAACCCTATCTCTCGCAGCGCCCGCCTGAGTCGCATCGGCGAGGCCAGTGACGGGACCGACCGCACACCAGTGCCATCGCCCCCGCCCCCGCCGACCACGAGCACCTCGCTCAGATGGGGGTTGCCCGTCACCACCTCCGCCGCCGCCGGCCCCACCGCCCAGGCGATATATCCGTCGGGGAACCGCCGACGCAGCGCGCCCGCCACCGGAAGCGACTGCACGACATCCCCGATCGAGCTCAGCTTCACCACCAGTATCCGCCTGCTGTCCCCGCTCATGATGCCGAACCGGCGCGCTCCCCAGGGGGCCGCGCCTTCCACCTCTTATGGAGCCAGAACCACTGCTCCGGATTGGCGCGTACCCGGTCCTCGATGATCTTCGTGTAGCGGGCCGTGTTCTCCAGGATATCGCGGTCCCGCTGGCCCGTGTTCACCAGCGGCACCGGCTCCCCCACCTCCACGGTGTGCCTGTTGTCCGAGTCTCGCCGGCCGAAAGTCGGCAGCACCGCCGCTCCCGTCTTCAAGGCGAAGGCCGCCGCCCCGGGAGCAGTCGACGCCAGATGGCCGAAGAAATCGACGAAGACCCCGTCCTCCCCCGCGTTCTGATCCAGCAGTATGCCCAACAGCTCGTTGCTCCGCAGCGCCCGCAGAGATCCCCGCACCGCCACCTCCCGGTGCAGCACCCTCNNTCATCCCCAGCACCTCCCTCGTGCGTCGCACATACTCCGTGATCTCCGTGTCCCGCTGCGGCCTCGCGATCACGTTCACCGGATACCCCTCGGCCGCGATGCGCGATCCCGCCACCTCCCAGTTCCCGACGTGTCCCGTCAGCAGAATAGCGCCCCGCCCCCTCGCCAGCGCCGCCTCGATGTGCTCTCCACCCCGCAGGTCGGCCAGCTGCCGGATCTCCTCGGCGCTCATCGCGGGCAGACGGATGAACTCCGTCAGGCAGAGACCCAGGTGCCGGTAGCACGCCTTCGCGATCGCGGCCAGCTCCTCCTCGCTCTTCTCCCCGCCGAATGCGAGCCGCAGGTTGGTCATGACGATGCGAGCGTGGCGGGGGGAGAGCACTCGCATCGCCGTCCCCATCCCAACGCCCAGCCGCCGCCCCAGGCCCTCGGGAAGGCGCTGCCACCGCCGCGCCATCCACAGCACGGCCGCGTTCCCCGCCCGCGTCTGCAATCGCCGGTGCCACTCGCCCACCCGCGACCTGCTCTCGGGGCCGTAGATCCGGCTCAAATCCTCCCCTGTGCTTCCAGCAGCCAAGCAAGCTCCTCCGACAGGCTGATCCTCCCGGCCCGCCCCGCGAGCTCCACCTCCAGCGCCCAGGCCGGCCGCCCTATCCCGACCGCCGGCAGACGCACCGCGTCCTTCTCCGTCGTCACGACCCACTCAGCCGCGGCCGCTTCCCCCTCTGTCAGGCCCCGCAGTTCCGCCTCCTCGTATTCATGGTGGTCTGGAAACCGCGCCCGGCCCACCAGCACCGCGCCGATCTGCTCCAGGGTCCGCTCGAACGCAAGGGGATTTCCCACACTCGAAAGCGCCAGCACCCTCCGCCCCCGGAGCTCCTCGGGCCCGAGCTCACACTCCTCCCCGGCCAGGCTTCGCAGCCGAACCGCGGCATGTCTGGCCTCCCACACCCGCGCGGCCGGCGCAAGCTCCTCCACCTTTGCCCGCACCGCCTCCAAGTCCCTTTCCCGCACCAGGTCCGAGTGTGTCAGCCACACCGCGTCCGCGCGCGCCAGGTGCCGCGGCGGCTCCCGCAGCAGCCCGCGCGGCACCAGAGCATCATGGCCAAATGGCAGGAGCGCGTCTACCAGCACGATCTCGAGGTCCTTCTCCAGGCGCTGGTACTGAAACCCGTCGTCCAACACCAGCACCTTCGCGCCCAGCTCCTCCACCGCTCGCCGCCCTGTGCGTCGGCGGTCTTTGCCCACCAGCACCGACACCCCTGGCAGCGCCTTCGCCATCAGGTACGGCTCGTCACCTGCCACCTCGACGCCGACCAGCGGACCAAATCCCTCCGAGACGACCGCCGCATCGGTCTCCCCCCTGCCCCGATACCCGCGGCTCAGAACCGCCACCCGGCTTCCCCGCCCGGCCAACCACCGCGCCACCGCCATCGCCGCCGTCGTCTTCCCCGTCCCTCCGAGCGTCAGGTTCCCGATGCTGATCACAAGGGCCGGCAGCCGCCTCCGACGCGCCAGCCCAAGCCGGTAGCCCGCATGATGGAGCCGCAGCCCGGCCCCGTACAGCGCGGACGCACCCCANNGGTGAGACGCCCCCAGAGGCCGCCCGACTCCCCCCTCGCCAGGCGCTCCCACAGCCCGCTCCCGGGGGCGATCATCCGGCGCCTCCCCGGCCCAGCAGCTCCGCCGCCGCCTCCACACACCGCGCCGAGGCCCCCTGCTGTCTCCGGATCAGCTCTTCCGCCCGCGCCGCGATCGAGGCCCGCAGCCCATCGTCGCCCGCGATCCGCAGGAACTCCGCCGCGAGGTGGGCCGGGCCGGCCACCCGAAAGCCCACCCCCGCCTCCAGCACGAGGTCGGCCGCGTCGCCGCAGTTCTCGGTGTGCGGCCCGAACAGAACCGGCGCGCCGACCGCGGGAGGCTCCAACAGATTATGTCCACCCACAGGGACCAGAGTCCCCCCGACGAACCCGGCCGCGGCGAAGGCGTAGGCGGCCCGCAGCTCCCCCATCGTATCGAGCATCACCACCGCCTCCGGCCGCTCGTGCCTCCCCTCGCTCCGTCTGACCACCTCCAGACCCTGTTCCGCGACCATCGCAGAGACCCGCGCCACGCGCTCCAGATGCCGCGGGGCGAGCAGGAGCCTCGCCCGGGGAGCCTGCCCGCGGATCTCGACGAACGNNCTCCCGGCCACCAGCCACGCCTCCCCCTCCTCGACCCCCAGTTCGCGGACCAGCTTCTCCTCGGCCGCACGATCCCGCTCGGCCAGCGTATCCGCCTTCGTGTTCCCGGCCACGACGATGCGCCCCGCCCGCCCCGCGCCGAGCCGCCGCAGCCGCGCCGCGTCCTCCTCAGACTGCACGCACAGCCGATCCGGCAGCCGATAGAGCCACCGCACGAAGCCGGGAAGCCATCTCGCCCGCGCGACCATCCGGCCCGAGACCCGGCCGTTGACCGCCACCACCCGCGCGCCCGCGAGCCGTCCGACGCCCAGGAAGTTCGGCCACAGCTCCTTCTCGACGACCACCAGCAGATCCGGGCAGAGGCGCCACATCGCGAGGGCCATCGTATCCGGCCAGTCGAACGGGAAGTAGAACAGCGCGTCCGCCTCTTTACAGCTTCTCCGGGCGACCGCCATCCCGGCCTCCGTGTGGGTGGAGACTGCGATCCCGGCCGCCGGAAACCGCCGCCGCAGCTCGGCCACCACGGGGGTCGCCGCGCCCATCTCCCCCGCGGACACCGCGTGCACCCAGATCCGCGGGCTAGCGGCCGCGGCCAGGCGGGGAACGATCCCCAGGCGGTGCCGCCACAGGCCGACAGGCTTCCGCCTCACGATGAGCCGCCACGCGAGCCAGAGCGCAATCGCCGGCAGGAAGATCACGAGGACGAGGTTGTAGGCCAGCAGTTCCAGCGCCAGCCACAGCATCGGACCGGGCCTCGCCCTCATGGGTTTGCCGGAGCCTCCTGCCTGGGCGGCTGGAGCTGGGCCTCGTAGAGCCGCGTGTAGAGGCCCCCCTGTCGGAACAGCTCCTCGTGGGTGCCGTCCTCCGCGATGTGTCCATCTGCGAGCACGAGAATCCGGTCGGCCCGGTGGATCGTGGAGAGCCGATGGGCGATGATGAGCGTGGTTCTGCCTTCCATCAAGCGCTCGAGCGCCTCCTGCACCAGGGCCTCCGACTCCGCGTCCAGGGCGCTGGTGGCCTCATCCAGGATCAGCATCCGGGGATCTCTCAGGATCGCCCGCGCGATCGCGATGCGCTGCCGCTGCCCCCCCGACAGCTTCGTCGCCCGCTCCCCGACGGGCGTATCGTAGCCCTTGGGCAGATCGCGGACGAACTCCTCCGCGTTCGCCGCGCGCGCCGCCGCCTCGATCTCCTCCTGGCTCGCCTCGGGCCTCCCGTACGCGATGTTCTCGCGCACGGAGCCGCTGAACAGAATCGGCTCCTGGGGCACGATCCCGATCTGCGCGCGCAGCGATCGGAGCGTGACGGTCGCGACGTCCACGCCGTCGATCTCGATTCTCCCGTCTGTCGGGTCGTAGAACCGCGGCACCAGGTTCGCCATGCTCGTCTTCCCGGCCCCGCTCGCGCCGACCAGGGCCGCGACCTGCCCGGCCTNNGAAACTCCACGTGGCGGAACCCGACCTCGCCCCGCACGCGCGGCAGCTCCCTCGCCCCCTCGCTCTCCGGCACCTCCTCTTCCGCGTCGAGAATCTCGAAGACCCGGTCCCCCGCGGCCGCCGCCTGCTGCCCGGACAACCAGATCTTGCCCAGCAGCCCCAGCTTGCTCCCCAGCCGCTGACTCACATAGGCGAACGCGATGAGCGTCGCCAAGCTCAGAGGCCCCTTGATCGTGAGGTATCCGGCCACATAGATCAGCAGCAGCATCCCCACCGCGCTGATGAACTCCACCAGGGGCACGAGCACCGCGATCACCTTTGCGACCCGCATATTCGCGCGGAAGTTCCGGGCGTTGATGGTCTGGAACCGATCGATCTCCCGCTGCTCCATGCCGAAGAGCTGCACCGTTTCGATCCCGCTCAGCCGCTCCTGCAGGAACGAGTTCAGCGTGCCGAGGCGCACCTGAACCTCGCGCGTCAGGCGCCGCAGCCGCTCCCCCGAGTGTGCGATGACCAACGAGATCCCGGGCATGCAGGCCAGCGCGAACAATGTCAGCCTCCACTCCAGAGAGGCCATGAGCCCCACCGCGATGATCATCGCGAACGGGGACCGCGCCGCCTCCAGCAGGTCATTGCTCAGGGCCCGCTGGACAACCACCACATCGTTGCTCACCCGAGACAGCAGATCCCCCGTCTCCCGAGATCGGTGGAAGGTCAGCGACTGTCGCATCAGATGCTCGTAGAGCCGCTGCCGAAGGTCCCTGATCAGCCCCTGTGCAAACCGCTGGGCCAAGTATGTCCGTCCGAACCCGAACGCGCACTTCGCGAGCCACGCCGCCAGGGTCAGCAGAATGAAGAGCAGCAGGCTCCTCAGCCGCTCTGACTCGCTCCCGCCGACCACCCACCCGAGCCGCTGGATCCAGTCCACCGAGGCCGCCGGGGCCTGCTCCCCGAGCGCGGCCGGCGAGGGGGCAATCGCGAGAAACGTCAGCGCGACCAACACGGGGATGACCGCGGTGTCGATGATCGTCTCCCCGATGATCGACCCGAGCGCGGCCCACGCGGACCAGAGCCCGCTCCGTGTCTCGCGCACCAGCCGGCTCAGCACGCGCACCGCCTCCCGGGCTCCCGCGCCTCCCGTGCTCGCCGTCGGCGAGTTCACCTCCGCCCTCCCTGTCGCCAGCGCGCCGCCTCCACGCCCATCGCTCTCATCCCGGGCGAAGCGAACGGTCCGGGCCTTCGCTCAGCGCCCGCTCCGATCCCTCCGCCATCATCTCCAGCACCAGGCCGGCCGTCCGATCCGAGGCTCCCATCTCCCCCAGGCTTCTNNCCTCCGGCCTCGCGTATCTCCACAGCAGCTCGGGGACCACCTCCCGGCCCGCGATGATGTTTGGCATCCCCGCCCGCCACTGGTTCCCCATGACGCCCCGCACCAGCAGAAACTGCACCGTCGTCCCCGGGCTCGCCTTGTAGACCACGACCATTGGAATGCCCAAGCAGGCGAACTCCAGCGTCGCCGTCCCCGAGCACACCGCCGCCGCGCTCGCCAGCTGCAGCGCGTCGTAGTCCATCCCCTGGAGCAGCACGATCCGCACCCCGACGCGATCGAAGGC
>JABAOC010013785.1_pt2 | contig 14246 bp, 17 predicted proteins | sample 7062161 | NCBI WGS metagenome assembly JABAOC01 (sample SAMN14538625, study PRJNA623070) | marine sediment metagenome | biome: marine biome [ENVO:00000428]; feature: marine pelagic biome [ENVO:01000023]; material: deep marine sediment [ENVO:00002113] | place: India: Gulf of Khambhat ... | reverse complement strand
AGTTTATTCCATCCTCTCCAGCCTGTCGAAACTGCCCTTAAGACAGGATATCGCTGTCACAGGATCGCTTAACCAGAAGGGAGAAATCCAGCCTATAGGGGGGGTCAACGAAAAAATCGAAGGATTCTTCGATGTCTGCAAGGCGAAAGGCTTGACAGGGTCACAGGGAGTCATCATCCCTCATCAGAACATCCAGAATCTCATGCTTCGGAAAGAAGTGATCGAAACAGTCAAGCAGGGAAAATTCCATATCTATCCGGTCAAAACTATCGATGAAGGAATCGAAATCCTGACCGGCATCAAAGCCGGAAAACGAAAAGCCGATGGGACGTTTGAAGAAGATACGGTGAATTATCTTGTCGACGAAGAGCTGAACAGACTGGCGAAAAGCTGGAAAACATTCACAGGACCAGCCGAAAAAGAAAAGGAATCAAAAGAAGAAAAAAACAAATAAAGAGAATTATTCACGAGTCGAGGTTGCCGTAGACTCCGTTGCGAAGAGCGTAGCGAATGTAGTAATTTTATTTCAAACAAAAGGTTGAGATTGCCACACCTCCTTCGGTCGCTCGCAATGACTTCGCTTTGCTTGATGCTAACAAGTTCTTTCCAGTGGCCCGCGATGACAATCCTAATCTAACAAAGGTCGTCAGATTTGCTCGCCCGGAGGGGAAATGATGCCAACTTTAAGAAAATGAGGACTGTCCCTTTCAGTCCTTATTTTAAGAAAAGAGGGACTATCCCCCTTTTTAGAAGAATGAAAAAGGTGTCGGCAGATTTTTTGAAAAATTCAGGCTAGGCCAGGTTTTTACCTAGATTAAATCGACTTGACTTTTTAGACTGTCCACCTCCTTCCGGGTCAGAAATCGCCATTTTCCTGTTTGGAGCTTGCCCAACCTCATACCCCCGAATCCAACCCTCTTGAGCCGAAGGACTCTATGACCGACAGCCTCAAACATCCTTTTCACTTCTCTCTTTCTTCCCTCATGAATTTCTATCCTGAGAAGAGTCTTTTTCGCACTGCCACTCAGCTTGGCTATCCTCGCCGGAGCTGTCTTTTTTCCATCTATGTAAACTCCTCTTTCTAGCCGGGAAATCTTTGAAGATCCCGGCACTCCCTTGATTTCAACGACATAATTCTTCGGGACTCTGTAACGAGGGTGAGCGAGGCGGTGTGCCAGTTCGCCGTTATTCGTCAAGAGCAAGAGGCCCTCACTGTCATAATCCAGTCTCCCAACAGGATAAATTCTCTCTTTCAGAGAAGGCAGCAGCTCTTTGATCGTCGGTCTCCGGAAAGGGTCCTTGAGTGTGACCAGATACCCTGGAGGTTTATTGAGCATTAAGTAGATCATCTCTTCTTCTTTCTCTACTCTTTTGCCGTCCAACTCAACTCTGTCTTTCTCGTCATCGATCTTGGTGCCCAGTATCCGGACCACCCGGCCGTTGACCGTAATCCTTCCCTCCACAATCATCTTATCCACTTCCCTTCTGGAGGCCACTCCTGCCTGAGCCAGGAACTTGTTCAACCGGATTCGCATCTTTAATAGTCCCTCCCGAGCAGATGAACGTTCCCTATCCTCACATTCTGCAAACCAGCCTCATGAGCCGCATGCCTGCACTCTTCGGCATGGCGGCGAGAGGTGACAGGCATGTCCCGGAAATAAAAATGAGGGTAAAATCCGAGTAGAGCATAGGGAATATTCGGATCGAAGCCGACTATAAATTCAGCGATCTGGAAGACTTCCTCCTTCTCGACATAACCCGGGACGAGAAGAGTGCTGGCCACAACCAGGGGAAAGTCTTCACGTTTTTTGATCCACTTTGACGCCAATTCAAAATTGCTCTTTGTCTGACTGTTGCTTCGCCCACACAGAGCCACATTCAAGTTCTGATGATACGTCTTCAAGTCAAATTTGACGCAGCCGCCGCTTTCCAGAGCGATCCCCAGGATTTCTTCTAAAAGCCGGCTGTCCATAGTCCCGTTCGTTTCCCAGCAGACTCTCAAAATCTTCTTGTTCTTCCGGTCGATGGCGAGACGGGATGTCTGAATCGAATGAAGAAGTTGGGGAGACGGATCGCCTCCGAAGTAGCAAATACAGGACGTCATCCTGTCCACGGCTTGCGCCAATTCCTGAGATGTATGAGGCTTCTTATCGCGCAGGTCTTCCCGATAATGCCAGTTCTGGCAGAACAGGCAGTTGAACGTGCACCCATGATAGAAAACAGCCAGGTTTTTATACCCGTATTCAGGACCCCGGGAATAAGAAAATTCAGGGAATCCGGCGCTCGTGCCGCCCGGACAGGCCCAATCAGCCACACAATTCGTGGGCAAAGAGTCATAATACCAGGAAAAGTAGCCGTCCTCAGGAAGAGGTGTGATTTGTGTGCCATCCCTGTTTTCCCTCACTCCGCAGTAGCCTGCATCTCCTTCTCCTATTTTGCACCGGTTGAAGCAATACCGGCAGGTGATGCCTTTTTTGTCACGAGGCGGAGAAGAAGGAAGGTCGAAATGCTCTCTTGACGCATGATGAGCTCTCTGGATGTGGGACTCGACTGATCGGAAATCTTCAAGGATGCATTCGCGGCACACGCCCAGGAACTGAGATATAAGGGCGGAGTCTGTCCCGCAGTTGATGCATTTCCCCATCTTCAGAGATAGAGTCCTACTCATCCATGAGGAAGTCAGACGGACTTCCTCACTTTATGAAAAAAGCGCTATGAAGAGATTCTTTGAGTTAGAAATAAATGTTGATCCCGGCACCGAAGGAATAATTCCCCAAATCCAAGGTTTGCCCTTCGATTGCGACCTCACCGGGACGGTATTTTCCTTCGAATAAAATCCCAATTTTCGAAATCCTGAGTTCTACACCGCCTCCAAAGTTAAAGCCCCAATCATTATCATCGCCAACGTTCTTTATATCTGCTAGGTAAGTGCCGTAACCCCCTGTGGCATACAATTTGAGGAACTTTAAAGAAATGGGAATGATCTTCACGTTTGCGCCGATGTACTGGTACACAAGTGTTTCTCCATTCCAATCCACTACTCCGCTTACAGTCTGAACAATCTCATAGTCAGAACGGATGTATGTTGCCTCAATGGCAAACATTGCAAAGCTCAATCCTATCTGACCTCCATAAAAAAGCGATGTGCCCGTGTCAAACTCAAGAGTCGGTACTTCCAAACTCTGAGCATGATATCCGAGCTGAGCCCCGATGTAGAGCTTCTGCGCGTGGAGGCCAGAAGCCGATAAAAGCAAAAAGGCAACAACCAAACCAGAAATCATGATTTTTTTCATTTTTTCACCTCACTTCCTTATTTATGCAAATCCAAGACCTCGCCCGAATTAATTGAAACTCACTATAAATAAATAAGATAATATCTTCAAAATGTCAAGTCAAACACACCTCCCTATCACTCATCGAGCCGCGGTTTAGCCAGGATCTCCATGACACGGAGGTCAAAAAAAGTTTGCGCGTTCGCCGGACGAAGAAGAATGGCGGTGTCCGCGCCGCGAGCGGTGCCTCCCACAGCCACACAGGGCTCCCTGGTGGAGATGAATCCTGCATCAGCGGCCATTAATGTAATCTCGATGGCCACTTTTGTTCCTTCGCCAAAAATCCGCAGCGTGTAGGCCATTATCTCCTCGAGCTCGTATGTTCCCAGTTTCTTCCTGACCGCCCGGCCCACTCCTCCCAGAGCATGCTGGCAGGTCAGGATCCTGGCTCCAGCATCTTCAATTATTGTGCGGGATTCTTGCTGAAATTCCTGGTAATCCGGTTCCATAAATCCGGTGGAGTGCGTGACAATCACCAAGTTCTTCACTTTAAAGAGTTCCGCAGCCAACACGCCTGTCCTTCCCGATGAGGAGGCCACGACCACGTTCTGAATTCCGAGCTCTTCGGCTCGATTCACGGCAATCTCCAGAGTTCTTCTGGTGTTTTTCCCGCCCGCATCCTTAAAATAAACACACGGAATGGACAACTCAGAGGTGTTCTTACTTTTTTCAGCCGACATACTCGATTCTCCTTTTATTTAAAAATACGAGGATAGGAAAATGGGGAGAGGATGATTTTTAGGGACTGTCCCCGTTTTTCCTTCATTTTTCTTCACTAAGGTGTGATTAAGATTTTTATAATCTCTGGCTTTTGAGCTATGGCTAAAGCCTCTTCGAATTTATCCAGAGGAAAATCCGCGTCCACCAGGGCCTCAACATCAATTGATTTCTTTTTTAGAACATCGATGGCTTTAGGAAAAGGGCCACAGCGAGAGCCGAGGAGCTGAATCTCATCGACGACAATCTTAGATATATCAACACCTGCCTTCTGTTTGAAAGTACTCTTGAGCACAACCCTCCCTCTTGGCTTCACCCGGAACAAAGCTTCTTCAATCCCCGTCTCTTCACCCGTGGCTTCCACCACAACGTCAAACTCCTGCTCAAATTTTTCTCCGGAAAGTGATGTGGAGATATCTCTTTTCTTCAAGATTTCAAGCTTCCTTTTATGTTTGCCGCGACAGTTCACTTCTTCAGTCCTTAGCTTCATGACCTGAGCCACGAGCAAACCCAGCTTGCCATCTCCCAGGATAAGCACTGAATCTTTTCTGCCAAGAGGTATTTGCTCCAGAATCTCAAGCGCCGCCGCCAGGGGCTCGACGAAGACTCCTTCTGCATCCGAGATGTTTGAGGGAAGAGGATGAAGATTCTTCAAAGGAAGAGTCAGAAACTGAGCAAAAGCTCCATCCCTGTTCTGGATACCCAAAACGCTCCTTGAGAGACAATGAAGGTCCAAACCTTTTCGGCAGAGGTCGCATTCTCCGCAAGAAAGGTTTATCTCTCCAACGACTCTTTTACCCACCCAGCTTTTTTTTGGAGCCTGTATGACCTGACCCACAAACTCATGCCCGAGCACGCCTTCAAATCCCATGTACCCCTTCACCAATTCCAAATCTGTGTTACAGATCCCGGCCTTGAGAACCTTGATTAACGCCTCATTCTCTAAAGGGGAAGGCTGAGGAATATCCTCGAGACGAAGCTCTCCCTTTTCCAAGACTACGGCTTTCATTTACCCTGTCTCATTGTGTGTTCTCTCTGAAAAGTTGTCAAGAAAAAAGAAGAAACGTATTTTTGGGGTCAGGGCTCGACATTAGACATTCATTATGAGTAAACACCATTTCTCCAAAAATTATTGTATTGTTTGACGCTTTTGGCGGCGAGATGTCGAATGTCGAGCCCTGACCCCAAAAAAAGAAAGAAACGAAAACCTTTGCTTCCATGTCTCGTATCATTTAGAGTAAAATATTTTAGAAGACGATGGCGAGAATAGATTTATCCGAATCCGTGTCCATGGCCATGGGATCTCTCTGGTCCAATAAATTGAGGACATTCCTGACACTATTGGGCATCATCATCGGCGTCCTGACCATCATCGCGGTGGTTTCCATCATTCAGGGTTTAAACAACTATGTCTACACCCAGTTTGCCTTTTTTGGCGCGAACGATTTCACAGTTTCCAAGTTTGCTATGACCGGGGGCTCCTTGAGTGAGTACCGGGAGATGCTCAAGCGAAAAAACCTGACGCTGGACGAGATGAGAATCCTTCGCCAGAAGTGCCAATCCTGTGAACTGGTGGGCGCGTCTGTCTCCACGAGCCGGACCGTCAAATTCAGGAATCAATACTTGAGAGATGTGGAGATCAGAGGGATCACTCACCTGGACCACATGATCGGCTCCGTGTTGGAACTGGACAGAGGACGGCACATCTTGAAGGAAGACGATGACCACTCCCGCTCTGTCTGCATCATCGGCGCCGATATTGTCGAGAAGCTGTTTCCTTATCTGGACCCGCTCGGCAAGTGGATAAAAATAGGCTCGCACAACTTTCTGGTGGTCGGAATCGGCGAGAAAAAAGGGAAGCTCCTGGGAATGAGCCAGGATAATTATGTCAGGATTCCCATCTCCACTTTCCATAAGATCTACGGCTCGAGAAGGAGCATCAACATCAACATCCACACTTCCTCTCAGGAGCAGATGGAGAAATCTCAGGAGGAAGTGAGGACTATCCTTCGCTCCCGCCGCCATCTCTCCTTCAACGACAAAGATGATTTCTCCTTTGCGAGCTCAGAGACATTCATTGATATGTACCGAACAGCGACATCAAGCATCTATTTCGCCATGATCGCTATCTCTTCCATAGCCCTTCTCGTGGGTGGAATCGTGGTCATGAACATCATGCTCGTGGCTGTCACCGAACGGACAAAGGAAATCGGCATCCGCATGTCTGTCGGCGCGCGGCGGATGGATATCCTTTTCCAGTTTCTGATCGAATCAGCCGCTATTTCCACAACTGGCGGGTTGATCGGAATTCTCATCGGATTCATTATCGCCAAAATCGTATCGGCCGCGACCTCTCTGCCCTCGACCCTAGACCCCGGCTCCATTATTGTCGCCATCATCGTCTCCGGGTCTGTGGGCATCTTTTTCGGGCTTTATCCGGCCAACAAGGCGGCCAAGCTGAATCCCATCGAAGCATTGAGGTCAGAACAATGAGATTGGGCATACTGAAAGAAATCGTTCAGATGGCATTCGATTCTCTCAGGAGCCATAAACTCCGCTCTTTCCTGACGCTGCTGGGAATCATGATCGGAGTGATGACAGTCATCGGAATGGTCTCGATCATCCAGGGACTGAACCGAGCGTTCCTCGCCGAACTGGAATCCGCCGGTTCAGACCTGATCATGATCACCAAAAACGACCCCGTTCAAATGGGAAACCGGACCGAGGAAGAAAGACAGAGAAAGGACCTCACCTTTGAAGATGCATTGGCCATAGAGAACGAATGTTCGCTGGTCAAGGCCGTCGCTGTCGACCTGGCTGCGAATATTTTCGAGAGCATTCCGATCAAATACCAGAACATAAAAAGTCAGGATGCTTTTATACTGGGAATGAACGAAAAATGGCCCGAGGTTATCACCCTTTATCTGCCGACATCCGGACGATTCATAACCGATTCCGATATCCAGCACCGGGCCAAAGTCTGCGTTCTGGGTTCTGAACTAGCTGAGACTCTCTTTCCCCATACAGATCCTCTAGAGAAAAAAATCCGGATCGGCCCTGAAGAATTCACGGTCGTGGGTGTGCTCCAAAAAAGAGGAAGCATGTTCGGACAGAGCCGGGATAACTTTGTCGGAATCCCCATCACCACTCTCATGAAGTACTATGCCTACGATCTGGAACGTATCGAGATCATCGCCATACCCAGGGGACACGGCAACATCCAGGAGGCGATGGACCAGATCATCAACGTGCTCCGGACAAGAAGAAAGGTGGGATTCGGCAAACCCAATGACTTCGCGATCTACACGCAGGATACCTTTATCGACCTCTACAACCGATTGACCGGAGCTGTTTTCCTGGTAATGATTACCATCTCCTCCATNNCTCCTCCATCGGACTTCTTGTGGGTGGGATCGGTGTGATGAATATCATGCTTGTCTCTGTCAAGGAAAGAACCCGCGAGATCGGCATCCGTAAAGCTCTCGGCGCCCGCTCATCGGATATACTCAAGCAGTTTTTGATCGAAGCGATCTTTTTAACCGGAGTCGGGGGAATTTCCGGTGTGGTCATCGGATTCGGTATCGCTTTCCTTGTCAAAGCCGCGACTCCCCTGCCGGCGTCAGTCACTCCCTGGTCCGTGATCGCAGGATTGCTCGTCTCCATTTCCGTGGGGCTTTTCTTCGGGATCTTCCCGGCACAAAAAGCCGCCAAGCTCGACCCAATTATCTCCCTCCGCTACGAATAAGAAAGCTCAGGGCAGGAGATTCCGAAAACACGCCACTTTTACCCCGACAAGCACCTCGGGGGGAACAGCTGCACTCTATTTGTTCCGACGTTCGCCTCACGCCGCTTATGGATCTCTGCCTCCCCTTTTCAGGCATGACCTTCACTTCTGCCCTGCGGATGATGGGAACCTGCCCTTTGGAATCCCCGCTGATTTGTGTCCGATGAGAGATTTTTGAAGCGGAGATTACCCAACTGTCTCGATCCTGGAGCAAATTGACTAGGATGAGTAAATTAATATGTTGGGAATCTTCTATCACTATAGATTTTAGCAAAAGGAAGCCTTTTATTTTAAAGGGGCCGGGATATTATACTTGACTAAGCTCAGGGTACTGTCTTCATTCTCATTGAACATAAATAAATCATTATCAGATATCGTCATTGACCAAAATAGAATCCCATCAAGACGGCTATATCCAATCGGCAAGTAAAAATTATCTATTAGATTTCCTGCTGATGAATAGACGTCGACTAAAATTCCCTTGTTTTTCTGAATAGTGGAAGTGACAACCCAAAGATTCGTTTTATGAAGAAGCAATTTCTGAACATCGTTATGGAATTCTACTGGATACCATTTCTTGCGCTCATCCGAATCTTTCACCCTTATGCGCTTATAATCCCTTTTAAGAACTGAAACTATTTTCATGTCCATCAGGTCAAGCAGTTTGATACTGTAATCTGGAGTATGGCTTATATACAGGAACCTCGAATTGCTGCCGGCCCATATTAGCTTGTTAATTATTTGATAGCCTCCGCTCACTTTAGAAGCCATCGTGGGAAAGTTCAATCCGCTTTTATTCGCAGTCCCATCCTTGCGAACAACATATAAATTTTGATTAAACGATGTAATACCCTCTTTCCCTTTGAATTCCTGTGGAATCCAGTCGACAAAATAATACTTATCTTTGTAAAATGCCAATACATCGGTGAAGCGTTTTTTCTCCAACTTTTGTTCCCGTATAAAATCTCCATCCATTTCCAGTTCGATAATTTTATTCTTGGTCCTTTCGTAAATAATTATTCTGTTAGCAATTATCAGAATGCTGCCTATCTGTTTCATTTCTCCAGGTCCCTCGCCTTCTCTAAACAGATCCTCGATAAATTCTCCCCGCGAATCGAATCTATACATCTTGTTGCCTTCGTTGACGACAATTGAGCCATCGGGAGCAATTATTGTTTGGTATGGTGCTTTGAAAAAGAACCCATCTCCATCATCAATCCTCATAGCTTCAACCAGCTTGAGTGTCCGTATCTCATTTCTCTGTAACTGCTCAACAGCTATTTCTGTGACTGTAACAGATGGGCTGAGATTGAGTGCAAAGATTAACAACGTTAAAATGAAGGAAAAAAAGATGATTGAGCACCGCATCGCGGGGTGTCCCCCTTACAAAGATTATATATTATGCTAGGGAATAATTACTAGGAGTAAAAATTTGCTTCTCGGCTGGACAAGTCCATTAAAAGTAAAATGACATATAAAGAATTTGATAATTAAATCTTTTTTTCGATGAATTGCTGGGCCTTTTCAAGAGCCTGAGCAATACTCTCCGCTCTCTCACCAGCGAGCTCGACCAGAGAGGACCTTCCTCCTCCTTTTCCGTTTATCAGAGGCGACACCAGAGGCACGAGTTCTCTCATATCGATGCTGAGTTTCTCAGAACAGGCCAGGATGAGATGTCCTCTCTCCTCTCCTTTCAATCCGAAGAGGATGACGAAATCGCCTTGGCGGATGATGTTCAGCGCCAGAGACCTCACTTCCTCGTGGGTTTTCTCCGCAAAGATCTTCTTGAGTATCTTGCCCTTCGCGCCTTCGATGATTTCTCGAGCTTCATACCTGGCTATTCTTTCCCGCATCTTCCTGATCAAACTCTTCTGGGATTTCAGGTCTGAAAACAGCTTCTCGATGGAAGAGGGAACCTCCTGTTCATGGACGGTCAATCTGTTTGAAAGCTCACGCAGTATTCTGTTTTTCAACAGATAATCCAGAAAAGCTCTTCGGCCGCAGATAAAATCAAAGCGGAGGTTGTCCCTGATCCTCTCCCATCGGAGTATTTTTATCAAACCCACCTCACCTGTCCTGCGGACATGTGTCCCTCCACACGCCGAATAATCGAAATCAGAGACTTCAACCACTCTGATGAGACCTTTTTTCTTCGGTGGCCTTCTCAACGGTAGAGTCCCGATTTTATCCTCAGGTAAAGAATGTATCTTCACTTCTCTGTCCTGATATATGATCTCATTGGCCCGAGTTTCCACGCGTGCGAGGTCTTCTTCGGAAACCTTCCTCAGATCCATCTCCAGAGTCGAGGTGGCTTCTCCCAAATGGAAAGCGAGCGTTTCCGCTGCCAAGAGCTCGTGAAAGCTTTGCGAGAGGATGTGCTGGCCCGAGTGCTGCTGCATATGGTCGAAACGGATTTCCCAGTCTATTTTTCCTTTTATGCTCTCTGCCTGGATATCCTTTTCAAGAAGATGGATGACCCGGCCGTCTTCTTCGAAAACCTTGACCACTTCAACTCCGTCTATCCACCCTCTATCCTGAGGCTGTCCTCCGGATTCCGGGTAAAAACAGGTCTGGTCGAGGATGACTGCCGGTTTTTGTTCCCGCTTCCCTTTCTCAATGATTCGCGCCGTAAACTCAACCTGGTACGAATCATCATGGTACAGCCGTCTTGTTTCCTGTTTCATCTGTCTCTCCTTCTCTTGGATCGCCGCATGACTCCTCTTTTTATGAATAGACCAGGTTAAAGGATGCGCAGGAACAATAATACCAAAAAAGCCGCTATAAAGATAACCACAGTGGGCCAGAGCAGTATTTTGTAGACATCGCGCAAGTCGGCTTTAAAAAAGTCCAGGGTCAGAACCAGGCAGAGGTGTGCGGGGGAAAGAAGAATCCCCACAAAACCACTGACATAGGCAAACAGCACCAGCACCATATCCGGATTTTCCGAGCCAAAGATCGGAAGCAAGATAGGAAAGGAAATGCCCACATAGGCGTGATTGACACCCGTCAGCAGAGTTCCCAGGAAGAGAACAAGACCTAGATCCCAGTTCTTCTTGATCAAAAAGAGGAGGACAAGGACGATAAGAACGATTCTTAAAAGATCCGCCATTATTCCCAAAAAAAAGGCAAAGGGGTCGCATCTCAACATTCGACATTTCTCATGGAATTATCGGAAGCGAAGGTTTTTATCCGTTTATGAATTGAGCAATAAATAAAGATTAAGTAAATGTCGAATGTTGAGATGCGACCCCTTTTATTTATAAGGAAGACAGGATGCGCGCTGTTATCTTGAAGTGTTTCTTGGCGACCTTATCCAGGGCCTGGACACCTTGGGCTTTGACCAACTTCAACCCGGCTTCCTCCACAAAAGGGGAAGCCCCCTTTGGAAGATCAATACCGATATCCTGGGAAAGAAAATAAAGCCGTTTTAAAAACTCTGCTCTAGCCAGAATCGAGGCCGCCGCCACGGCTAAATCGGCTTCCGCTTTGGGCCTCTGGATGAGCTCGATATTCTTTCCTCTTTTCATCAACGCGTTGAGGACATAAGCCTTGTCTCCAAACTGGTCTGTGATGGCCAGCTTACAATTGACATCCTCCAGTACGTTCTCGATAGCTCGGGAATGGGCCCAGGCAAGGATACGGTTGAGGTTCCTCAGTTTGGTGTAAAGCTCGTTATACTTTTCCGGGCCGATAGCAACGATCGAATGCGTGAATCCCTTTTTAACCAGATCGGCCAATTCGCGGACCCGGTTATCGGAGAATCTTTTGCTGTCCTTCACTCCCAGTTCAGAAAGCACTTTCTCCTGGTCTTCGGGAAGAAAGACGCCTGCCACGACCAGAGGACCGAAATAATCCCCTTTTCCAGATTCATCGGTCCCGATTCTTCCTTTTTCGGCGGGAAAAAGATCAGATTGTTTCATCGAATCCCTATTGAATCCTCACCGCAGGAGGAAACGGCTTTTCGCTTCTTTGATTAAATCCGGCCTGAATTTCGGATGGGCAATGTTGATCAAAGCCACGGTTCTCTCCTGCAAGTTTTTTCCATGAAGGTAGGCCACACCGTATTCTGTGACCACATACTTGACATCGCCTCTGGTCGTGACCACTCCTGCGCCTTTTTTCAGAAAAGGCACGATCCTGGAAATCTCATCATTCCTGGCTGTCGAAGGAAGAGCAATAATCGGTTTGCCTCCCTTCGAATGAGCCGCTCCCCGAATGAAATCAACCTGCCCTCCAAAACCACTGTATATGTATGTCCCGACCGAGTCAGAACAGACCTGACCTGTTATATCCACCTCGATGGCAGAGTTGATGGCTATCATATTTTCATTCCGGGAAACATTGAACGGGTGATTTGTGTAATCCGTGGGATGGGCTTCAAAAACAGGATTATTGTCCGCGAAATCATAAAGCGTCTTGGAGCCGAGAATAAACGTCAAAATCACTTTGTACGGATGAAATGTTTTTTTGGCTCCAGTGATGATACCGGCTTCGATGGCTTCCATCACTCCATCGGAAACCATCTCCGTGTGGATGCCCAAATCACGCCTCTCCTTTAATGCAGAAAGGACTGCATCAGGAATTCCACCGATTCCCAACTGCAAGGTCGAGCCATCTTCGATCAATTCAGCGATAAAATGACCGATTTTCCTTTCAACTTCAGTGAAAGGATTTCTTTTAAGCTGGGGCAACTTCTCGGAAATTTCCACGATTTTGTGGACCCGGGAGACGTGGATAAAGGAGTCTCCTAAAACGCGTGGCATCTTTTCGTTGACCTGGGCGATGACAATTTTCGCTTTTTCCGCGGCCGCTTTCGACGCCAAAACTTCGACTCCGAAACTCATGAATCCATGCTCGTCCGGGGGAGAGAGATGGAGCACGGCGACATCAAGGGGCATTTGATCAGAATAAATCAAGCCGGGAATCTGGTGCAGAAAAATGGGAATATAGTCCGCTCGTCCCTCGTTAATAGCTTTCCTATCTGCCGGCCCGACAAATAGAGAATTGTGGCGGAAATGCCCCTCCATCTCAGGACTGGAGAGAGGGTCTTCGCCTAAAAGAAGAACGTGAGTCAGCTCGACATCCTCAAGCTCGTCTTTCCTTGAAGCCAAAGCATTCATCAACACATACGGAGTGGCCGCGTTTCCACTGATATAGACCCGGTCACGACTCTGAATCACAGAGACTGCGTCTTTGGCAGTGACCAGTTTCTTTTTGTAATCATCTACCNNGATTGCCACGCAAGCTCGCAATGACACACATGAGGTTGCCACGCAAGCTCGCAATGACATCATTCTAACATTCTTCATATTTCTAACATTCCTCATAAATAATTTTGTTGTTATGTTCATCAATCCGATGATTTTTTGCATTTTTTATGGAACATTGAATTCTTCTTGATATTGAGGCTTTTCCGGATATTGTGTTTTATTTCTTGCCTTTGACCGTCTTGGCTCTCTGTTTTTTTCCCTTTAAGGATTTCAAGTATTTATCCATCTCGGCGGCAGCCACCCGCGCATCTCCCATGGCCAGGATAACCGTGGCTCCTCCGCGTATGATATCTCCTCCCGCATAGACGCCTTTCATGCTTGTGGCCATGGTGTCCCAATCGACTTCCACATTCCCCCATTTTCCCACTTCAAGTTGAGGTGTAGTCTGAGGGATCAAGGGATTCGGGCTGTTTCCGATGGCCACCACAACCAGGTCCACTTCCATGATAAACTCTGAACCTTCAATTGGAATCGGCCGGCGCCTTCCGGAAGAGTCTGGTTCCCCGAGTTCCATCTGTATACACTCCATGGCCTTCACACAGCCCTTTTCGTCCCCGATAAACTTTGTTGGGGTTGTCAGGAGGTGAAATTTTATGCCTTCTTCTTCCGCATGATGCACCTCTTCGACTCTGGCCGGCATTTCAATCCGGGAACGACGGTAGACAATAGTCGAGGTTTCGGCACCGAGCCTCTTGGCCGTCCGCACCGAATCCATGGCCACATTCCCACCGCCCAACACCACGGCATTTTTTCCAAGATAGACAGGCGTATCGTATTCGGGAAAGTCATACGCCCTCATCAGGTTGACGCGTGTTAAGTACTCATTCGCCGAGTAGATGCCCACCAGATTCTCTCCCGGAATCCTCATGAAATTCGGCAATCCCGCTCCTGTCCCCACAAAAAAAGCGTCATAGCCATCCTTTTTCAAATCTTCAAGCGTTGCCGTTAAGCCCACAACAAAATTAGTCTTAATCTCCACTCCCAATTTCTCAAGATACTCCACCTCCGCCTGAAGGGTATTTTTCGGCAGCCGGAACTCCGGGATTCCGTACACCAGGACGCCTCCGGCCACATGGAGTGCTTCGAATATAGTCACCTGATGGCCCTGTTTAGCCAGGTCTCCAGCGACTGTCAATCCTGCCG
>JABAOC010006165.1_pt7 | contig 14251 bp, 13 predicted proteins | sample 7062161 | NCBI WGS metagenome assembly JABAOC01 (sample SAMN14538625, study PRJNA623070) | marine sediment metagenome | biome: marine biome [ENVO:00000428]; feature: marine pelagic biome [ENVO:01000023]; material: deep marine sediment [ENVO:00002113] | place: India: Gulf of Khambhat ... | reverse complement strand
TTATGGTCGCGTAGATGTAGTCTATCGCCCGGACAGGCCTCACGGCCAAGTCGACTCTGACTATTCCCTGAGCGAAGTCGAGTTGTGAGCTGTATACATCCACAATGAAAGCTGGCTCTGAACCGTCTGTGCTCGGCACGATCGCACCCTCGTTCTCCATCCGTAGCATCAGTTCCGTGATCTTCTCCTTGAGGGCGGCCCTGCCCGTGGCGTTGTTCAGGGTGCCGATGAACTGGTCGCCGGTGGCCTTCACGAGCCTCACCGCGTGGTCCGTTGTCCGGGTAACGTTGATCTGCTCCTTACTTGTCGTGATTCCCTTGATGACGATTAGTCCTTTGCCCTTCTGTGCCCATACGGGCAGGATTCCGGCATTGAGTAGCTGCCTTGCCTGGGAGGGGGTGTATTTCTGCTCCAGCTCTGAGAGACCCGTCAAGGCCTTGAAGGTAGGTGACTCGTAGTAACTCAGTTTGCTGATTAGGCCGGCTACAGCGCCGGCGATACCGTGGGGCGCCACTAGTATGAATCTGTCGCTTGCGAGCACCTCCGTCCTCTTGATGATGTCGCTGATGGCCTCTCCTTCCTCCACGGACCCTAAGCCGATCCTGCCCATGGCCCAATTACTCATGTTGACGCAATGGGCCTCTATAAGGGCGTGGACCTTGGGATCCGTAACTTCGCAGGCGCACACCATGTCGACCTCAGCCTCAGCCTCCAGCCTCTCGAGGGCCGCCTCAAAGCTCTCCTCAGTTGGGTCGCCTGGAGGCTTTCCGCCTTTCAGCTTTCCCTCAACTGGGACAGGGTAGTTGCCCGGGGCCTTCGTCTTGGACCTCAGATCGTTGGCGTTGGCGAGGGTCGAGTTATCGTTGACGTATTTCACCAGGTACTTGTCGCTTCTCCTGTTCATGACGAGGTCGTCGAACACCTCGAAGACCACGCCGTCGCTCAGCAGTAACCTGACCGTGTTCTCCGTCGTACCAGGCTCAATCGAAAAGCCTATGTCATCGCCAGCTTCGCCAATGGCCTTTGCCACCAACTCCACGGTGTCCGCTTTCTCACTGTCCTTCNNACGACCTCGAAGACCCCGTTCTGGAAGCACTGTTTGGCATTCTGTGTCAGTGTGTACTCTGGACTGTCACCGAATAGGTCGGCAAACTCCCTCCAACTCCCCAAGTGGGTTGGGGTGAGTTCAGGACCCTTCTCAGCCGTCCCGATCATGCCCACGACTCCAGAGGGGTACGGTGCCGGTGGAATGATCTCCTTGATTACTTTAACCTCTACGCCAGGTATTACTCTTACCAAAGTAACCCTCTCGAACTAAGTCCATTTATTTAGTATTTTAAACTTTAGTACAGAATTTAAAAAATTACTGTGAGCGAACACAACCTTAAATGGAATAAAATAATAAAAAATGTGAATTATAAACAATAAAAAAGGTTCTTATCAAAAAAAAGAAGCCATTATATTCTGTTTAAATCATTACGCTATACTGGTACGTTTAGATTAAAATTTTAGGCGGATACCCCCAGTCCACCACACGGTGAGGGTTTACGCGAGTCGATGTCTCACTCGTAGTCGGCTACTGACTATAAGCGTTTTTTTTTTTTGGGGGGGGGCGGTGTTTGCTGTGCTAAAGTATGTTGGGCTTGTTTGGATTTAGTTGAATATGGTTGTGGCATGAGAGAACTGCATAATATGCTGTAACTGTCACACCGACTGCCCGGAAACATTCGAGGCCAGTGAGGATGATGGCAAGTCTCAGATAAAAGGGACTCACAGAGTGGACGGCGATATAACCAGAGGAATGTTTGATGGCTCGCTGGAGGGCTGCGCCCATACGGCGGAGGACCTTTGCCCCGTATCGATGATATTCGTGGAGTCATGACCATCAACTGTGCAGTGAAGGCTTGATCTCGGCACCCACATCACGGCATTGTCTATGATCGTGCCCACTAGCCTGTAATCAGGTCCTGTAGCTGAACCCTAACTCGTCTACAAGCTCCGAGCCGGAAGCGCTCAGCGACATGAGTGTGGATGGCTTGAGGTTTTTCTCGAACCTTGGCACCCAGGACTCCAGGCTGCGTTTCCCTATGTTGGGGTAGCTGATGGCCTTCACGGTGTAGCCTTCCTCGCTTTTCACGATGAAGAAGACTCGAAAATAAGGGAACTGCTTGAAGCCAAGTCTCTCATCTAGACAGGCTTCAAGGTCACCGTTTTCGCAGTCGAAGAAGATTTTCTGCTCGGCTCCGTACCATTCACGGAACATGTAGAAAGGTATCTCTATGCCAGGGTACTCGCTCTCTAAAGTGGTCAGGTGATCTCTGGCCTTCACTATGGAGTCGGGTGGCATTCAGGAAACAAAACATACCATGCGATATATACCTGATTACCACTCGTACAAATCATCGTCATGTGTCAGGGTACATGTTCGAGTCCCTCTAAATGACCCCGTCTTTCCTCTCAGGGGCTCTACTTGTTGCGTTGAACGCCGGCTTCTACTTTGGGTTTTACGGCGAAGAAGAGTTAATGGAAAACTAACAGCCCACCTAGCACACTCCAGTGCATCAAACCATGTGAAACAGGCGTATTCCCAGCGCCCACACTGTGACTCAACTTTAAATGTTTCGCTGGGGAATAGTTAACCGAGATATAATGGTAAATATAGCAGTTATCGGGGCCCTTGTCGTCATCGTCATCGGGTTATTGGCAGCCTCGATCCACGTCAACAACGAGTGGGATGAGTCGATCGTTCTGAGACTGGGTAAATACAACAGGCTCCAGAAAGCCGGGCTCTACCTCACGATCCCCGTGATCGAGAAGGCGACCTCCCTAGACAAGAGGGTGAGGACCATGGACATCCCGACGCAGGAAGCCATCACGAAGGACAACATTAGCGTCAGGGTGGACGCCGTGGTTTTCTACACCAGTGTTTTTCTGTTTATATTATATTAAATCGGGTGTATATCCGAGCAGTTTGGAGCGAGGGATCATCACAGGCGGGGAGTACGGAGCCCTCCTGATCAGGGCCCGGAACGATGTGAAGCTGGAGCTTGGTGAGCTCCTCGTCGTAGAGGGCGAAGATCAATCGCTGCTTCTTCAGGTGTACGATCTGAGGTTCGGCAGTCAGATATCCGCCGAGTCCAGGGAGTTCATAGCGGAGATTGGCCTCCAAGGGGAAAAGATCCAGAACTACTTCTCGAAGGGGAGAGAGTACGTCATCGCCGTAGCCAAGGAGATAGCCACCGTAGACGAGGAGGGTAAGCTGGTGTCTGCGAAGGCCCTGCCCCAGATGTTCTCCATGGTGCGAGGCATGACCTCCAGGGACCTCTTTTTTCTCTCGAAGCCCGAGAACCCCCTCTTCCTAGGCTACGTGAGAAGCGGCTCCAAGGTACTCGACGTGGGGGTCTATCTCGACGCCGATGACCTGCTGCCCCACCACATACTTGTGCCCGCCATGACCGGCCGCGGGAAGAGCAACCTCGTTAAGGTCCTGCTCTGGGGGATCATGGGCCTGAAGGAGGGCTCCTACGGGTGCCTGGTGCTGGACCCCCACGACGAGTACTATGGGAGACACGGCGCGGGGCTGAAAAACCACCCCCGCTCGGACGAGAGGCTGGTGTACTACAGCCCTGTGCAGGCGGACGGGGGGAAGGGGCTCGTGATCAACCTCAGATCCATCAAGCCCAGCCACCTCGAGGGTGTTGTGAGCCTGACCGAGACGGAGATGAGCGTCATAAAGAGCTACCACGGCAGGAATGGGGACGAGTGGATCGAGGGCATCGTGAGGGGCGAGTACGAGGAGACCGAGGGGAGACACTTCGCCTCTATAAAGAGGAAACTCGAGTCCCTGCTGGGGATATACCTCGACACGGGGAGCGTGATACGCTGCCACAGCCAGATATTCAGCCAGGAAAGCGGGCTGGATACCCTCGACCAGATGATAGACGACCTCATCGACGGGAAGACGGTCATAGTGGACACCATCCGGCTCGTGGACGAGGCCGAGCTGTTGATAGGCAGCATGATCGCCCACACCGTCTTCGAGAGGTACCTGTGCAGCAAGGCCGAGGGCTCGCTGGATAACCTCCCCACCATAACGATCGTTATAGAGGAGGCCCCCAGGGCGCTGGCCGCCGAGACCATAAGGACCAAGGGAGAGAGCATATACAGCCTCATCGCGAGGGAGGGGAGGAAGTTCAACATAGGGCTGCTGGCGGTCACCCAGCTAACCAGCGTCATCCCCAAGCCCATACTGACGAACCTGTGCACCAAGATCATCCTCGGAAACGAGCTAAAGTCTGAGACGGAAACCCTCATCGACAGCAGCTCCCAGGACCTCTCCAGCGAGCAGCACAACATATCGAGCCTAGACATCGGGGAGGCCATAATAACCAGCATCTTCACCAAGTTCGCCGTGCCGGTAAAGGTGCCCTACTTCGATGACTTCATAACAGGCTCAGGCGCCTGACGCCCGTCCAGGGACACTATGGATCCGTCTTTGATGACGCAGAGGGGCCGCCTGTGGGACACGACGGCGTCGATGGGGTCGAGGGCGTCGTGCACCACCAAGTCGGCTCTGGAGCCTACGAACAGGCCGCGGTCGTCCCTCAGGAGCGTCTTGGGTCTCTCCGAGGCCATGCTGAACACCCGCCGCAACTCCTCGCCGCCGCCCATGTGGTCGGCGTGCGCCAGTATGCATCCTATCTCCAGGAGGTTCGCGTTACCGAAGGGGTTGAAGGGGTCGCGGACGTTGTCGGAGCCATAGAGCACCTGGACGCCCGCGTCGAGGAGCTGTCTGACCCGGGTGAGCCCCCTCGTCTTGGGGTAGCCGTTCCTCCCCAGCAGGTACAGGTTCGTTGAAGGCAGCGTCACCACGCCTATCCCTGCTTCACGTACCTTATCGATGACCTGGGCGGCCTTCTCGTCCTCGACTACGGATAACGAGCTGCAGTGGCTGGTGACCATCCTGGCGTCGCCGTGGACGCTTGACGCCTTGTCCGCGTAGTATTCGAGGGTCAGGTCATCCGGGGACTCCGACTCGTCTATGTGCATGTCCACGTCAACCGAGTGCCTGCCGCTGAGCTCGAAAACTGTGTCTATGTGGACCTCCGGGTCCTCGTCCAGGGCAGGTATGCCCCCCACCGCGTCGGCGCCCATCTCTAGGGCGTCCTCGAGCAGGGAGACCGCCCCCTCCTGCTCCAACCCCTCTTGCGGGAAGGCGACTATCTGCAGATCGACGCGGCCCCTGTAGGCCTCCCTGACCCCCAGCAGGGCCTCTAGCCCCGTCAAGCCAACGATGGTGTCCACGTCCACGTGCGTCCGTATCAGCGTGGTCCCGTGGGCCGACGCCATCTCCACCAGCCTCCCGGCTCGCTGCGCCACGGACTCCACGGTGAACCTCCTCTTGGCCTCGCCCATCACCCTTATGGCCTCCTCCAGGGTGCCCGTCCTGTTCGCGTAGCGCTCCGAGAGAAACGCCTTGTCGAGATGCATGTGGGGATCCACCAGCCCCGGGGAGACCAGCCTCCCCCCGGCGTCGATGAGTTCGTCGCCCCCCGAAGCCCCGAGGACTATATCCTCGATGACACCGCCCCTGATCTCTATGCTGTACGTCTCCTCGGAGGAGCCCAGCCTTGCATTGATTATCGTCAACGACATGGGGTTAGAAGAGGACCCCCGAGACGGCGAGCAGCACTATCAACGCTAGCAGCGCCAGGGGCATGTAAGGCGTGTTGTTGCTGATGACCTCGGGGATTTCCACGCCGAATCCCTCGGCGGTCGCGGCGACGTTGATCTGGACTGGGCTTATCATGGCGCCGTAGGCCACGGCCATGGCGACGAAGCCGAAGGTCGATCCCTCGACGCCCGCCAGGGCCAGGGTGGGGATGATGAGTATGTCGGTGGCGACGGTGTAGGCCCCCGCCGGGATGGCCACGATGAACCCTATCACGACGGCCGCCAGCAAGAGCGCCCAGGGCGGCGCGAACTCGACGTACCCGGCCAGGGTCTCAAACGTGCCTATCGCCTCAAGCATCTTGATGAACCCTAGGAAGCTGCCAGCCAGGAACAGGTAGTTCAGTATGGGCGCCGAGGACTTTACGAATAGCCGACCCGTCTCGCTGAGGTTCTCGTTCCAGCTCTTCTTCCTGTCCCAGAAGATGGCCTGAGCCAGGATGACCACCACTAGCACGTTGGTGATCGGTGTAGAGAGGCTGGTCCCCACGACGGAGTTGATCCACGGCCCCACGAGTATGAGCAGCAGGAACAACATGAACGGCGTGGATCTAACCAGGTGAGTCGATAACGGGGTCTCCAGCACCTCCTCCTCGATCTCGACCTTCACCCCCCTCCTGTAGGTGCCGACTATCGCTAGGATCGTCGCCAGCCCCCACATAGCGTAGACGTAGGGCCTCATGTGGGACGCGTAGGTCTCCACGTCTACGCCCCACTGGCTTGAAACGTAGGCGCTCTCGGCCGACGACGGCGAGGTGGCCCACGACGTAGGAGACACTATGCTCATGGCGGCGACCACCTCGGGCACGAAGCCCATCAGGCTGTTGACCATGGGCGCCGTAACGATGGTGTTCCCGGCCCCCAGGCCGGCGGCGTAAACCGCGCCCGCCTGGATCAAGACGATCAACCCGGCGGCCAGGTACAGCCTCTCCTTGAAAATCAGAGAGGTGAGGTTAACTATGCTCTTTATGGCCCCCATCTCGGCAAGCAGCTTGGCAGCGGCCGCGAGGATCATGACCGAGGTTATCCCCATTATCTGGCCCAGGCCGCTCAGGTAGAGCCCGGTGATGTCACCGAGGGGTATGCCCCCTATCAGTATAGCTACCGCCGCGCCTACGAGGCCGGCGATCATCATGTGCAGACGGAAGGGCGGCAGCACTAGGACCAGTATCACCACAAGGGGGATGACCGTTAATATCCCATTCATTTCGATTCAATAAAAGCTTAGGAACGATTGCTTTTAAAGGTGAAAGCCAGGTTTTAACGTATTTAAAGAACGGCTTCCATGGCTTAACTGCATTGGGTTTAAGGGATCTCATATCGGAAGCCAACGAAGAAGCCTTCAAACGGGTCACATCCGCCAGACCCATGCTGACCGGCTTCAGCTTGGCGAAGACGGCAGTCCCCGGCATGGACGACGAGACCTTCCTACACGCCGGCCCCCCCGTGACGTGGGAGAGAATGTCCGGCCCCCAGAGAGGCGCCGTCACGGGGGCCATCATCTACGAGGGACTGGCGGACGACCCGGAGGAGGCGATGAAGCTGGCCGAGCGCGGGGACATCGTGCTCAGCCCCTGCCACGACCACGGGTGCGTTGGACCCATGGCGGGGGTCATCAGCCCCTCGATGCCAGTCATGGTCGTCGAGAACATGGAGGGAGGCAACAGGGCCTACTCGAACCTGAACGAGGGACTGGGAAAGGTTCTGAGGTTCGGGGCGTACAGCGACGAGGTCATCCAGAGGCTGAAGTGGATGGAGGACACGCTGTACCCGACGCTTAAAGTCGTCGCCGGGGAGGCGGAGCCCATCGATCTGAACGCCATCACCGCCAAGGCTCTCCACATGAACGACGAGGTCCACAACAGGAACGTGGCCGCCTCGCTCCTCCTGCTGAAAGAACTGACCAACAGGATGATCGACTCCGACACCGACAGGAGGACGCTGGGGGAGGTCTACGGGTTCATCTCGGAAAACGAGCACTTCTACCTCAACTTCAGCATGGCCAACAGCAAGGCCGCCATGGACTCGATAATAGGCATAGAGCACTGCACCATCACATCGGCCATGAGCCGAAACGGCACCGAGTTCGGGATAAGGATCAGCGCCACGGGAGACGAGTGGTACACGGCGGAGGCTCCGGAGGTGGACGGACTCTACTTCTCGGGGTACAGCAAAAGCGACGCGGCGCTTGACCTCGGCGACAGCAGCATCTCGGAGACCCGGGGGGTGGGCGGCTTCGCCATGGCGGCCAGCCCCTCCATAGTGCAGTTCGTCGGAGGGATCCCCGGCGACGCGCTGAACTACACCCGGGAGATGTACGAGATAACCCAGGGAGACGACCCCAACCTAACCATACCCCAGCTGGACTTCAGAGGCGTCCCCGTGGGGATCGACCTGCGGAAGGTTCTGCGGAAAGGCGTGGCCCCGTTGATCAACACGGGTATAGCCCACAGGGAGCCCGGGGTGGGCCAGATAGGCGCCGGAGTGGTGCGGGCCCCCATGGAGTGCTTCAGGAAGGCTTTGAAGGCTTTCTCGGATAAATATGAAGGTGAATAGATTGATCGACTCGAACGTTTACAAGATGGGGATGGAGGGGCCTGGGGATGTCTCAGGCATAGAGGAGCTGATCGACAGCGGGGCGGTGGCTCCAACTGAGATAGTGGCGATAATCGGCAAGACCGAGGGCAACGGCCTCGTCAACGACTACAGCAGGGGCCAGGCGGATCTGGCGTGCAAGGTCCTGCTGAGCGAGAAGATGAAGATACCATTGGAGGAGGTCGATGAGAGGGTGAGCCTGGTGATGTCCGGCGGGACGGAGGGAGTGCTCTCCCCCCACTTCACGGTCTTCACGAGGAAAGAGGCCGAGGGTGCCCCCGGGAAGGGTAAACGCCTGGCCATCGGTATCAGCCTGACGAGGAGGTTCAAGCCCGAAGAGATAGGCCGCATGCCCATGGTGAGGGAGGTCGCCGAGAAGGTCAAGACGGCCATGGACGACGCCCGCATAGGCAGCCCCTCCGACGTGCACTTCGTCCAGATAAAATGCCCCCTGCTGACGTCCGCCAAGATAAAGGACGCCCGGGACAGGGGCGAGACCGTGGCCACCGACGACACCCTCAAGTCCATGGGCTATAGCAGGGGGGCGTCGGCCCTCGGCGTCGCCCTGGCCCTGGGGGAGGTGGAGGAGACGGAGCTCGGCGACGACGTAATCTACAAGATGAGAGGCGTCTACAGCAGCGTTGCTTCAACCTCGGCCGGCGTCGAGCTCGACGCCTGCGAGATAGTCGTCCTGGGCAACTCCAGCGAGTCGGTGAGCAAGCTTAGAATAGGGCACAGCGTCATGAAGGACGGCATAGACGCGGGAGCCGTCCACGACGCGCTCAGAGACGCGGGACTCGAGTACGAGTGCCAGCCTAGCGAGGAACAGAGATCGAGGATCGTGAACGTCTTCGCCAAGTGCGACGCCTCCCCCGACGGGGAGGTGAGGGGCAGAAGACACACCATGCTGACGGACTCCATGCTCCCGGCTACGCGCCACGCGCGGGCGGTGGTGGGAGCCGTGGTGAGCTCGATAACGGGCGACCCCATGGTCTACGTGTCAGGCGGCTCGGAGCACCAAGGCCCCCCCGGGGGAGGCCCCATAGCGGCCATAGTGAGAGCAGAGTAACCCATGACAAGGCTTCAGGCGACATCCATCGGATTCAAGGTCAAGGAGGCCGCCACACGCGGGGCCAGCGGCTCGGTCCACAGCGTGTTCAGCGATGTGGCGAACCTGGCCCTCGGCGGCGAACTTTACTCGATCTCGTCAACGCGGATCCCGAGGACGCCCTACACGATCACGGTGGAGGACACGGAGACGCTCTCGAAGCTCAGGGAAGGCGAGGAAGCCCAGCTAAGAACAGGTGGCCTACAAATCGGCCGCGGCACCCAAATCGACACCTGCTCTGCAGCCGTATGGAGACCGGCCGCCGCGTCAGGGGAGACGCAGCCGAGGCTGAGCCCCGAGACCCTGTCAGCGTCTCTCATCGTCCACGGGAGAAGCGGGGGGATGAAGCCGCTGCTGAGCATGTTCACAGACCAAGCCCGGGAAGGGGACAACTCCTACTCGTATAAAGCCAGGGCGATAGTCAGCGACATACTAGCAGGCGGACTGGGCGGCGGGGAGGCGGTGAAGCTCCTGGGGCTCGGGCCAGGCCTTACGCCCAGCGGCGACGACCTTCTCAGCGGGCTGCTTGCCACCTTGGAGCTGTCCAGAACCCCGAGAGGCTTGACCCAGGCCAAGGTCGGGCTGAAGCATCGCATCCTCGGGGAAGCCGTGAACAGGACCAACGAGATCAGCCGCTCCCTCCTCAGCCACTACGCTCTGGGCATGGTGGACGAGAACACGGATGAGCTGATGACGGCTCTGCGCACAGGCTCGCAGAGGCGGCTGGACCACGCCGTAGAGGAGCTCTGCCGGGTGGGGCATTCATCGGGCACGGACCTCGCCATAGGGGTGCTGACGGCGTTAAAGTTAATGGAGGAAAGAATATGGTGAAGAAGAACATCGTGAAAACGGGGAAGTACTACGACTCGGTGCTCCTGCTCCGGGTCTCCCAGAAGGCCCAGGAGTTCACGGGGGTAAACCAAATAGCCGTCGTGATGGGGACAGACTCCAACAAGGAGATACTCAAGGAGCTGAACCTGTACGGCGACGAACTCGACTCCGCGGGCCCCAACGACCTCGTAATAAGCATCGACGCCGAGGAAGACAAAATAGAGGACATGCTCCAACGGGTCGAGGAGGAGCTGACAGCCAAGCGCAGAGACATCGACAGGGAGTACTCCCCCAAGAGCATAGAGGCGGCCCTCGAGTCCATGCCCGGAGCAAACCTTCTATCCATCTCCATACCCGGCGAACACGCCTACAGAGAAGCCAGAGAGGGTCTGGACCGCAGGCTCAACCTATTCATCTTCAGCAGCAACGTGCCCATCGCCAGGGAGAGGGAGCTCAAGACGCTGGGGAAAGAGAAGGGGCTGCTGGTGATGGGCCCCGATTGCGGCACGAGCATCATCGGGGGAAAGGTCCTCGGGTTCGGGAACGTTGTCGACAGGGGGCCCGTCGGGATAGTGGCGGCCTCGGGCTCCGGGACCCAGGAGGTGACGTGCCTCATGCAGTCCATGGGCGTCGGGATCACACATGCCATCGGCACGGGAGGAAACGACCTCGACGAACGGATAGGGGGCACCACGATGATGGAGGCCATCGATCTCCTCGACGGGGACCCCGATACGGAGCTGATCCTGCTCGTATCCAAGCCGCCGAGCCCCGGCGTCGAGGAGAAAATCTTGGAACACCTCAACGCACACACCTCGAAGCCGGTGATCATCAACTTCCTCAGCGGAGACCCCGGGCTTGTCGTCGAGAGGGGATACACCTGGGCAGAGACGCTTGACCAGGCCGCCGTGAGGACCGTGAACAGCGTGAAGGGAGAGGGCTACACCGAACAGTTCTATCGCTGGGACATGGACGAGCTGGCTTCAATGGCCGAGTCGGAGTGGGGGAAGCTGGCCGAGAGGCAGAGGTACGTCAGGGGACTGTACGCGGGGGGAACCCTCGCAACCGAGGCCCAGGTGGTTCTGAGAGGGCTCCTAGGCGACACGTACTCCAACAGCCCCCTCAACCCGGACTACAGGCTGGAGAGCCACAGGGAGAGCAGGGGGCACAGCTTCGTGGATATGGGGAGCGAGGAGTTCGTGGAGGGGCGCCCCCACCCCATGATCGACCCGACGCAGAGAAAGATCAGATTAGGGAAGGAGGCGGAGGACCCGGAGACCGCCGTCATCCTCCTCGACGTGGTGCTGGGGTACGGGTCTCACGACGACCCGGCGGGGGCGCTCATCGACGCCATCAAGTCAGCCAAGAGACGGGCGGAGGATGAGGGAGGCTACCTCCCCGTGGTCGCGTCGGTGGTGGGCACGTCGAAGGACCCTCAAGGCTACGAGGAGCAGGTCGAGAAGCTTGAACGCGCCGGGGTCCTGGTGCTGCCCAGTAACGCCCAGGCATCGGCCGTGGCAGGAATGATAGCCCGGCGTGAGAGGATGCCGATACCGTGGAGGGAGGGGTAACATGTCAAGAATCCTAGAAGAGAAACTGAAGGTATTGAACCTGGGTCTCCTAGATTTCTACGAGGATCTCAAGGAACAGGGAGTAGAGGCCCAGCAGATCGACTGGCGGCCTCCGGGCGTGTCCGGCGACATGGAGAAGGAGCTGGATAAACTCCTCTAACGCTTGTCGCGCCACATCTCGCCGCAGGTTAGGTTCAAATATTTTTCTTAGGCTGAGGCTGGCCCTCATCCGCCTTTATGACGAGCACCGGCACGTTGCTGGCGTTGATCACTTCCATGCTCACGCTACCCAGTAGCATCCCCTGGATCCTGCCCAGACCCCTCGACCCTATCATTATGAGGTCGTAGCCCTCTTCCTCGGCGATGGAGGTGATCACGGACGCGGGGCGCCCCCACTCGATCCTCGTATCCACCGAGCCCCGCAGCCCTTCATCGACATGCTCCTGTAAAGCCGCGTTCATCTCCCCTAGAACCTTTGCGACGTAGTTGTCGCGGCTCTCCTCGGCCCATAGATCGTATTGAGCGCCGAAGGGGAACGAGAACTCCGCGAACACCGTCAGCATCGTCACCTCCGCTTCATGTATCTTCGCTAGGCCCATCGCGTGTCTGAACGCCTTCATCGAGGTCTCGGAGCCGTCCACCGGGACCAGTATCTTGCTGTACACCTTTATCAACGATAAATCCGGATGAACTATGATATATAATGGTGATTCTTTGCAGCCATGGCTGTTGGCAGTAAGCATAGTAATCGGCCTCGCCCTCCTCTACATCAGCGGAGACATAATCGTCGAGAACCTCATTCTATTAGCCAGATACTTCGGCGTCTCGATGTTCAACATCGGATTCATAGTTTCGTCGATTGGCTCGGACATCCCGGAGATAGTTAACGGGGTATTCTCCGCCCTGATAGACCACGGAGGAATCGCCGTCGGGAACACCATCGGCTCAGCCAACGCCCAGCTTCTACTCATACTGGGCGTAATGCCCTTCTTCTGCACGTTTTGCAGGCTCATCCCTAGACCCTTCGCCGTTTTAGGGGCCACCGAGGTGGGTATTCTCACAGTGGCCGTCGTCCTGTCTCTGGACGGAACCTTGTCCAGGCTAGACGGCGTATTGCTCGTCCTGCTATGGTTTTTCTCTATCTGGGTGATCAGGCGTTTCGGGGGCAGGAGGTACGCCGAGGAGGAGAGCGAGTCCCCGAGGATAGCCTCGATAAACAAGCCCTGGACCGCCCTCGGGATCGTGCTCAGCTTCATAGGCGTTGGAATAGGATCTTACCTCGTCGTGGAGTCGGCGATAATGGTATCTGGGATCCTTGGGGTGTCAGAGTTCTTCATAAGCTTCTTCGCGTTATCGATAGGGACCAGCCTGCCCGAGTTCGTGGTGGCCATGTCGTCGATAAGGAAGAGATACTACGAGCTGGCCATAGGGGACATAGTGGGTAGCTGCATCGTGGACATCACGTTGGCAATGGGGTTCTCAGCCTTGGTTAACCCTCTAAGGATCAACGTGAGAGAGGTCCGGCTGATAGGATCCTACTCTATCCTGCTGCATATAGTAGCGGTTAGCGTACTCGCTTACAGAGGCGTCAACGATAAAAAGACCGGGGGCCTCCTGATAGCTCTATATTTGAGTTCATGGATTTTACCGTTTTTACTCTGAGCACAGAGCCTAGATTCTCCACGCTGGATAATGGAACACGGGGTCCATCGTTAGGCCGCTGTTTCCACCTGACATAAGAATGTCATAAACCGGGCACTTTCTGAATTAAAGTATAAATTAGATGTTTCAAATAATCCTGTAGTAAAATGGCTAAGATAACAATAGACTTGGAGTTATGTGAAGGCAGTGGCCACTGCGTGGCTGTGTGCCCCTCCAACATTTACGAGTTAAAATCGATGGAGGCATATGGGGGCGCGTTGAAATCCGAAGCCCTCAGGCCAGAAGCCTGCATTCTATGCATGACCTGCATGAACGCGTGCCCAGGCCATCACGGTAGAAGAATAACGACATCTACGAGCCTCTTATCCGGGGCATCAAAGAAGGTAAAGAACGGGTATCAGGGCTACGCGTGTCCTTCAAGGACGTTAGAATCTTTATAAAACATATTTACTGCTTAATCAACGATCGAATATGGGGGGCCTATCGAAGCCGGATCCAGACAGGGAGAGAAGGATAAACGAGCTTCTAAAGGATCTCAGCCCCGACGTGCGGGAGCTGGCGAGGGATTTGATGTCAGAGTACGAGGGCGAGGATCTGGACAAGAAGCTAAAGGACCTTATAGGAATAGAGAAGGCACGGAAAATACTAGACAGGCGTTACGACTAGAGGTTTTTTACCGGGTTCACGGGATCTTCGATGAACCCATAACTTTTGTGTAAAATGGAAAGTGCCCGAATGTTCTCGCGTGGAGATG
>JABAOC010009783.1_pt1 | contig 14256 bp, 17 predicted proteins | sample 7062161 | NCBI WGS metagenome assembly JABAOC01 (sample SAMN14538625, study PRJNA623070) | marine sediment metagenome | biome: marine biome [ENVO:00000428]; feature: marine pelagic biome [ENVO:01000023]; material: deep marine sediment [ENVO:00002113] | place: India: Gulf of Khambhat ... | reverse complement strand
GAAGGAAGCGACGAAGAAGAAGGCGAGGACGACGACGACGCCAAGGACGCAACAAAAGAAGGAAGGCGAGGACAAGGCGACGAAGGACCTTCAAGACTTCTTCGATTCCTTGGTCAAGGACAACAAAGGGGACAATCGAAAATGGTGGGGGCAATTCACCTATACCCCCGAGATGTTCGATGCCCTCGAGGACGCTTGTCGTTCGATGCGTTTGAATCGTGGGGACCTCGCTCGCCTCGCGCTCCTTACGTTCATAGACTTCAAGGGCTTCATTCCTTACGCGCCCAAGAAGTAAGACGAAGACGAAAAAATTAGCCCTCCCTCGAAAGAGGGGGGGCTTTTTTTTTGCCCAAATAATCGACCACCCCCCCCATGCCTCATGCGCTTGGGGTCCCCCCCCAAGTGCCGAATGAGCGACAAAGTGCCATCGTCTACTTTCCGAAAAAATAGAAAAGGGGCCTTGACGGGCTGGAACCTTGGCGTTATACTAGCCGTATGCCTGCCACTCTGCTCAAACAGGGTCGCGTGAGGGCCTATATCAATTCTCACGGACTGCGCGTAAAGCAGGAGTTCATCGACTCTCTGGAGGATCATTTGAGGATGATGCTTGGTAGGGCCATGTATGTCGTAGGCATGGACGAGCGCAAGACCTTGAACGAGAAAGACATTCAATACACGGTGCCTCGTAGTGGCTGACAAGTACCCCATATTTTTCCAAGGTAGCCATCTGGTCCTGTCGAAGTCGGAGAGGGAACTCATCGACTACTTGATTGAGACTGGTGATCTCACTGCCGCCTCTAAGAAGGCTGGCATGGAGGAATCAGCTGCCAAGGACTTCCTTGCTGGACCTAGGGTAAAGCTGTATCTACAGCACAAGGTAAGTCAAGTTGCCAGGCGCAACGACATTACGCTTGACACAGTACTCGATAGGCTCCACAAGGTTGCCTTTGGTGAGATCAAGGTTGACAGGTTCGAGATGGATGCGCTCAAGACCTTAGCGCACTACCTTGGCATTATTAAGCCCCACCAGACGAACATCGCCGTAGGGGTCAAGGTAGACAACGGCGACCCCCTCAAGGAACTGTCGGACGAGGACCTCGAAGCTATGGTCCTTCAACGGAACGAAAAGAAGCAGATCGGGAAAGAGGGCGAATGAGGGCTTTTTTGGTGGTCGTCGTTTGCCTTTTCCCTACGGGGTGCAGGGGTGCCTATTGCGCCCTTGATGGCGGGTGTCCATGAGCGACCTGTCTCGCTCCCAAAAAGTAGCGTGGCTCAACGAGTACGACAGGCGTCAGTCGCTCAAGTCGCTGTTCTACTTTGGCAAGCAGGTCATCGGCTACGACCTCGTTCCTGACACGCACCTAGAAACCTGCGAGATGCTTGACGAGCAGACGAATCGCTCGTTGCTCCTCCTTCTCCCTCGCGGCTCGTTCAAGACTTCTATAGCCTCACAGCTGTATGTCGTGAGGAGGTTAATTGAGAATCCCAACCTCCGCTTTCTGTTGGATTCCGAAGTTCTGCAGAACTCACAAAATAATCTTGGGGTCATCAAACGAATCTTTGAGTCTCATCCTAGAGTGCGGTCCATCTGGGGAGATTTTACTAGCAAGGTATGGACCCAAGACTATATCACTGTTGGAAAGCGCACCAACTTCACTCTTAAAGAACCTTCCGTCACCGCAACATCTATTGATACGGTCAACATCGGTACCCACTATGACGAAATAATTTGCGACGACCTTCACTCCGAAAAGAACACCAAGAGCAGGGAGCAGGTGGAGTGGGTCATCAAGCACTTCCGTCTGTTGTTCTCACTGTTGGACCCGGGCGGTCGCATCACTGTCATTGGAACTAGGTGGAGCGACTTCGACCTGTACGGCAAAATCATCGAGGAACTCAAGGACTTCAAGGTTATCTCCCACGGAGCATACAACGACGATGGATCGCTTTTCTTTCCTGAACGCCTGACCAAGGACTTCCTCGCAAACCAGCGGCGCATCCTTGGTGGGGACTTGTTCAATTCCCAGTACATGAACAACCCGGTGCCTAGTGATGAAAACGCCCGCTTCAAACGAGATTGGTTTCGCTATTTTGATAGACCTCCTGAGGACCTCGATATATACATCGCTGTTGATCCTGCTCTCCCTGGCTCAGCCGCACATGACTACTTCGCTATCGTGGTGGTCGGCTTGGATAAGCAGAACAACCTCTATGTCCTCAACACCCTATACGGAAACTGGGAACCCCACGAGGCCATTGACAAAATCTTCATGGTCGCTGGACACTACAACCGCCGCTTGCGTGGCATCGGGATTGAAACCAACATCTTCCAAAAACTGATCAAGTTTCAGTTCCAGGCTGAGATGAAGAAGCGCGGAAGGTTTTACCGAGTCGTCGAGGTCAAACACTACAGCGAGTCCAAGGAGGAACGCATCCTCTCCCTCCAACCTCGCTACGAGTGCGGTGCGATCTACCACCACAAGGCACTGAAGGACGGAGAGCTTGAGGAGGAGCTTATCAAGTTCCCTCGCGGCAAGAAGCGCGATGTCGCTGACGCCCTCGCCTCCATCCTAGAGATCGCCAACCTACGGACCGTCTCGAAAAAGAGAAAGAGGGATGCTATAATCACAGATAGAAACGGAATGTTCAACGCTGCTCTCGAACAGCTGCGAGGGCGTAAGAAGCGTATGATCCATCCGTCCCTAGGGAGCAACTTCTAATGCCAAAGAAACTTCTTTCCAATCTCGTCCGCAAAGCGGTGCGTCGTCGCCTCAAGAAGCAGAGGGTCAAGACGATGACTGACTTCCCTCCCCATGACAAGTTTGGCCGTAGCAAGGAGGCGTTTCACTCGAAGGTCGCTGCCCGTGCGGGCAAGACGGCTGAGCGTGTCGAGAAGAAGTTGAAGTCCTTTGGCGAAAAGACTGAGGCACAGCGTCGTAAGGCCAAGCAGGGCAAGCCTGACTTCAAGAGCGTCCCCGAGATCGAGAAAGCTGTTGACCTTCAGATGGCGAGGGACAAGGCTGCCGCCGCTCTGCGCCGTGCGAAAGAGCCCCCTCCCCCTGTTGAGGAGATGGGTAAGCGCATGAGGCGCATGAAGAAGAAGGGGAACTGATGCCTCTCTCTAAAGCTGCTAGACTTGCTGCAGCTGCGGCAAGAAAGACTGGCAAAAAGAAGGCTAAGTCAGTCGCAAAGAAAGCTGTCAAGAAGGCTGTCACTGGGGGGAAACTTGTCGGCTCTGATGTTGGCAAGAAGGCATTGAAGAAGGGTGGTGGGGCGGTTACCATGAAGGCTCTCCCGCCTAAGCCTGAACCCAAGGTCAAGAAACCACGCAAGAAGCCGGTCGATCGCTCCACTCTCAAGGGACCTGTCTCGAAGCAGATGGAACAGGAACGTGCGGCTAAGGCGAGGCTCAAGGCTTTGATAGGGCCTGGCACCAATCGAGAGGCAGCTGAATCACAAGGGTTGATGGGCACCGTCCGTGCTTTCATTAGCGAAACCTTTGGAAGCAAGGAGGAGTAATGGGACCCAAAGACCCGCAACCGCAAACTATCCCTGACGAGGTGAAGCCTGATGCCAAACCCTCAGGGAATTGACGACATCACCGCCTTGATGAAGATGGACGACAAAGCCGATCTACTCGAATTACAGAAAGAGAAGGTGAAGGCCAAGAACGAGGGGTACAAAAATGCTGCTCGAAGGAGGGCTAAAGCCATTGTTCGACGCTAAGGATGCAGCATTGTTGGTGGTCGTTGCCTTTGCCGTGTGGCGCGAGTACGAGAACGCTCGTATGATTCGCAGCCTCATGGACCGTCTCATGTCTCGCAACCTGTACGAGTACAAGCGAGGCACCAACGCAGCCCCTAAGTCCATCCTCCCTCAGTACAGACCTGGTATGAGCGACGAGGAGTTGGCGATGGTGGAGGAGGACAAGAAAGCCAATGTCTGATGACAACCCCTCTGTGGGCCTCAACAATGTTTCGGACATCGTTAATAGCGATAACCCCGTAGCAGCTGTTGAAGCGTTCTGTAGGTTGATGAAGCCGACCCATGAGGCGTACTCTCGCCAGTGGTTCCTCAATATCTCCAACTTCATCGGCAACCAGTGGCTGTCGCTTGACCGCGTAACTGGCCGCTTCGTTGTTCCCCGCGCTCCGTCTTGGCGTGTGCGCTTGGTGGTCAACAAAATCCTTCCTATCGCCCGTACGCAGATCGCAAAGCTAAGGGAGACTGAGCCTCGTATCTACACGGCTGCCTCAACCGCTGAGGATGCCGACATCCAGGGCGCAGACCTTGCGACTGATGTAGCGCAAAGCATCTACAACGGGTCCGACTTCAACGATGTTCGTAAGCAGCTTACGCTATGGCAAGTCGTAGCTGGCAACGCTTACACGGTCACAGTCTACGATGAACGAGCAGGCAAGGAGATCGTAGACCAGCAAATGGATGAGAATGGTCAGCCCATCCTCGATGAGCAAGGCAATCCAGTCATGCGTAAGTTCAAGACTGGCGACATCCTTATCGACTTCGCTTCCCCATTTGAGATCGTGCCCGACTACTCTGTCTCGCAGTGGAAAGAGCAGAACGCTATCGTGCGAAAGAAGGTCAGGTCTCTCGCCCAAATCCACAAGCGATACGGCGTAGTGGTTGGGCCTGAGAAACTTTCAGATCAGTACTTAGACGAGCAGCGCATAATGAACATGGTCAGTAATCATGGTCGTTTTGCGAATACCAAGAACACGCTTCAGAACGCTGCCACTGTCAAGGAGATGTGGCACCCCCCGTCAGAGAAATACCCCGAGGGTCGTCATATCATCACCGCTAACGGGAAACTTCTGTATCAAGGACGACTCCCCAACAAGCGCAACGGCAAACCTACCATGCCTGTTACGCACTTTGGGGGTATCGAGATTCCCGGTCGTTTGCTCGACATGAGCCCGCTTGAGAACCTACTACAGCTTCAGTGGACCTACAACCGTGGACGCAGCCAAGTCATCGAGAACATCAACCTACTTGGCAAGGCGAAGGTTCTTGCGCCTATGGGTTCAATTCCTGATGGAGCGTACACTGATGAACCCGGAGAAATTGTTGAGTATGATCCTAATGCTGGTCCTCCTCCTGAACCTATTACTCCCCCGGCTCTACCCGCTTATCATCTGGAGAACCTAACCCGTCTCCAGCAGGAGATGGAAGATGTCGGAGGTGTACATGAGATCAGTCTTGGTCGCTTACCTCGCAGGGCTACCAGTGGTGTTGCCCTTTCAATCCTCGAAGAAAAGGACACCACGATCATTACGCCCATGCGCGACTCCCTCGCAGATGGAATCGCTAAGACGCTTTCCCTGGCTCTAGGGATTGCTGCTGAGAAGTTCGTTGAGACTCGCATCAGCAAGATCGTGGGTAAGGACAAGGACCACAAAATCTTCAGGTGGAAGGGTACGGACCTCAACAGTCAGGACGATGTTCGCGTGAAGATCGACCAGCCCTTCCCTTCCAGTCGTGCTGCTAAGTTGGAGTTCGCTATCAACTTGGTACGGTCTGGAATCCTTGATCCCGAGGATGCGCTCTCGATTCTTCAGCTTGACGATCTCTCGAAGGTCAAGGACCTTGCGCTCAAGAAGGACGAGAGCAAGTATGCGGAGATGGAAAACTTTGACTTGCTCAAGGGAGGGCAGGTCAACGCAGGTCAGTACGAGGACCACCAACTCCATATCAAAGTTCACAAGCGACTGGCGAAGAATACTAGGATTGATCCTAGTGTTCGCCAGGTCGTCGAGCAACACATCAAGGAGCATGAGGCATTTATGGGCATGGGGCAGGGATTACCCCCCTTGACAGATGCCGAGTTGCCTGGTACACTTCCGTCAGAGGGCCCTGCTGGACAGGGACCCTTAATCTAGGACCAACCGAAAGGAGTCTTAATGTCAAACGAGCAACCGAATCCGGACTCGAAAGAAGAAGCGGCCCCCTCCCCTGAGTGGAATGGGGCAGATTGGACGCTAAAAGTTAATGGTGCCGAAGTCGTACCCGAATCTAGGGATGACCTGGTTCGATGGGCGCAAATGGGCCATGACTACACTCAGAAAACTCAGCAGCTTGCCGAGGAGAAACAAAACTTCAGTAGGCTAGTTGAGGAGCGGGCACTTGCAATTTATAAGCAGGCACTCGCTGAGCAGGGGCAGCAACCTGGTTCGCAGGAACCTCAAGATGACGACGATCCCATTGGGCCTATCCGAAAGGAGATGGAAGAACTCAAGGGACAGCTGTCGCAGTTCAATGAGGAGAAGGCGAACAAAGAAGCTGACGCTGAGCTCGACGCGATGCTGAACACCCTTCATGGAAAGTATGAAGGACTCAGTACAACGGACGAAAAAGTCGTTCTGATTCGGTTTAACGAACAGATCAACGAACAGTCGGATGCGGCACAACTTCTCGATCAACTCTTTGCGGAGAGAGTCAAGGAGAAACAGGCAGAGCGTCAAGCAGTTATTGACGACTATGTTAAGACCAAATCCAAAGACCCGTTCGCTAGTGGTGAAACAGGGAGTTCCGGTTCCCCCGCTAGTGATCTGAACAAAGAGCCTACGACCTTCAATGAGGCCAGGGCTCGGGCCGATGCGCGTCTTAGGGCACAGCAGGGACTCTAACTAAACTCAGTGAGGTTGGAAAATGCCTGTTGATCTTAGCGTAGCAAACGCGATTTTGAAGGAGGACTATCTTGGTCCCCTTCGTTCCGCGCTGAACACCTCGACCCCGCTGTTCTCTCGCCTTGAGAAGAACGAGCGGGACATCGCGGGTAAAGAAGCCTGGATTCCGATTGAGATGGAACTCAATCAGGGAACGGGTGCCCGAGGGGAGAACGAGGTTCTTCCTGTGGCGGGAGCCGGTGAGTACAAGGAACTTCGCGTTCCTCTCAAGCACTACTACGGTGTGATGAGCGTTACCGGTCCTGTCATGCGTCAGACCGAGAAGGGTGATCGTGGCTCCTTCGGTCGCATCGTGGACATCGAGGCCAAGGGTATCAAGAAAACCCTCGGGCTGAACCTCGCGCATGACTTCTATGCGGGAGACAACCTCGGTCTCACGACTGGTGCGACCTCTGGTGATGCCACGGTCGAACTCGACTCGGCCTCTCGCCCCTACAACATGCAGTGGTTCCGCAAAGGGATGCGCGTTGACATCCTCGATGCGGGCGGTGCTGTTGTGGCGGGTGGTTCGGACCTCCCCATCACGGCTGTCGATAAGACGGCTGGAACCATCACGGTTACGGGTACCCCGTCCGATGTTGCTGGTGGGCGCGTTGTTCGGACGGGCACGGCGGGTAAAGCCATGACCTCCCTTGAGGAGATCATCGACTCCACCACGGATGTCTACGGCGTTACCACGGCTTCCTACGACGAATGGAAGTCTTACGAAGACCTCAGCTTCGGGTCGTTCACGACTCCTAAGCTGCTGACGGCCATCAACCAGGTTGTCATCAACTCGGGTAAGTTCCCCACGGTGCTGGTCTCCGACTACGCTACCCAGGAACTGTACTTCGCGCTCCTCACCGCGCAGCCTCGCTACATGGTTGCGGAGGACAGCGCCAAGACCCTTGATGGTGGTTTCCGGGCCCTCACCTTTACGGGTGGTGGTCAGCCGATTCCGTGGATCGCGGACCGTCTCGCCCCGGCGCAGACGCTCTACATGATCCATGAACCTGATATCCAGGTGTTCTCGCCTGGGGACTTCAGCTTCATCGACATCGGCGGAGATGTGTGGCTGCCGGATGTTATCGGCGCGACCAAGCGCGATAACTACAGCGCGGTAATGTACCGCGACTTNNCGAGTTGGGTGCCTACATGCGCAACTCGCACGGCAAACTGGGCGGAGTCGTAGCCTAAGCCGTGACTCCCAAAGCCCCTTCCTGGTTCAGGAAGATGGTTAGGGAGTTTGATCCCAACCTCCGGGTCAGGTGGAATCCTGGCCCGGAGCGTTGGGCAATTTACCATCTCGTTCCCACGACTGTCTACAAAGGCAGGTGGGAAGGGATGAACCTATACCGAAGGGAGAACATCCCCCACTGGGTCATGGACTTACCGGCCATCGGTACTAGGGTCTTTGATGTCTTGAAGCGTGGGCAGGTTCAACGTTACAACGACTTCAATGAGTACTGTAGGGAGTGGAAACTAAATGGCTACGGCACAGGATAAGGTCAACCTGATAAGGGTTCACCTTGGCGAAACTGACGCGACGAACTCGCGTTGGAATGACCTGACCCATCTCCTCCCCTATTACAATCTGGGCCGTCGTGAGTGGGCTAAGGATAGCAAGGCGTTAAAAGCTACCTTCGAGCAAACCACAGAAGTCGGGGCGACCACCGCGGGTGGTGGTCGTTATGCTCGTTACCTCCTTGACCCCCTCGTTCACGATATTGATGAAGTCTTTTGGGACGACATCGAGGTTGAACGAGCAGATGGAGGGGAGTGGGACGAGCAAGTATCTGGGCTGCAGCCAGATACCCAGGCGAGGCCCTTTCTTTACCGTAGGACGGGCGATGCGATCGACCTATTCTACGCTCCAGACGCTGAGAAGATACTCGAAATCTTCGCTTCGATCTTGCCTACCGATCTGGTAGCTTTGACCGATACGGAGAGCGAGTTAAACGACGACCAATCGCAGGGTGCTATCTACTTCGCTGTCGCGCAAGCCCTAGAGGATGACGATAGGGATGGCTCGAAATACATGGCACTGTTCAAGGACTCGACTCGCAAGTATGATCGAATCCAAAATCGAAAGGGACCCCGTAGGGTCAACCAGATAGATAGTGCCAAATGGCGAATATAACTGACGATCCGCCCAAGGGTTCGTGGAGGCGTAGCCCCACGATTATCTGGCGTGCTGTCACTGAGTTTTGGGGTGGCGCACCCTGGGGCCTCTTTAGTTGGGGGGAGACTCAACAGTCTAGTTCACGATGGACAAAGCGAAAACTCTAAACGCAATCCTCGTAGCAGCGCTGGCGGTCTCGTTTGCCTATGCTGCTACGCAGACTTCTAATCTTAGCCTCTATAAGTTTGCTGTGGGGGATACTGATTATCCTACAAATCAGAACCTCAACATGGATACGCTCGACGCAGCGATCCTTGACAAGCGAACAGGTGGAATTATCAACGGGGACCTCCAAATCACAGGGTCTATCGTGTCCACAAATACATATACTTTATCCGGAATCCAGGTAGTTGGGAAAAGGACAGGCGCAGAACTGAGAGCGGAGTCCTGCTCTGATGTTTGCTGGGCGCACAATATAGACGAAAATGCGATCTACGAAAGTACGGGTACGGGCGTAGGACAGTGGCGAAATACTCGGACTGGAACAGGACCTTAACATGAAAAAAATTCTAGCCTCTATTCTTTCTTTCAGCCTGTCGTTTAGCATTACTTGGGCTGCTCAGAATCCCTCGTTTGAATTTAGGGACCCCTCTGATAACCATGTCTCTGGCTCCATTGATGGGACTACGGATGTTCTTGACATGGTGGGGGGGTACAAAGAGAACGGAAGCAATACGCTTACCAACGATATCTCGGGCAACGCCGCTACTGCCAGCTCTGCTACCCAGTTGGCTTCTGATCCCACCGCTTGTACTGGAAACGATAAGGTATCTGATATCGCAGCTGACGGTACGCTTACCTGTACTGCTGACGTAGATACCGATACTTTCGTAACCAACAAAGATCTTCACGATCACTTGGGCGGAGACGGAGCGCAGATTCAGCACTCGTCTCTCGGCGGGGTTGGAGCCAACGATCACCACACTCCTACTGTTGACACGAACGCCGGTACTATCTGCGCGGCCGGCGAATATCTTGACGGCGATGGAACTTGTAAGATCGCTGGCGGTGGCTCAGGCCACACGATCTCCACCACCACGGCGGCTGACACCGACGGCTCCGACTTCACCCAGCGCGGAACGCTCGCGTTCGACAGCAACTTCTTCACGGGCGAGGACAATGCCGCGCAGGACCAGACATTCATCTCGCTCAATCAGAACCTCGGGAGCGAGACTTGGATTAAGGTAGACGAGGACACCATTACCAACTCCGCCGCAGGTTTCGGGTTCAGCGGCCTCGACCCCAACGCTATCTACAAAGTCGTGTTTACGATGGACACTGACCACACGCCGACGAGCGCGACCTCTGACTACCCAATCCTTCGGTTTAACGGGGATTTGTCGGCGGTTTATCGTCACGCCGCGCAGACGGCAAGCGCAGGAGCAACTTCTTGCTCAGGCTCGCAAATCATTACGACCGGAATCGCCATGTCCTGCAACGGACTCACTACGGCGGGCGACGGGACCGTCTCCGGCGAGTTTACAATGATGAAGGACAACGCCGGAAGCATGGATGTTTGGGGCCATGTTCAACAAGACAGCCATTGGGGCGGCGGCGACTATGTGACGAACAACCCTTTTACAGGCGACTACGCTGGAGGCGATGTCACTTCGCTGACGATTGACCTTTCTGGACAAACCCTCGTCTACGGTCACGCGAAGCTGTTCAAGCTGGCCCCGATGGCCGTCGGTGCGGCTATCAGCGTCCCGGCTTCGTCCTCGACGATTATTAACGATTTCTCTCCTTCGGCGGTGGATCACAACTTGGTTTTCAACTGCGTTAGCGGGTCGACGGTCACGCTCACGACGGCGGGAGGGGACATCCTCGTCGATGTCGTGGGATCGTGGTACGATGCGAACGGTGGCGACCAGAACGCCTACGCGAACATCCTGCTCGACGGGCAAACACACCCCGGCTTCACGAACAACACGGATGCGGGCATCACTCGCGGGGCGCAGTTCCACCTTGTCGACAGCGCTGGCAATACCGTGAACGACAGCACGATAAACGGGGGGCTACTCTTCAAGGATGTCGCGGCGGGAGAGCATAGCGCTTGTTTCTCCCTCTACTCCAGCGCCGACGCATCGAGGTTCCCGCAACTAAAGGTCACGGCCCGCGAGATTCGCAACGTCGCCGGAACGGGAGACGTAGCCTCGAACGGGAACAACTCCTTCACCGGAGACAACTCGTTCGACGAAACCTGCCCGTCCGGGTTCACCGAGGTCACGGCTCAAAGCAGAACGCTCGGTTGCATCGAGAACGACGAGAACGCATCGGGAACTTTGACCTATGTCGCCGCTGTTGACGATTGCTTCGACGAGTTTGGCGGAACTCTCCCTTCCTATGCGGAGTGGTACGCGGCGATGGCGAACTACGCGCTGACGAATGAAACGGACGACTACGAGTGGATGAAGGACAGCTATAGCGGAGCCTCGACCATCTGCGGAAGCGGCGGGATTACGACCTGCTCCAACGGAGCAATCGCGTCTGGCACTCAGGCGTACCGATGCTGGATTCCTGCTGCTAGTCTCTTGGTCAAATAGGGTGCAGTAATGCTCGACTGGCTCAAGGGTAAAGTCCTAGGCTTACTGGATGAGGACACGATCAAGTCCTCGCCCTTCCACCCGTTCACCCGGGAACACCGAGAGATTGATCCCAAGAGCCTTGCTGCCAAAGCTGACTTCTACTCCAACGACATCAAGAAGCGTTGGATGCGAGAGGACTTCTTCTGGCATGTATTTCCTGACAACGACGGTGGCGATATGGCGATGTGGCAGGGAACGGCTTGCGCTGCCTTCGTCTTTGGCGGGGATAAGCGCATGGCAGGTCGGCTCCTAAACGGCATGGCACTCCTCCAGAAGCTAGGGGGAAATGACCGCATGGCTAGGGGAGCCGATCTGCTAGGAGTAGATGAACCCCTCCACCTATCCCATAACCCCACGAAAAAGTGGGAGAAGGACATGGGGTACATCTACCATCAGGACTGTAGCGAGTCCTCGCTAATTGGTCAGCTGTATGGGCTATGGTCTATCGTCTATGTCAAACCCCATCGAGAGTTGATCGACCTTGCTGTCCTCTTGATCCACGGCCTTGCTGCTCAAATCAAGAAGGATGGTATGCGCTTGCTCGACAACGACGGGCGTATGGCTCGACATGGGGACCTGCGCCCCTTGAATTGGCCTTGGCAGCTTGGGCACCGTGCGCCTATCAAACTCGCCTCCTATGTTGCTCTCATGGCCCTAGCTTGGAAGGTAACTGGGCGTGAGGAGTTTAGGAACGAATACCACGAATTGAAGCGCAAGCATCGTGGCCTGCTGTCCCACCCCGAGACTCACTTTCGATGGATTCATCCACAGTACCAGGATATGCTGGTCTACATGGTGTACCCCATCCTCATCACCTGCGATGAGAAGGAACAGATGTGGAAGGATGCGTTGCTCAAGCAGTGGGAAAAGAACAAGGAAGAAGGCAACAGTTTCTACTACTACATGACCTCCCTAGTGTGTGGTGGTCGTGGTCTTTCGTATGCCGAGAAAGCGAGGCATACACTCATGGAGTTCAATACGGACCCTGACCTTGGGCCTACAGCGAAATCGAAGGGGCATAACGAACCCTTTGCGACTGACACTTTTCGTTGGGGCGATACATGGTGGGGCCGAAAGTTACGAGGCGGCAAGGAAGAACTGTCGTATCAACCAATCCCAGTATGGGCTAGACCCTCAGCTGATGTCCATTGGCAGAGGAACCCCTACGCTCTCAAGGGATTCAGCGATAACGAGTACAACGGTATGGACTTCCTTCTCGCCTACAATCTGGGCAAGTACCAGGGGGTCCTTAAATGAAGAATGTCGAGCGCGCTGTATGGGGGCTAGTCGTTGCGGTCCTACTCTCTGGAGGATTACTCCACGCGCAGATTCGAGGTAAGGTTGGGCAGTACAATGTTACCAACGAAGCGCAAAAGGTTATGGCTGCCCTTATTGGCAACCTGTACGAATCGCATGAGTTCACGGTGGGTGGGGGCGGCAACCGCAACATGACGCAAGATGCGCCTGACGCTTTCTCTGATCTTACCCGCGCTCACCTCATCATCTTGCGAACCGATGCCGACATCCAGTTCAGATTCAACAGCCCTAGCAACGACCTAATCTCTATGGCTGCGCACGAATCTCCGTTCTCGTTCAATGCCCTTGAGGTATCGAGCATCTACTTCTGGGATAGTTCTGGCGCGAATGTGAAGGTTATCCTGCAGTGATTAAACTCCTAGCAGCTACCCTACTTGCTCTCCCATCCACTGTGTTCGCCGTGGGTGGAGGCTTCGGCGGGTCTGGCGGTGGGTTTGCTCAAGACCCGGAAGCTGCGCTTAACGCGATTGATCCTCTCACTCTCACAGGGCAGGTCATCCTCGAACAAACTCCAATCGTAGTTGGGGGATCGACTGTCTCTACGACTTCGCCTATAAAGGGAAATGGGTCTGACGCAAACCCCATCGACCTAATCGACTGCGATGCCGATGAAATCCTCAAGTACAACGGTTCGACTTGGAACTGTGCGCCCGATGGGGGAGATGGTGGAGGAGCCGGTGGCACTGCCCACGAATACTTCAAGGACGACTTCACTTCGCTTGCTGATGGAATAGAGACTGCCTTCGTGATGACCACCACGGCAGCTGACAACAGTGAGATCGTATCGCTCGATGGCTTGACCCAAAGGGCTGGAGTGGACTACACGATCAGCTTGAGTCCTCCTACGATCAACTTCGTGACGGCCCCCACGGCTGAAACGACTAGCCTCTATGTCGTGTACCCCTCGTCTGTTCCTCTCGCCGATGTCAACGCAGCTGCCAACGAGCAGCTTATGTCGATCTCGGTTGGAGGTACAACGAACTCTACGACCTACGAGGTAATGAAAGCGTTTATGTTCCCTGGCACTAACAATACAGAAGGGAACGAACCTGTTAGGTTCCTTGCGAATCTTTATCGAACCTCGGGGACTGGATCGTGCGACTTTCTTCTCTACGATGCGTCCAATGCTGTGACGATTGAGGAGTTTATTGGGCATACAAATACTGACCCTTACGCAATCGACGAGTTCCTAACCCCATTCGCTAATCCATTCCCCGCTAGTCCCTCGATCCTTGAGATTCAGGGAAGGCGTGTTGGTGGGGGCAGCACGACCTGTGCTCTTGACTATGTAACGGTGGTGTGGAAATGACGAGATACCATATGCGCGTCGTCTGTGAAACGCCTGAGGGAAATAGGGACTTCCACTATCACAAGTATACGGTGGATGCGACGGAGCCTCCTACGACCCATGAGGTTTGCCCTGACCATCCAACGGCTGTACATAGGGACCTTGTGATCGAGAGGAAGGAAGCACTATGACCAAATCGCT
>JABAOC010031756.1_pt3 | contig 14258 bp, 12 predicted proteins | sample 7062161 | NCBI WGS metagenome assembly JABAOC01 (sample SAMN14538625, study PRJNA623070) | marine sediment metagenome | biome: marine biome [ENVO:00000428]; feature: marine pelagic biome [ENVO:01000023]; material: deep marine sediment [ENVO:00002113] | place: India: Gulf of Khambhat ... | reverse complement strand
AACCAGCCCCAGGATGAATTTCATGAAGGTTCCGCCCAAGAATCCCAACAGGCTCCCCCAGCCGATTTTCAATGCCCCTTTCACGCTTCGGCCGGCCACAATGATTTCCGGGATAATTGCCCCCAAGAATATACCCAATACGAGGCCCACCACATTGAGGGTTATGAGGCCGACGATTCCCCCTATGATGGTACCCCAAATCCCGTATTTCGTTGCCCCAAAACGCTTTGCCCCATAGGCTTCTGCCGCATAGTCAAGTACTAGAGCTCCAATGGAGATCCCCAACAGGACGGCAAGTACCGGGAGGGTCACCTCTTCAAATTCGGTAAATATGCCGTAGACCAGGGCCCCTCCGAAGATGAGGATGTTCCCGGGCAAGGTCGGCAAAATAGTTCCCGCCAACCCGATGAGGAAAAGGGCTATCACGACGATCCACAGGATAATTTGCCCGATCATTACCTCGCTATTGTAGCAGGGATTGGTGAAAAAGCCATCTTTTTTCCCGAAGGTTTTTGGACATATGCCCACACCCGCGAAATAGGAGGTTGCGATCGGCATCGCAAATTGGTATAGAGGGGTAGTCCCCATAGGAGGGAGGAATAATGACGGATCCATCTTCATTGAATGACATGGAGAAGTTGGCTCGGAAAAAGGAGGAGTTCCTTCCAAGGGGGGTATTCAACATGACTCCCCTCATCATATCCGAAGCTAAAGGGGCCCGGGTAAAGGATATAACCGGAAGGCAGTACATCGATTTTGCCGGCGGGGTGGGGGTTTTGAATGTGGGTCATTGCCCCAACGCGGTGGTCGAGGCCATAAGGGATCAGGCGGGAAAATACCTCCATACCTGTTTCCACCTGATGATGTACGAGCCCTATATTGCCCTGGCTGAGAAGCTGAACCACATTGTTCCGGGAGATTTTCCGAAAAAGACTCTTCTGAGCAACAGCGGTGCCGAGGCAGTGGAAAATGGGGTGAAAATCGCCCGCTATTTCACCAAGAGGGGCGGCATCATCGCTTTTGAAGGGGGATATCATGGTCGGACCCTGCTCGCCCTCAGCCTTACGGGTAAGGTGAAGCCCTATAAGTTAGGATTCGGTCCCTTTGTCCCGGAGGTTTACCGGATTCCCTATGCTTACTGTTACCGGTGTCCCCTTGGGATTGAGTACCCTGCCTGTGACGTTCGGTGTGCGGACTACGTAAAAGAGATATTTCACGTTCAAGCGCCCCCGGAGGAGATAGCTGCTCTGATAGTGGAACCGGTTCTCGGGGAAGGTGGGATCGTTGTTCCCCCAAAGGGATACCTGGAGAGGCTGAAAGGGATCTGCTCGGAAGAGGGGATCGTCTTCATCGCCGATGAGGTGCAGACGGGAATGGGACGGACGGGAAAGATGTTTGCCTGCCAACACTTCGGAATTGCTCCGGACATCCTCATTGTGGGAAAGTCCTTGGCAGGAGGTCTTCCCCTCAGCGCGGTGACGGGAAGGGGGGAGATCATGGACGCCCCTCACGTGGGTGGCTTGGGAGGTACCTTCTCGGGGAACCCGCTGGCCTGTCGAGCCGCCATGGAAGTGATTAACATGATTGAGGAGAACGCCCTCACCTCCAGGGCCTCGGAAATAGGAAGGAGAGCGGTCGATAGCTTGAAGGGGTTCCAGGAAGAATTTCCCATCATCGGGGACATTCGGTGGTTAGGCGCTATGATCGGATTGGAGCTGGTTCGTGACCGAGAGACCAAGGAGCCCGCTACAAGGGAGACGAGACAGGTAATCAAGCTCTGTTATGAACGGGGGCTTCTCCTCACGCGCTCGGGGGCCTTCAGCAATGTCCTTCGGACCCTCATGCCCCTGGTAATCACCGATGAGGAAATTGATGAAGGGCTCTCTATTTTGAAGGAGGTGATGAGGGAGATTCGAATTTAGGATCCCTTGGTCAATATTTGCCACAGGAAAAAGAGTTTTCCTTCCATCGTTTCCGATAGTTGTGATATTCCCCAAATGGACTTGTTTCCTTCCTCGAGTGAATTCAATCCCACATCGATAGAATTGGCCCTTAGGTGAAGGTAACTAATCTTGAGGGCAACAGAGAGGACTCATTCCCGCTCTTGCTTCAATCCCCTCTTTGCGTTTTGTTCTGGGGCCACCGGTGTAGCAAAGAGCGAAGAACAACCGGAGATATAAGACATGTTGCCGCGGATACCAACACCATGGCCCCAAAAACCTGAGGGGGAACAGCCCATTCTCCTAAGCTGTAACCTCTTTCCATGATGATCATGGCGATCTCGGCCCTCGGAACCATGCTGACACCGATCAGCACGGAGCTGCTCCAACCCATTGTGATTAGGGCAGGCCCGCCGTTTCCGATGACTTTCCCTAAGACAGCCACGACCAATAGAATGGAGCCCAGCCCGAGAGCAACTGTTAAGGTCTTGGGGTCTATGTTCAAGCCAATTCCGACAAAAAAGAAGGGAGTAAAAAACTCGTACAGCGGGGTAAACGAAGCTTCCATCCTGACCGCCTGAGGATCTCGGCTAAACACCAGCCCGGCAAAGAATGCGCCAATGGCAACCGAGAACCCGATCAAACTTGCTATCGCAGCTATGAGAAATCCAATCCCCACTACCAAGATCATGGGATCAGGGGGGCGTTCCCTTTGGAGAAAGAAATCGGTGACCGGGTGCTCTATATAACGGGAAAAGAGAAAGCAAAAACCTCCAAAAAGCGTGAGCTTGACCAAGAGCAGCCCCAAAGTCTCAGCTATTGCAGGGGCTAGGGTACCCCCCGTCCTTTCTCCCAGCACTGCAACGATGGCAAAAAGCAAGGCCATGAAAATTATGCCCGAGATGTCATCCAATTCCGCTACATCGACGACCAGTTCACCATTGGGGGATCTGAGGGCGTTTGCCTCCCGCCAAACCGAAACGGATATGCCTACACTCGTAGCCGTAAGGGCGATCGAAATGAAGAGGCTCGGGATCAATTCCAGCCCGAGGATGAAATAAGATGTGATATACCCGAGGACACCGCTGAAAAGTACGTTCACCGCCCATATGATCGTTGCACGGCGAAGCTGTCTCACCAGACCGGCCAGATTACCCTTGAGTCCAACTTCAAACAGCAAGCAGATGATCCCTATGGCGGCAAGAAATTCGTAGACTTCTCGAATCCCCGGAGATAGCAGTTTCCAATGCAAATTAGCCACCCGAAACAGTAATCCCAGGAGGAGATAACCAATGAGGGCCGGCAATCCTATGCGTTCGAGTCCAGATTTTACCATAAGGGCGAGGATGACCGTCGTGCCTACCAGCAAGACCAAGATCGGGATTTCCGTTGACATGGGCACCTACCTCGAAGCTTGCTTCTCCAATTATCTCAAGGCTTATGAAATATAAAGCGATAACGATACAAAACTCAAGATCAGATCAGATATAGAAATGACTGGGATTTCATAACCTTTCGGGAACTCTTGACAATCAATTTCATGCTCAACGCATGACGCACACAAATAATTTTCATGAGGCCGCCTGTTGTCGGGGGTAGTGTTGAACCCATGGGGAACGAATCCTAACACAGGGAGATTCGCCGAGTCTCGGTAGGGTCAATATAGAATCGCATATCGATAGATTGGCCAAGGTGATCAGGGCGCTATTCCATCTTGTAATAGTTAAGATGAGACCCCGTCCAAAAAAGACTTGACATTACTTGCAGGGTTTGATAGATGAAATTAAAAATTTCACATTTCAGATTTCAAATTAACAAGGCTGAGAATTTGTGCATTACAATGATTTGAAATTGTTAATGATATTGTTTAAATGCGACAAAGAATGTGGGGATTCCTCTTGATTGACAAAGCGTCATTCTTTAGATCACGATGCACTGAAAATGGAGTGCATAGAAAGGAGGTGTCAGCAAAGCAACTATTATTATTACGGTTTTAGTATTCATGGGAAATTCTACACAGGAAGGAGGACGAGGACATGAAAAAGACCGTATCAAATCGTCAGGTGTGTCTATTCATTCTCGCAATAGGCGTCAGTATCACCCTCCTTGCATCCGGGCAGGCGTTGGCAAAAACATACGAGTGGAAATTTCAGACAAACAAAACACCTGGCTCACCTTTTTTTAATGCAGAGAAATGGTGGGTGGATTGGGTGAACAAGAACTCCAACGGACGGCTGAAAATCACCCTCTTTCCCGCGGGACAGATCGTGAAGGTTGAAGACTACCTCAATGCCCTAAGGAGTAATTTGGTTCAAATGGCGACAACGTGGGGTGGCTATTATACGGGTTATATTCCCGAGGGTGGACTTCAAGCTGGATTACCGATGACCGTAAGGAGCCGAACCGATGTTCAGCACCTTTTCTACGATCTTGGCCTCATCGAACCGATACGAGAGGCTTTTGCCGAACGAGGTGCTCATTTCTACGCGATCAATTCCCTTGGGCCCATTATGCTCTGGGGGAAAAAACCGGTAAGGACACTGGCGGAGTTCAAGGGGTTCAAGGTGAGAGCCTCAGGCGATGTAGCCAAGATCTTTGGCGCCCTCGGGGCATCTGTCGTTTCCCTTCCACACGAAGAGAGTTTCACAGCGCTCCAGCTTGGAACGATCGAAGGATACGCCACCCCCATAGGACATTACAAAGATCTGAAGCACTATGAGGTCTGCAAATACCTTATGACCCCTGCGATTCAAGGCGCAAGCATTGACGCATGGAGCATAAGCAAGAGGGCACTCGATGAACTCCCCGCGGACCTCAAAGCCTATGTCCTATCCCAGGAGCCTGTGCTCAATTGGATCACAACGTGGAGGAGTGAGGCAAACGATGAAGCAGTTCTCAATAGCCTCGGAAAATGGAATGCACAGGCCGTCAGGATGGAGGATGATCTACAGAAGGCAATTACTGCTGAATCGTTGAAGCTTCTCGATTCATACAGCCCCAAGAGTGCTCGATTGGCAAAAATGGTTGAAATCATCAAGAAATTTATGAAGGAAAGGGGATACCTCCCCTAGAAACTCGAAGGAAGACTTGGGAGTCCAAACATCATAGCGCCGGGTGCAATTTATCCCCGGACGAAATCAAGGCAAAGGGGGTAGTGCTTTCCATGCAATGGCTGAAGGGTTTTTGTAACATGGCGGATAGGATCAGCGAATACACGGCACGATTCATTCTCTGGGCTGTTCTGGCGCTTGTGTTTATCCTCTGCTGGGAAGTACTACTCCGGAGCCTCTTTAATAAGCCTACAATCTGGGCACATGAGTCCACGCAATACTTCTTCGGCTTCTATTTCGCCTTGGGTGGAGCGTATTGTTTAAAAATCGGAGGCATGGTTAGGGTGGATACACTGGTAAAGCGATTCAAACCACGAACCCAGTCGCTCATAGAGAGCATGACCGGGTTATTCTCTCTCCTCTTTATCGCAGCGTTATTGTGGTCAGGGTTCGATGTGGCCTGGGACTCCATCCTCTACAATGAAAAAAGTATATCACCGTGGGGACCACCGATCTATCCAATCAAAATCATAGCCTTCGTGGGAAGCCTTCTACTGGGCATGCAGGTGGTGGCCGATCTGATCCGGGCTTTCGTCTTCGGGATATCTGGGAAGGAGTTAAAATGAGCATTCTCACTTTAACCGTGCTTCTCTTCGGCCTGATGCTCCTACTCCTCGCCTTGGGCCTCCCCATCATTTTTGCAATGGGAGCCAGCGCAGTCATTCTCGGTTTGATAACCCTCGGACCTTCCTCCCTCTTATTGGCAACCACGGCGTTCCTGAACAACATTCGAACGATTGTTCTCATTGCAGTTCCCCTCTTTATTTTTATGGGCAACCTGCTTAAAGTCTCAGGCCTGGCGGAAGACCTTTATTCCACGGCAGAGAAATGGATCGGTGGGGTAAGGGGAGGGTTAGCAGTGGGAACGGTTGGCATATGCACGATTTTCGCCGCCTGCACCGGGGTGAGCGGGGCGGCTACCGTCACCTTGGGCCTGATCGCCGTACCCTCCATGTTGAAGCGGGGCTATGACAGGAAATTGGCCTTGGGCAGCGTCATGGGAGGAGGTGCACTTGGCCAGCTCATTCCACCGAGTTTACTGTTCATCCTGTATGGGTTCTTAGCTAACGAATCCGTGGGAAGACTTTTTGCCAGTGGGTTTGTGCCTGGGGTAATTCTTTCTGGCTTATTCACCACCTACATCTTAGTCGCCTGTCAATTTCGGGAATCCCTTGGCCCAGCCACGCCGCGTGAGGAAAGGGGGAATATTAGGGAGAAACTGGGGGCCCTCAAGGCTGTTGCAATGCCCGTTTTGCTTATTATCGTTGTCCTGGGGTCGATATTTAGCGGACTCGCAACCCCAACGGAGGCCGCGGCCGTAGGGGCCTTCGGTGCCCTCGTCGTTCTCGCGATCAATCGAAGGCTTAACTGGGCCAACCTGAGGGAAGCCCTTTACTCAACCCTTTCTTTGACCGCCATGGTGATGTGGATCGTTGTTGGAGCGACCGCATTCACGACGATCTTCACTGCCGCCGGAGGAGCACAATTAGTAAAAGACCTTTTATTGGAGATCAACGTACCTCCCATCTGGGTCGTTGTCATGATGCAATTGACGCTTTTCATATTGGGTTGTTTCATCGACCCAACCGGAATACTTATGCTAACGGTCCCGATCTATGTTCCGGTGATTAAGGAGCTTGGTTTCAACTCTGTATGGTTTGGAGCGCTCTATATTTTAAACATGGAAATGGCCTTTCTCACCCCTCCATATGGCGTGAATTTGTTTTACATCAGGGGCATAACCCCGCCGGAAGTACCGACGACGGATATTTACCATGCAGCCCTGGCCTTTGTTGCTGTCCAGGCGACTGCGTTGGTATTGATTCTATTATTCCCTGACTTAGCTCTCTGGCTCCCAAATCTTTTGTTTGGAGTCGAAGGATAAGCTCTTATACGTGCACTTTGCGTTCCAACTGTCCATTTCTTCCATGGACTCCTCTTGTTCTNNTCCTGCGGGAGAATTGGCAGGCCCCGGCGTAGGATTGAGGAGTAAAAAAGTAACAGGTCTCGCAAAACTTATGGTAAAGGGGGCATGATAAGAATGGGCAAGATTCTGAGAGTAGATATGGGATCTCTCAACATCAAAATTGAGGAGGATCCGCTTGGTTACAGGATGCTGGGTGGACGGGCGTTGACGTCGAGAATTGCCGGTGAAGAGGTTCAGGCAACTTGTCATCCTCTGAGCTGGAAGAATAAGCTCGTCTTCGCGCCGGGGCTGCTCTCGGGAACGGTTATTCCTACCTCAGGGCGGATGTCTGTAGGAAGCAAAAGCCCATTAACCCAAACGATCAAGGAAGCCAATTCCGGAGGGACGTTTGGGAATGCCCTTGCAAAGATGGACATCCAGGCGATTGTGGTGGAGAACAAGCCCCAGGATAATGCCTTATACGTTCTCGAGATCTCTCGGAAAAACATCACTCTGACGAAGGGCTCAAAATACAAAGGGATGGGTAACTACGCCCTTGCAGACCATCTTCGCCAGGCATACGGGAAGGACGTGAGCATTGCGTCCATCGGTCCTTGTGGAGAGATGAAAATGGCCGCGGCCAGCATCGCATTCACCGATTTGGATGGCCACCCGTGCCGCCATGCGGCCAGGGGAGGCCTGGGAGCCGTATTGGGGTCGAAGGGATTGAAGGCCATTGTCATCGACGACACGAGTGCAGAGTTCAGAAAGCCGTTTCGGGAAGAAGAGTTTCGAGAAGGCGTCAAAGAGGCGACGAAGATCATCACAGAACATCCCCGCGTCCCATTTTTCCATGCCTATGGAACCCCGGGGGTTATCGATCTCGACAATGAACGGGGTAGTCTTGTGACTCGAAATTTCCGTTCCGGAACCTATGAACATTTCAGAAAGTTGAATGCCGAGGCAATGATTGAACTCCAAAAAAATCGAGGGGGAAGGATGGGACACTCCTGCATGAGAGGATGTGCGGTTCGTTGCTCCCCTGTTTTCCATGACAGGAATGGAGAGCACCTGACGAGTGCCCTCGAATACGAAACGTTGGTCATGCTTGGGTCCAATTTAGAGATTGACGACATGGACGCCATCGCGATGGCAGATCGAAAATGTGACGATTTCGGACTCGACACCATAGAAATGGGGGCGACGATCGGCGTGTTAACAGAAAGCGATCCCCCGTTGATGACTTTTGGAGATTCATCCAGGCTGTTGGAGCTTCTGAATGAGGTGGGGAAGGGCTCCTACTTAGGCCGGATTCTTGGTCAGGGTGTTGCCGTTACCTGCCGCGTCTTCGGGATAGACCGAGTCCCTGCCGTGAAAGGGCAAGCTATCCCTGGACATTCCGCAAGATCGATGAAGGGGTTGGCAGTCACTTATGCCACCAGCCCTCAGGGAGCCGATCACACAGCGGGATTCGTGTCTGAGGATCCCCTCTCTCCTACAGGTCAGGTTGAAAGGTCGAGGAATTCCCAGATCCACATTGCTATAGTTGATAGCTTGGGATTCTGTTATTTCGCATTTATGCAGGCTCAAATAGATATAGCAGCCAAGCTGGTTAGCGCTTTTTATGGTCAAGATTTGGAAGCGAAAGATCTGTTAGAAATGGGAAGAATGGCCCTGAGGGACGAGAGATTATTCAACCTTAAAGCGGGTTTTAATGAGGCAAATGACCGTTTGCCAGGGTTTATGAAGGACGAACCTCTACCTCCTCACAACGTCGTCTTTGACGTACCCGATGAGGAGATCGACACCCTCTTTCGGGATCTTTAGTTCAAGGGGCACATGATGAGCGAATTAGGGTTATCACCTCAGAGGCGTGCAATCAGGGATGAGAGCTGAGCATAACCTTTCACTTCCCTCGGAGTTTAAGAAAAAACTGAAGAGGCACAGGGCTTTTTGGGATGGTTCTTCTGTGGACCGTCCCATGATCGGCTTTTCACTCGGAGGTTGGTTTCCCCTCTTGAACTACCCAGCGATGAGGAAATTCAGACACCAGGAGGAGATTAACCCGGATCACCTGGTCCCTGGAGATCTTCTTGAGGATTATGACCGCATGGTGGCCCAGTGGGAAGGGATTGAGGATGACCTCATCCGGGCCGTGGCCCCGATCCCACCTTTTCCGTGGATGGAAGCAATGCTGGGCCAGCCGGTCCGTGTTGGGGATGAAGCAATTTGGGCTGAGGAGGGGGGATTCGACTATTCCCAACTAGGTGATCTCGATTTCTCCGAGAACAACCCGTGGCGGCAAAAATACCTTGAATGTGTCCGGACCCTGAAAGATCATTTTGGGGATCTGTGTCCTGTTGGACAGCCCATTCTTCGGGGGGTTTCGGACATGATTGCTGCGCTTCGCGGGTCCTCTCAAATGATCCTTGACCTTTACGATCACCCCAAGGAATACCGGATACTTGCAAGGCCGTGTGCTGACCTCTTGCTGGGTCTCGTAAAGGAACAGCAGACGATCTCCGGACCCTTTGCAGGCGGCTATGTGCTGGAACAGTTCAGCTTGTGGGCTCCGAATCCTGTGGTGAGACTTCAGGAAGATGCTTCTGGTCTGTTTTCGCCTGATTTCTACGCGAACTACCTTCTGGAAGAAGACCGACGCCTTGCGGCAGCATTTCCCTATAGCCTCATCCATCTCCATGCCTCATCCCTCTTTCTTCTTGACCGCATCCTTGAAATAGAAGATCTTGACTGCATTCAGATCAACAAGGATGTCGGCGACGTGACGATCGAAAGCGAACTCCCATCCTTTAAGAAGGTCCAAGCCCATGGCAGGAAACTCCTGATTAGAGGAAAATTGGATCGGGACGATCTCTTCATTTTGAGGAAACATCTCTCACCGAATGGACTTTACCTGCAAATCGTGGTTGAGACGACCGAGGAGGCATTATCCCTGTACGATTTTTTTGTGCCTTGGAGTTAAACGGCACAAAAATGCTCTCTGATAAAAAAAGGAGGGATCATGCTCAATTCAGGTCCTGTAATCGATGTTAGTAATATCAACGAGAAGGTTTATGCCTTCGTCAGGAAGCGCATTATCCATCTGACCTATCCACCTGGGCACAAAATCAATATCCGAGAACTTCAGCGCGAACTTGGAGTAAGTCCAACCCCGATTAAAGATGCGCTTTTCAGGCTGGCTGGTGAGGGGATGGTTGAGATCAGTTCGCGACGGGGAACGTATGTTAAAGATTTCACCGAGAGAGATGTCGGAGAGATCTATGAAACCAGGTACATCCTTGAAGCGGGCGCAGTGGACATCATCGCCAAACAGATTACTGATGAGGAACTTGAAGAGTTGGAACAACTCTATCAGCAAACCCTGATTGATTTTTCAGAATCCGAATACGCTCTGTTCATGGAAAAAGACAGCGCATTCCACACAAAGATAATTCAGCTTACGAAGAACCAGATCTTAATCGACACATACGCACATTTAGATGCACACATGCAGATCGTTCGCTTTCGATTCAGACGCCACAATGCCGTCAAACTTCCGTGGGTGGACAAAGATCATGAGCATATCCTTGCTGGCCTCAAAGCACGTAACCCGGATAAAGTAAAGGAGGCCATCAAGGAGCATTTCAGGAAGGGGGTAAATGCCTTTTTGCGTGGCCGCCCTTGAGGCTTGATGTGAGCTTGCAATTGGCGTAGCCAGCCCTCGGGTAGATTAGGGTGCTGGCGTAGTAGCTGAGGCTCTATTTCCAGCTCCCTCTCATCAAACCATCCGTTCAGTTCTCTCCCGATATGGCGGGACTTTCCGGCCATCTTCTTCCAGGGGCATTCACAGTTTGAGTCCACGGAGCAGACGTTACTGTAGTACCCATAATAGCGGACCATCTGCTCCCCTTTATCAGGTATACGAGAGGACATAGCAGCCAGCCATTTTAGGGCATCAAAGGCCTTCTGTCACCTGCCGTCCTTTGATTTGTATAAGGTAGAATCCGTTCAGGGTAGCATGCGGATGCGTCTTCGTTTTTCCGATACGGTTGACCAGCGGATAATTTTCATGAGGCCGCCTGTTGTCGGGGGTAGTGTTGAACCCATGGGGAACGAATCCTAACACAGGGAGATTCGCTGAGTCTGGAAAGAGTCAATATTTCAAACGCATATCGATAGATTGGCTAGGTAGATGAGTGATCTATTTCATCTACTATGTACAGAGGGTGCCCTGGATCGCAACGCTGGTTATTTCAATCTCGACAAAATCGTCGATATCGCTCAACTTTGTCGAGTTTTGTAACTTATTAAAAGAAGCCATAAATCTTTCATTTCCTGCCCTGTTGCTTCGCCAATTTTGTCGAAGACCAAGGCCAAATCGATGGTACCCTCGTAATTCAGTATTTCAAATTATGAAGTGATATCAGGAGGTTCCATATAATCCCCTCATGTTGGCACCCCTCTTGCTCATTGGTATATTGTGTGCCATCGAGTTCATTGGGTCAAAGGGAACCTATGAGTTCTTAATACAGCTCCACGTAAATAAATATTATGCTCGTGTGAGTAACGTTCTCCTGTGGGACGTTTCCAACAACCTAATCCTTATGAGGGAAAGGAGGAATGAGCAATGAAGAAGATAGCATTATTTCTGGCATTAGCATTGACTTTTGGGCTGACCTTTTATGCGGCTCAGGTAGAGGCTCAAATGGGCCCAGGGATGATGGGATCCGGCATGATGGGCGGTGGTATGATGGGCCACGGTATGGGTCAAGGGATGATGGGACCCGGATATCAGGGGTACGGACCGCAATACGCTCCTCCCTCAGGTCCCCAATACCAACAACCTCAGAAGCCCATGGAAGAGAAGGATGCCAAGGTTAGTTTGGAGAATTACCTGGAATCCATGAGAAATCCGAATTTGAAGCTGGGAAAGGTCAAGGATGTGGGGTATGCCTTTGAAGCGGAGATATTGACCAAGGACAACTCCCTGGTGGACAAAATCCTTGTGGATAAACGGACGGGATGGATGCGCTCTGTTTACTAACCAACGAGGCACCCCGGAAGCCGCTTCCCCTGGGGTGCTTTTTGTTTTTCTGATATTTGAAGAGGACGAGAGAAAATGAATTTCGGTCTGGCATCACTCAACGATATTTTCGTTCAATGGCGAGGGTATGGTTGGCAAATGGGCCCGGGGATGATGGGTGGTGGGTATGGCATGGGGTGGCTCATGCCTATCATCATGGCCGCCTTTTGTATCGCTGTAATCGTGGGAATCGTTTTTCTGATCCGATGGCTCATAGTATCCACAAGGGCTGGGGCTCCTGTGTGGAGGTCGGAGGATTCGGCCTTGGAGATTCTCAAAAGAAGGTATGGCAGCGGCGAGATTAACAAAGAGGAGTTTGAGGAGAAAAAGAGAGCCCTGACCTAGGGTTACCAGGAGTTCAGCCCTTACCTTCAACAAAGAGGTCAAACGTGGATATCGACAGAAGGGAGTTTCTCAAGGCTGCGGTTGGAACCGTGGCTGCTACAGGCTTCTTCGGACCATCCCTGAAGGAAGTCCTGGGTAAGCCTCCAAGGCCGATCAGGGAATTTCGGTTTCACGCTTCACCGGCAAGGGTGAACCTCGGAGGCGGTCCGGACTTGGTGGCATGGACCTATAACGGACAAATCCCCGGGCCGGAGATCCGGGTCCGGGAGGGAGAGATCATTCGGGTCTTCCTCAAGAACTACCTTCCTGAAGGAACCACCATTCACTGGCATGGAGTCCCTGTGCCAAATGCTATGGATGGGGTCCCTGAGGTTACCCAACATGCCGTTATGCCCGGGGAATCCTTCGTATATGAGTTCGAGGCAAGGCCCGCCGGGAGCTATATCTATCACTCCCACGTTCATTACCAGCTGGACCAGGGACTTTACGGGGCACTGATCATCGAACCATCAAAACCGGAGGAATCCTATGATCGTGAGTACACCCTCATGCTGGAGGATTGGGTGATAAGGGACGGAGGCGGCGTAGCCCCAACTCGGCGACGCCCGCCCATGGGTATGATGCGCGGCATGAGGGGAAGGAGGTGGGGCTTTGGTCAAGGCGAAGCTCCCCTTCTTGAGCCGGTTTATGACGGTTATGCCGTTAACGGGAAAGTCGCTCCTGCGATGGGCCCCCTTTTAGTGAAGAAAGGGGATCGGGTTAAGCTCCGACTCCTCAATCCCTCATCCGCCACGATCTATGACCTCCGCCTGGCAGGCCACACGTTAACCATCACCCATGTGGATGGCAACCCTATCGTGCCCATGGAAACGGATGTGCTTCGCGTCGGTATGGGAGAGCGGTACGATGTACAATTTGTGGCAAATAACCCCGGCAGCTGGTTCTTAGCAGCCCGGGAGGGCGGACTTGGTGAAGGGAGGCTTCGCATCCCAATACAGTATAAGGGAGTCAATAGGGCGGAACCTGCGACTGCTGTGTTCCACCGTGGGCTCCGTTTCATAACCTACTGGGATTTCCAGGCCCGTTATCCATCAGGTGTGATTCCCTCGGGACCTCCCGCTAAGTTCTACCGGCAGACATTGAGCGGGGGGATGCACTCTCCGTACTGGACTATCAATGGCCAAATCTATCCTGATGCAGAGCGCCTCGCTGTTCGGAGGGGAGAATGGGTGCGCATCCACTATTGGAACCCCAGCATGATGCCCCACCCCATGCACTTACATGGACATTTCTTCAAAGTTGTGAACCCCTCTCTCTCTCGGGATCATTGGTTACTGAAGGACACGATTATCGTTGATCCCATGCAGCGAGTGGATATCGAATTCCTTGCCGATAACCCCGGGAGCTGGTTTCACCACTGCCACAACCTCTACCACATGGAGGCTGGGATGGCCAATGTGGTGATCTATCAATCGTGACCTGAATCTGAAACCACTGAGGTGTGTAATACTTCTGTGGATTTTCCGTCAGTCCGCATCCGGTGTATGTTTCTACCGCTTATCGATAAATTTGGACAGACGGGTAGGTTTTTGAGTACTTGAAATCGATGGAAAAAGCAGGGCTATTGCTGATCTGGTGAGGGCCGTCGGCGATATGGCTTGGCAGAAAACTCACACCAGAAAGGAGGTTTTTACCAACGGCCCTCCGATAAGTGGATAACATACTCTTTCTAACTATCCTGCCGCTTTTGACCAGCAATGGTGATGGTGGTCATCGATCTATTATCTCGGGCAACATCTCTTGCCGAATATCCTCGGTCCCCACCCACTTCCCGGTTTTGCTTTCATAAATGATCTTCCCCCTCATCCCTGATT
>JABAOC010008199.1_pt1 | contig 14263 bp, 29 predicted proteins | sample 7062161 | NCBI WGS metagenome assembly JABAOC01 (sample SAMN14538625, study PRJNA623070) | marine sediment metagenome | biome: marine biome [ENVO:00000428]; feature: marine pelagic biome [ENVO:01000023]; material: deep marine sediment [ENVO:00002113] | place: India: Gulf of Khambhat ... | reverse complement strand
ATATATATGCTAAGGTGACTAGATGAGATGGACACTTGTTGGGTTCAGGCATCCAGACAATAGCAGGTCTTTGATATACAAGCAAGGCATGAGCCAAGAGGGATTGGTTAAAGCCATAGAAGAGGGAGCAGAGAGAGGATGTAATTTGTTTTCTATTAGAGGATTTAAAGAGGTGAAAGAATGATAGAGCAGTTCGTCAAAGACTTAGGAAATGGAGTATATGCATATACTGAGTGTGAAACATACATAGTAAATACGCATGACTGGTTTTGGTTTGGTGGTGTAGTTATTTTAGCAATCACACTCTTGTTTACGCTCTACATATTGTATAAGGCTAATAAGAAGTAAGAAGGTAGTTGAATGAATGGGATTGAGAAGTTCAGGGAGTTCAAGCTGCTCAGGGGTCTAGCGTTTGTTCTGAATGCCATGCCTGATTCTCTGGCAGGCATTTACAAGAAAGGTGTCTTTACAAAGGATGGTAAGGTTCAGTTCACAGTTTCTTATTCTCATCTGCATCTGGTTGTTCGTGTGTTTGAGGAGAAGGGGGTTGTTGCTTCCGAGAAGGTTGGAAGAGAGAGGGTTGTGAGGTTGACAGAGCGAGGAGTAATACTTCAGAAGTGTCTTAATGCCATTATTAAGATGCTTGGAGAGTAAAGTATATACTCCAATAGTTACTTTTGAGTAGCGAAAAGCTTTTTATACCTAATATCTAAAAAAATAGTATATGAATCAAAAAGATTTTGTCGTAGGGAAGAAGATTCGGATTTTTAATAGCTTTAAGTTTGATGGTCTGAATGTTGCGAAGGATGATGAGGGAGTTATAAGAAAAGTCCCCTCAGATGGGACTGGATGGATAGGAATCGAATGGAAGAAGAGGAAACCATGCATGCATGAACTCAGTGGATTATGTCCGAAAAGGAATGGTTACAATATTGATAGGGATGTGTTACTTGCAAATGCCAGAGTCATAAATAATAAGGTGAGGTGTTTTGCGATTTGATATTTATCAAAAAAATAGGAGGTGTTAACATGACAAGAGCGAGAACGACTCTAAGGAGAACAGTAAGAAGGAGAACTTCTCCTACTGCAAGGAGAGATGTTCCCATAAACGTAAAGTTTTGCGTTATGGGTGACGGAATCTCTCCTCAGTGTATAAGGAGAGGCTCTACCATAGCAGAGCTGTTCAAACAGGCAGGTTTCGATGCCAGAGCGTCTCTGAGAAAAGGAGCAGTGATTCGTCTTGACGGAAGGAACGTTAATGCGAGTGCTGTGATAAGAAGGAACGGAGCAATCATAACATCGACATCTGCAGTAAAGGGGGGTCGATGAGTGACCCTCCTTTCATTATCTTGCTCAGAGGATTAAGGTGATAGTATGAAAGATGTAAAGATTGTTGGGGATACAAATCTTGACCCTGCAGTATGGGATTATCTCATGAACCATTTGTCTAAAGTGAAGAATAGGAATTATGAGACGATACTTGTCGAGATTGGTTCTGATGTTCTTAAGAAGAAGGAGATAGGTCTGCTTGGGAGCGAGAGGAATCTTGTTTTGGCTTTTGATGGTTTTTCGGGTGGACAATACATAGACTTGGTAGCGAAGGATGGAAGAAAGGAGATTAGGTTGCCTCTTGCTGAGTTGAAGGGACAGGACATGAAAAAGAAGGGGTGGAAGCCAATCTACAACTCAAAGAGAGATACCATTCTGATATGGTCTAAGCCACCTTATCTGCTTTCATGTATAGACTTACGTGGTGTTGGATTGTCAAAGCCAGTGAAGGATTTGATAAAATTTTTCATAAGAAAGGCAAATGGATTGAATAAATTCGAGGTGAAGATTGATTTTTCAGATGCAGAAAGACAGTTGGCTTCTTACATCAGGAAGACAAAGAGAGGTGAGCTAGCTACTGTTAAGAGAAGGGCTGATTCGTTAATACATGATATAGAGGCATATAATGACAGACTTGCTGAGCTTCATTCCGACCTAAGAAAAGCAAATGTGAGTTTGAGGGCTGCAGAGAAGATATCAAAAGAAAAGGTTAATGTCAAGGGTATCCTGAAGAATGTCTTGAACATAAAGGGAGTAAAGCTTGTTAATGTTGAGAATTCCCAGATTGTGATTTATACTTATCCGTTGAAGTCTCTTCCTTTCAGCTATGGAGGTCGTAAGAGGACTATCGATTTGGGTTCATTCAAGATTAGCTGGGGAGATGGGAAGCCTATTAGGATTCGCAATCTTGAGAGGAGACGTGGATATGAGTATGACCATCCTCATATCAGAGATGGTCAACCTTGTTGGGGAAACATGAGGGAGATAACACAGTATGCACAGAATTTCAATATAGAGGTTGTCGCTCAGATGATATTGAGCTATCTTGAGCATCTGAATCCTCAGGGTTGGCATACTGACGGAATAGAATGGTCTAAGAATTTTAGGGGTCGATAATATGGTTAAGGTAAAAGTTCGTGGAAAGAAAATTAATTTGGAGTTCAAGATAAAGCCTGAGGCTTATCAGAAGATGATGGCTCTTACCAAGGAAGTAAGTCCCTCGGAGATTGGTGGTCTGTTGGTTTGTGATATTAATCTTCCGAAGATAGTCGTTGAGGACTTGCTTATTCCTGAGCAGGATGCATCTGGAGGCAACTTCTTTGCTGATGGTGAAAAGATGGCTGAGTTGCTAGAGCCTTTTATCGAGAAGAAGCCTGAGATATGGGCTAAGGCAAAGGGTTGGTGGCATTCACACAATACTATGGGAGTTCACTGGAGTCATGAGGATAAGGATAATATCAATACTCTTTTGCCTGATTTCAAGATACTTGTAAGTATTGTTACCAACGTAAGAGGTGATATGCTTGTTAGGGTTGATATGGTTCTGGATAATGGCATGTTCCTTTGCATCGATGAGATAGAGCCTGACATAAGCCTGTTTCCATCTAAGATAGAGAAGTGGGCTAAGGCTCAGTCGAAGAAGATTAATAATTATGATAAGTTTACTCCTGTCGGACAAGATGATATTGTTTATCCTAACCAACAGGCTATCCAGATAGTCAAGAGTTCTCCGAAGCAGATAGATGATGTCTTTTGTGGAGTAGATGGAAGGCAGATTGTTCCAGAGTATGGATATGAAGACCCAAACCTTGGCTTCATTCCTCCAGCATTTAATGACCTGACAGATGTGTTCCAGCAGATGTTCTTCAGGGAGCTGCACAGGAAGAATTGTAAGGTCAGTAAGAACGAGAGGAAGAAGATTATAAAGAAGCTTTTGAAGAGACAGGAGAGAGAGGAAAAGAAAACAGCAAAGCATACTGGTTGGGATGAGGATGAGGTGATAGCATGACATCAACATTTGATAATCTTGAGAGCATCTTTGCATCTCTTGAGAGAGGAGAATATTCAAGCTTCAAGATTCGAGCTGGAAGGCTTGCATCAAAAGTCAGAAAGGAGATAGAGGCAAAAGTTGGAAAGGTTGATATTCCTTTTGAGGGATGGTATTGGTTCTTTTCTACTGTTCATGGTAGTTATGACCATACTGATAAATGGCATTTGAAACTTGTCTCTGTTAAGACGGATAGGGAAATTCAGAAGCTTTATGATGATATGTTTGAGAGGGAGGTGAAGACATGAACGGAAAATACTGGAGACAGTTGGATATATTCGACCCGAAGAAGTTTAGGGGTCAGAAGGTTTGCATAGTGGGAGCTGGAGCTATAGGCTCTATGACTGCTCTGATTCTAGCAAAGATGGGAATAGAAGATATCGCTGTCTGGGATGATGACACAGTAGAAGAGCATAACCTTCCTAATCAGATGTATCCTTTGGTTGCGATAGGAACGAAGAAGGTTCTTGCTCTGGAGAAGCTTATCAAGGATATTACAGGCATCCAGATTAAGGGTATCACCAGTAAATGGAAGGGAAATGGTTTCGGAGAGGATGTCATCGTTATCGTTTGCACTGATAACATGGCTAGCAGGAAGGCTGTATGGGAGAAAGTCAAGCTGAATGCTGGAGTCAGGCTCTTCATAGATGCTAGGATGGGAGGAGAGTTGATGAGGATTTATACTGTAGACCCTATGAGAGTGAGTCAGGGACAGAAATATGAGAAGACCCTTTATACTGACAAGCAGGCTGAGGAATTGGCATGCACTAAGCAGAGCATAATCTATAATCTTGCAGGCATCTCTGGGTTCATAGCAAACCAGATAAAGAAATGTCTTAATGGGGATGGAAGCAATAGGAACGAGTTTTTTAACGAGATAATATTCGATTACAAATGCATGATACTTGAGAAGGAGAGATGGTCATGAAGTTCAGAGAAGGTGATAAGGTAAAGCTAGTGAAGTGTAGTGGTTTGGTTACTCATCATGCTGGTCAGGAGGGAATAGTTCTTAATGTTCGGAAGGATTCCTGTCCTACAGAAGCTTCTTATCTTGATGTAAAATGGACAAAAGGTAAGATAGGAAATACAGATGGTCTCTATGATTGGAGATTCGAGCTTCTGAAAAATAATAATAGGAAGACTAGGAGGTTTGCGTTATGAGATTCAGAAAAGGGGATAGGCTTGTCTTGGTAGATAGTAATGGGATAGCTGCGAAAAAAGGAGCGAAGGTCATAGTTTTCAAAGGAACATTCAAACATAGTGGCTTTGGTGATATGGTTGGTGTTGAATGGGTTGATGGCAAGGCATGTGGTCAGATGGATGGTGAGTATGAGGCTTGGCGTTTTGTAAAGGATGAGGTCTGGAAAGCCAGAAGGAAGGAAAGGAAGTTGGTAATATGACGAAAGAGAGATTGATTGGAAGTGGAGATTGCTATGAGGTAGCAGGAAGAATAATTATTAGTGCAGACTGGAAAGTTCCAATCTTTCTTTGTCATGGAACTGTCACTGGACAGGGAAAGGTCGAAGGAGTAAAGTTCGGTCATGCTTGGCTTGAGTTGAAAGGCATAGTTATTGATTTCTCAAATAAGAAGAGAGAGATTATGCCAAAGGAAAAGTATTATAAAATCGGTAAGATTGAGAATGTCAAGAGATACAATAAGATAGAGGCATTAAGGATGTTTTCAAAGTATAAGCATTTTGGAGGATGGGAAGATGAAAAAGACAAGAAGAAGAAAGTATGAGGGAGCTTTGTGTGGGAAGGAAGGCTGTGGCAAGCAGGCTGTCTCAAAGGGATTCTGTTGGAATCATTATTGGCTGTTCAGATATAAGACTGAAGAGGAGTTTCGCAGGAAATCTAATGTTGCTAAATCTAAATCCAGAATGAAGAGATATCATACAGACCCAGTGTTCAGGGAAAAGCTAAAAGCAAAGAATCGTCAAAGAACAAAGGAGTATTATCGTAAGAAATGTCAGGAAGACCCTGACTGGGGAGCTAAGAGGCAAAGGAAATATAGGGAAAAGCATCCAGAAGCTTTCAAGTATATCATGGCAAAATGCTACCTCAGGAAGCTCAGTCCAGAGAAGAGAGCTAAGCTTATGAGAGAAATAAGGAAAGAGGAGAGTGGTGGTCGTGTGGAGAAAGGTTAGAGTAACCAAGTGTGGTCATCAGCCTTATTTCGCTAAGGGTCTTTGCAAGAACTGTTACAATAAGCAGAGATATCATGAGAGGGAAGATGTCAGGAAGAAGCTTCAGAAGAAGTCAAGGAATCATTACAAGAAGATAAGAAAGACCGAGCATTACAGAGAGCTTTGCAGGAAGAGAGCCAAGAAGTGGAGAAGGAACAACCCACAGGCTCATCATAAGGCTATGGCTAAGTATCACCTCAGGCAGTTGGATGATGCTACCATAGTTAAAATCGTAGAGGAAGTTACAACAAGTGATATTTATCAAAGAAAAAGGAGGGGATAACATGAAAGGAAAGAATGAGAAAATAGAAATCCATCTGAAGAAGGGAGAGCTGGCAGTCGATGGATTCGCAGACGCACAGACCATCACAGGGATTGTGAATGTCCTGACAGGAGATGAGCAGATACAAGAAGCTGCTGAGACGCTTGGAATTGTTCCTGTGACTAAGAAGAAGAGAGCTAAAAGGGTCAGGAAGAAGAGAGGTCGCTACAAGTTGACAAGATGGGGTGGAGAGCCTACGTTCACAGGCAAGGCAGTGACCTTCCTTAAAAATAAGCAAGGGCTTGGGGTAAGGAAGATGAAAGTTGCTGATGTGATATCCCAGATGAAGCTCCATAGGACAGGCTCTTCTTACAACTCAGTAAGAAATGCAGCCAAGAGGTTGAAATTGCCAGTAGAAAGAGAAGGGCGTTTCCTTGTTATTTACTTGGGACGCTCTTTCCCTTCTTCAGAAACAAAAAGACCCAGACCAGATAAAATTATCTCACCGAGCTTCCGAGTTAAGCCTAAGACAGTAGGAAGACCAACGATAGTCACTCCGTTTATCGGTGGGTTCATCAGAGACAACGAAGAGCTTTCAGGAAGAGTTCTTTCTAAAAAGATAAAGAAGGAACTGGGATTCGAGGTCTCAGCTAACACAGTATGCAAATACAGAAGAGATAACAAGCTGGAAAGGGTAAGGAAGAAGCCTATTGAGTGGATACCTTGTCCGAGATGTGGCTCTACACACATACAGAGAAGAGGAGTAAGAAAGCTAGCGAGTGGTGGATTCAAACGAGACTATTCATGTGTAAAATGCAACAGACGTTTCTCAAGCAGACCATTCAAGAGGTGAAGGGAATGAGAGATGAGAAGAAGCTGGTTAAAGAACAGAATATCAAATCGTTTTGTATAGATGACGGAAAATTGTTTTTATTGTTGGCTGATGGTAGCTCTTTCAATCTGACAAAAGCAATCCAAGAAACCAGACAGGAATGTGAAAGGGAAAAGGAGACTGCATTTAGATATTATGAAAGGAATAAGAGACATCTGTGGAGCAAAATACATAAGCAGAAGAAGTTAAGGGAGAGCCTTAGAAAACGAATCCTTACTGACCTTAAGAAGAAGGTTGAGAAAAAGAAGTTTGCATTTGCTATTTGCAGTTCTAAACCCCCAGAATATTATTTGAAATATGATGATATCCTTCAACTGATAGAAGAGATGAAAAGATGAAATGTCCGATAAATAATTTTAAGGAATGCATGGGAATCAAATGTGCATGGTTCATCCTACATTACAACTCCTGTGCAGTGAAGGTAATGGGATTATCTAATGCAGTGAGGCTCGACAATAATCATCATCGAAGTCGTCAAAAACAGTAAAGTGAAGGCAAATACCCTACCCCAAAAGCCTTCGATATGGCAAAGAACGATGGGTTATTTGATAATGATAGTTCTGTTGCAATATAGATATTCTGGATAATAAAAAATTCTTTTTAGGAATGATATTTAAATTAACTATCCAAATATGAAGATGTTTTTTTCTCAAGGCTCTGGGGGTGGTGGATGAACATCATCGAAGAGGTCTTGAGTGCATGCATCTCTTCTGCAAAGTCAGAGCCTCTTCGATTGAAGCAGGGGAAGAAATACTTCGAGCTTCATAACCAGTTGAATGTCATGGTGACTATGCCTTCTGGGACTTTCAAATCAACCTTCCTGAAGAACATCCCGAAGAAGGCTATGGTCAAAGCTCAGGATTACACTTATCCTGCTATGGTCGGCTCTATCGGAAAGAAGGGAGTAGTGAAAGGATACATAATGAAGGCTGCTGGGAAGACCTTGGTTGTTGATGAGTTTCATGGTCTTCTGGGAAATCCAAGGAGAGCCTTGCTCTCTATTTCTGAAGACCAGCAAGCTACTAGGGTTTTTGGATTCAAGTCCGATATGAAAGAGCAAAAGGCTGGAAAGTTTCTCAAATACAGGATACAGGATAATGAGTTGCATATCGACTATGTGAGATGTTCCATCCTGCTATCTGGGATTGTCTCCCCTCATAAGCAGAGGCTTGCTGGAGTCGATGACTTTGCCTTTGCTAGCAGGTTCATGCCTATAAGCCTGACTGCAAGCTTCGATGACATCGATGACATCGCACTAGGCAAGAAAGAGGTCTTCAACGTAAAATACGATCCATATTTTGAGACTCCAACGTTTAATGACTGGGATAAGTTCGTTAAATGCTATAGGGAATATGTCAATAATATGCCTGTAAAGATTAATGAGTTTTTTCGTGAAAATATTGAGTTCTACACTCGTGAGAGATTGCATTTTTCTCGACTTTTTTCCTGGGCTTCCAGGCACAATTCTGAGGTGGATGACTGGGAGAAATATCTACCCTACATACCGTTTTTCCTTTATTCATCAGTCGCTTCTACTTTGACGCATAGCGAATTTGAGATATATGATCTTTATTCCAGGGGAATCAAGCCGGTCAAAATCGCTAGTATGCTAAAATGTTCCAAGGCTTATGTTTCACAAACTTTAGGCAAGATAAGGGGGCTTGGACTATGTTAATTAGTTAGTATAGTGCTAGATTTTATATATTACTAGAAAATATTTGGGTTTTTATTAACTAGTTAACAAGGATTTTCGATGTATTGACGTATGGGAGTTCGACAATATGGATAGGAAAACTATGCTTCAGGAATGCTGGATCTGGAACAAGTCAGTAGAGGAATTTGTGAAGTCACGTATAAGGGGATATTCGATTAACATATGTGCTGGAAAATCTCCTCTTGGAGATGTCAAGATTGACCTTGATCCAAAAAATACCGATGTTCTTAAGGGAGATATGAGGCAGTTGCCTTATCCTGACAACACGTTTGACACCGTTATCCAAGATCCGCCGTGGAAGATAGGTTATTATCAACGAATGAAACCCTTTTTTGAATGCGTAAGGGTATGCAAGGTCGGTGGTCGGATAATATATAATGCCTATTGGATTCCCACATCAAAGATTGTCAAGCTAAAGGAAGCCTGGATACGCCAGGATGATCCGTGGAGTAATGCCTCGATAATATCGGTATTTGAAAAAACGAGGAGTGATATATGAAACACGTTCCGTATTGCGAAAGGTGTGAGGAGTATATGAACGTGGCTTTAAGGGCTTCAGGAATAACGTTCTATGAATGCTCGAAATGCCACGCCAAGGTCTCGATAAGGAAACCTGTGAAGAAGAAAAAATTATCCGAAATAGTGAAGCCTTATCTAGAGGATGTGGAAATATGACCGAAGCAGGGGAAACGATATCTCAGGAGTTCTTTTGCTCTGGGGTATCATCAATTGCAGGAGAACGAAAGCACGTTCTTTTCCTTGACCTTGACGGTCATACCCTTGACCAAACGATCAAATTAGCATATGAAATGATAGACAAGTATTACCTGTCAGATTGTTATATTGTATGTTCAAGCCAAAATAACCATCATTTGATATGCCTTGACAAGTTCGATTTTGGCAGGGTTCTTTCAATTTTGAAAAGACACGCACACGGTCAATGGGTTAAATACCGGTCAGAAAGCAGGGATTTCGTGCTTAGATTATCAAGAAAAGGTAACAAATCTAAGCCAAGACTTATGTGCATAATAGAATCCCCTCACGAGATAAGGAAGAAATCAAACGCTCATCGCATATTGATTAATCGCATATACAGACTTGATATTCCAAAGAACCATATGTTTGATGACACGACCAAGCTGAAAGTGCATTTTTACCGAACTAGGATGGTTGAAAATGATTGAGGAAAAAATCAAGATATTGATGGAAGAAATAGACAATTATGACAAGCAGATAATTGACAGGAATTCCAGAAATGTAAAGTTCAAGGGAAGATACTGCACGGCTATAAACGATGAGCAGACCGATGAACTCAAAAAGATAAGGGCAAAGAAGTTCAGGGAATTGATGGGACTTATAAACATAAGGAAGGGAAAAAACAGGGAAAGTATTTAAAATATAATGTTAAAAATATAATGCTTCCTGTTGTGTAGGACTTTGGCATATGAGGTCGTTCTACAAGCCTCGCCAAAGGGACAGGAAGCGGCTATTGTGATAATATGATTGGAAAAATCGTGGTTGAATTTGACACCGGAAACACACCATTGCAAAAGGATGAGGATTTATTCCTCAGGATTAAGGTCAGGGAAATCCTGGAGAGTATGAGCATAAAGCCTATTGATATACTGGTGTATTGATATGATTATAACGTAATATGACAAAGTATCTCAAAAACGTGAAGAAAGAGGCAAGAAAAAGGATTTCAGTATATAAGCGTGACCTGTGGGATAGCAAGCAATATTGTTCAAAGGATTTTGCGAACAAAATGAAAATTGAATTTGACGGAAGGAAACCGAGGAGAAAAATATGGGATATTCAAAAAAGTTGTGGGAAGAATATAAAGAGACAGAATATTATGATTTTGAAATAAATAAAAGATTAAGTAATAAAAAACCATTTGGAGCTGGTGGAGAAAAGGAATATATTGACAGTATGAAAAGACTGATACACTTTATATCTTTAAAATGTGGGAGCAATCTAGCAATAGTTTCCACTTTGAATGAAGCATTATCAAAAATGATAAAAATAGCTGAGAACACTTGGAAGGAGGAATGGAATGCCGAAGGAAAGAAGAAGCCTAATGGACTATGATGAAGACGTGAACAGGTTTGAGAAATGGGTTAAGTGGAAAACAAGAGGAAGGGTAAGAACGCTTGACGAGTTCGAGGATATTGATGAACTCAAAGACGCTCTCGAGGTCTGGCTCGAGGCTATTGAGGTCCCAATTGTAAATCTTAAGGGAGTAAGGCAAAGGGATAAACTTGCAAACGCTATGCTTGATTGGATGAGAAAAAGGGAACTTCTTATTGATGAACTAATAAAGAAACCGATAGTCATAAAGAAAACAAAAAAGAGAAGGGTTGTATTACGCAAGGGATTGAAATGGCGTGATGAAGATATTGATTACTTGAAATTCAGATACAAGGATCGTGATGTTGCTGTTACCTCGATTGCAAGGGAAATGGGAAGGACTGCAAAGGCAGTCTATAACAAGGCATCGAAGCTCAAGGTAAGAAGGCTTAAGATAAAGTAGGGGGCGATTATATGAAAACAATAATATGTAAAATTTGCAATAATCCATTTAAAACAGACCAGGATGAAACGATAGACGATTTCGATATGTGTGGCTCTTGTATAGAGGAATGGGCTAAACAAATAGATGAAAGGTGATGTAAATGGCGAGAATGGTTAAGTGTCCTTGCTGTGGGAGTAGACGTCTGGTTTGCAAGGATTGTGAGACCGAATTCTCTATGTCCTGGGGGAAGGATATAAAATGAAGCCTCAAAATATTGTATTGCCACCTTTAAGATGTGAATGTGGAAGCTATAATTGGTTTAGAATAAAAAAAGGAATGTTCAAAAGTGAAAGGTTATATGCTTGTCAAGATTGTGGAAAAGAAGAGAAAGGAATTGTCCATATAATTTCAGGAGAAAAATAGAATGAATAGATATGATGTTATGCTGTTGATCGTGATAATAATATTGGCTGCAATATTTATAGTGCCATATATTTTGAGTTATTTTGAGGGTTGTCCTATATATCATAAAACATATGGAAACCTCTCATTTACAGTTCGGTGTGATGTTATAGAAACGTGGTGTGAGTTTCATAACTGCACTAAGTCTTGGGGTAGTTGTGGTATTCCTGTGTGCATATGTGATGAAGACCCGTTTGAACTTTTAAGGAGTAGATTTTAATGAAACCAGAACCATTGAAAAGAAAGGAATTTAACTTTGTAATAACTAGAGAAGGTAAAATTACACTACCAGGAATATACTATTCGCAAGAGCAAATCTGTTCAGCAGTTGAGTGGCTGATAAACGAGATAACAAGAGATTTTTATAATGGCTCAATAACACTCAACAGGATAAAATATTTAATCAATCGATCATTCAAGGATGTGATGAAATGAAATTGGCATATAAGGTAATGATAGGTGATTCAGAGGAAACCCTGAAGAAGATTGAAAGCTCGTCAATACATCTCACGATAACATCGCCACCTTATTATGTTATGAGAGGAGAAGTTGCCTGGGATAGTTATGAGGGATATCTGGAAAAAATGAAGGCAATATTCAGGGGAGTTTATCACGCAACTGCTCTTCACAGGTATTGTGTTGTGAACATATGCGAGCATTACATTCACGAAGGAAAGACATATCCGATAGGTGCTGACATATGCAGCCTAATGAATAATGAACTAAAATGGAAATATGCCGAGGACATAATTTGGGTGAAGCCTTCCGGCGCTACAGGAATGAAAAGGGGCGGAACTGTCCTGCAAAACCCATATCCGATGTATTTCTTTCCTGATAACCGGTATGAGCATAATTACGTATTCACAAAAGGATCAGCAAAATATGATTATGATATGCACAAGCTTTATGCGTCAAAACAAAGGGAGATGTCAAGAATCGATGCCAACAATATGAGGGAATTCCTTGGCGATGTATGGTATATCCAGACCGACCAGGATAAGATGCATAAGGCAATATTCCCTCTCAAGCTGCCTGAGAACTTCATAAAGTTTTACTCATTTGTTGGTGAGAACGTATTAGACCCTTTCCTGGGCTCCGGAACGACTATGCTGGCAGCGAAAAACCTGCATCGGTCCTGCATAGGTCTTGAATTGGAAGACAGGTATATTGACACGATAATGAAAAAAGTCGGATGGAACCAGACCAACCTTATGTTTCCAACTGAATATAAAATTGAAAAGATGTCAGGCAGCGTTACTGAGGAAATCATACTCCAACAACAATAACAAGGACAAGTCCAAGGACAAGGAGATAAGGAGGAATAAGAATGGTGCAAAAGTTTGAGGATGTCGTTCCAACACAAAGAGAATCCACTTTCGATGGAGTGCAAGTGCAAGTATCTGATCTAATTGACCAGTCATTTGAGATTGTAAAGGCAAAAGTTGAATCGGATGACAGAGGAGAATGGGCAGATGTGCAAATCAACCACGGTAAGGACTTAAAGACCTTCATAACTGGATCAAAGCCATTGATAGACGCAATTAAAGTAATGGTTGAGAAGAAGCTTCTTGACAAGGAACCGATAGAAACAACCCTTAGAAGTAAGAAATCAAAGGCAACCAGATTCAGTTATTACGTATTTGAATAAAGCAACTGCCGATAAGAATTTAAACATTTCCCCTTTTTTTTATTTTATTTATATTATCTACTGCTAAGTCTATATTGTAAAATATGTGATTGGGTATGTATGTTATCCCAGAGCCAGCAAATGCTAATAATGAAAATCTATATGAATTACGTCAATAATGGCTCGAACTCAATATCCTATGATGAATTGAAAGACCTTTACAAGTGCAGGAGTGCGTTCAAAAGATCAATAAAATACCTGATAGATTCAAAGTATGTGTATTCGCAAAGAATCAAGTATAACAGGGTTATATATTCATTGACATTGACAGGAGAATTCCTTGCAAGGATATTATGCAATATGATTGACTTGCCTGATGAAATCAGGAGAATGAAGTGGAAATTCCTGTGGTGATTAATATGGCGACATATGAGATATACATACGGAGATTGCCTGACAAAAAGTCAAAGGCAATCGTGATTCATAGCTCATATAACCTAGACAAAGTATATAGCTTAATCAGAACGCTTGTGGGTGTTGAGAGATTGAAAGGATGTATGTGATATTCGAGGAGAACGAGAGGTGAACGTATGAATGAGTGTCCACCGACCATAAAGATATTCAGAATACCGGAATGTGCATTATGCGATGAGACCGAAAAAAGCCTCAAGGAATTCAAGCCATTGGTGTATGACTGCTCGAAAAACAATAAGCACAAGAAGGCAATGGCGGGTGTCAAGAGAATCCTTGGTAAGTTCTTCGGTTATCCTTTGGTGGTCGTCCAGTATGAGGACATTATCCTAATGATATCTGGATATTACAGCGAAATATTAAGTGAATTGAAAAAATCAATAAGGGAAATGAGGTGATCAAATGGTGAAGGAAGATTTTAAGAAAGTAGCAACCATAAAGGTATTGCAATACATATCTGACAATATGGCTGAGATAAAATATGCTCCGATAGACCCAAGTGGAAAAATCAAGATAGGTAACCAAACTTGGGGAATATTAAAATCAAAGCCTGACTATTTGCTTGAAAGCGTAAAAGGAAGAGCAACATCGAGGGAGCCGTTCTTCATATTAAGAAATGATATGGCTGTTCCTGTGAACATAGCGCTTGCTGATAAGCAAACAATGAATCCAACAGAACTTAACCAGCTCATCGAAAACGTCAATCTCAAGGCAATGACAAGAATTGATCCTGCAGAGGTTGATTACAAGAAGATGCT
>JABAOC010007315.1_pt1 | contig 14267 bp, 11 predicted proteins | sample 7062161 | NCBI WGS metagenome assembly JABAOC01 (sample SAMN14538625, study PRJNA623070) | marine sediment metagenome | biome: marine biome [ENVO:00000428]; feature: marine pelagic biome [ENVO:01000023]; material: deep marine sediment [ENVO:00002113] | place: India: Gulf of Khambhat ... | reverse complement strand
GGCTGGACCCCTGCCTGCGCAGGGGTGACAAGACAGCGGCTGGACTTTTCTGTTTGGCCGTTCAGTGATCGACGGGTTCTCTCTGCCAGCTACGTGCGTGCCGGGGTATCCGGTCCTTGCGGATGGCTTGCGGCAGTCGGGCAATAAAGGCGTGCTTGCCGGCGTCTTATCTGCGAACGTGGCGCATCGTCGGCTCAGGTTGCGGTCGCTCTATGACATCGTGCCAAGACGGAGATCACCAGATGAAGCCGAAATACAGGCGGATTGTGCAGGTGCTCGTCATCACCTCGGCGCTGTTGTGCCGGATGACGCCGCAACGGGCCCTGGCGGAGCCGCAGAACCTGATGGACCCTTCCCTGACCGAGCTGGGATATGTCCCGCTGCCGGACCTGGGCCTGGGGATATATACCCGCGACGGCCACGCGGAATTGGGGGGGTTGTACCCGGAGGGTTGGCCCATCCGCCCGCCGGAGCTGGAGGCCGCGGCGCTGGACATCGCACGCAATCAGATTCAGCCGCTCGACGCCCAGGGTAATCCCGATCCCCAGGGCGGCAAGATTGTCATGATGTCGGCGGGCATGTCCAACACGAACATCTTCTTCGAGGGCCGGCCCGACCTGCCCTACACCGCCTTCCACAAGCGGGCCCAGAACGACCCCGCCCGCAATCCGCAACTGGTGATTGTCAACGGCGCCCAGGGCACGCGGGCGGCCATGGACTGGGAACCCGTCGATTCGACGACCTATTCGACCATGAAGAGCCTCCTGGCCAAGGCGAAGGTCACGCCGGCGCAGGTGCAGGTGGTATGGGTGCTCCATGCCTTGCGCGAGACGGGCCCGTTCCCGGATTACGCCCAGGAATTGCAGGGGTATCTGGAAGCGACGGCCCGTAACCTCAAGGTGCATTTCCCGAATATCAAGTTGGTCTATTACACCAGCCGTGAACGCGCCTATATCATGCGTCGCAAGGGCGAGCCGGACTGCTACGAGGCGGGCTTCTCCGTGCGCTGGATGATCGAAAGACAGATGCAGGGCGACCCGGAACTGAACTGGAATCCCGAGAAAGGCGAGGTCAAGGCACCGCTGATTCTGTGGGGGCCGTACTTCTGGTGCGATGGCCTGAAACCCCGTTCCGACGGGCTGATCTGGACGTGCTGCGAGCCGACTTCCGATGTGTACAACAACCCGCATCCGGAGCCCTCCGGCGCTCAAAAGGGTGCGGACCAGATTTACGCCTTCTTCAAGACCGACCCGACCGCCACGCCCTGGTATCTGCGTAAGACGGTGACAGGCGCTGCACCGGAAGTGACGGCCCAGGCCGACGTCACCGAAGCCGAGGCGCCGCTGACGGTGCATTTCTCGGCCGAGGCCACCGACGCCGACGGCGAGATTATCGAGTACGTCTGGACGTTCGGTGACGGGACTTTCTCCTACAATCCGAACGGCGGGCCTGACGGGGAGCCTTTCTACCTGAACCCCAATCCGGTGAAAACTCTTTACAGCCCCGGCGTCTATACGGCCTATTTGACGGTGACGGACAACGACGGCAACGCCGTGATGCGACAGGTCCGCGTGACGGTCACCGGTGGCGCGCCATACTACGCCCTCGACGCCAAGTTCGAGCCGCCTGCCGGCCGGGTGGTCCATGCGATGGGGCAATGGGAACAGTACAACGCCAAGCTGTTGCCGCTCCTGCCGCCCGAGTTGCGTCCGGTGTCCAAGCTGATCTTCATCGACATCGGCGACACCCCGCGCGGCTGGCGGCCGGAGGTTATCAACAGTACCGTTCAAAGTTATGGTCGGGAGGGGTTCATTCCCCACATCGACATTGCCCTGCGCGGCAATCAGCCGAGCCATGACGTGCTCGCCACCTTGCCGGACCCGCTCTTCGGCATCGACCATGAAGTGGCCGCCACGTCCCGGTTCGATGACAGAATCCAGGACCTGGTCCGGATCGTGACGGAGTACGCCAAGCCCGTGATCGTACGCATCGGGGGCGAGTTCAACGGGGCGTGGAACGGGTATCATCCGTACGCCTATCCGAAAGCCTTCCGCAAAATCGTCGGGATGTTCCGCGCAGGACAGGCCGATAACGCCGCGTTCGTGTGGTGTTATGAGCCGGCCGCACCGGGCGACTTCGCCGAACGCGACGCCGCGGGCGAGTACAAGTGGTTTCCCGGCGCAGACGTCATCGACTGGTTTGCCATCGACTGGTTCAACCGGGAGGATTTCTCCGGCCCGCTCGTCGGGACCGGCGGGCGACGGGGCACCGGCCCGACGGCACACGGCCGCACCCGCGAGTTCCTGGACATGGCTCTGGCGTACGACAAACCCGTGATGATTGCCGAAAGCGCCCCCTGTCGCTACGACCTGTCGGACCGGGCCCAGGCCGAGGCCGCCTGGCAGGAGTGGTTCGAGCCTTACTTCGCAATCATCGCCGAACGCCGGGAGATCAAGTGGTTTCACCTGATCAGCTACGACTGGTCCCGGGCCTCATACTTCGCCGAGGTCGGCTGGAAGAACAACGACCTCACGGCCAGCCCCATCATCATGCACAGACTGGTGGAAGAATTGCAGAAACCCCAGTATCTGCACGGGCCCGACAAGGCCCTCTTGCGGGACTACACGCGTTTCGGAGTTCAGGGGGCATCGGCGGGAACGGCGGAGATGCCGGACGCATCGAGGCCGGTGCGTTTCGCTTTGACGAATCCCACTACGAAGTAGAACACGCTGAGGAAAAGAGAAGACAACAGCGCATAGAACGCCGCGACCAGGCAAGTCTGCTGGCGGTAGTGCGAGAGAATAATCAGGACGACGACGGCCATCGGCGGGAAAATGGGGTCGGCGAACAGAAATTTGAGGCGCCGGATGGAATCCGCGAGGGTCCGGTTGGGCACGAGCTCATCGCCCGAATACGGCGGGCGGACCTCTCGTCCGGCCAAGGCCGGGACGAGCAGCTTGAAGTAGTACGCCCACAGAGCCAGCATCAATGTGGTAAAGGCCAGGATGCCGTAGAAGAGACTTCTCCGGAGCAGGGCCACATGCAACGCGGCGGCGGCCAGCAAAGGACAATTGCACACGACGTGGGCCGCATGGTCGAGGTACACACCGCCATTCGAGCACCGCTTCGTCCACCGGGCGACTTCGCCGTCAGAGCAATCCAGGATGTAGAACAGCAGGAACAGGACCAACGACGCGATATTCAGGTACAGCACGTGCGGCAGCGCACAAAGGAAACTGCCAAAGCCTGTCACGAGCATCACGCTTGTGACCTGATTGGCCGTGACACCCCACCTGACGAACAGGGCGGTCAGGTAAATCGAGACGTGCCGGCTGAAACGCACGTTCCACCAGCACCCCTTCCATCTCTGCCGGCCCCGCGCGTCCGTGATCGTCTCCTGGCACACGGCTCGCATCTCCTCGATGCATATCATCTTCTCGCCCCGTCCACATATTCATACGATGCCGGGCGCGGTTCGCGATAGCTGAGCCTGTCCAGCGCCTCTCTCAACGTGCTGGATGAAGTATGCTGCGTATAGGGGAAATAGATGATGCGCACGCCGACCCGGCTGAACTGCTTCTCGTACTCGCGCCATTGGGGCGTGTTCTGCCAATCGTCCCCCACGAACATGAGGTCGAACTTCAGCCTCTCCCACATCCCCATCTTGTTCATGTCTTCCTGGACCACCACGGCGTCCACGTACCGGACACTCGCCACGATGGCCATTCTCTCCTCGAAAGGGACCACGGGTCGCCGGCCCTTGCAGGCCACGATCAGCTCGTCCGTCGAGACTCCGACCACGAGCCGGTCGCACATGGACCGGGCGTTCCTGAGGATGTTCAGGTGCCCGATGTGAAACAGATCGAAGGCGCCCGCCGTGTATCCGACGATCATGTCAACATCTCCGTTCGACGGGAACATGAACCGCCGGGATGAAATATCTCTTCACCGTTTACCCCCTTGTTCTCGATGAGAGTTCGCACCGTACCCCGCTTCACGGAGCGGCAAGGTACGCACGCCAAACCCATCAAACACGGAGCACGGCAACAGTCAATCAGTAATAACCTGTCATCAGTCTCGCGGACGGACGCCGGGGCCTGACCTTAGAGGGTGTGTGAGAAGCCCATTCTCCGGGTGACATGCACGAACTTGTCTGTCCATTTCTGCGAGGACAGACTCCTTCCACATCCGAAGGCACGCTCGAACGGTCTGCGGCCACGGCTTGTCACACACCCTCCTGGAAAGCAGTGGTCGCTCAGGCCGGCGGCGAGCCTTCCTTGATGGACGCTTTCATCTCCCGCCTCAGGTCCGGCGTGTCTTCATAGCCGTGGACTTTCACGCCGTGCTGCACGGCCGCCTCCACGAGTTCGTCCTCGCTGTCCGCCGAGATCGCCACCGTGCATCGCTCTTCTGCCTGAGGATAGTCTCTACAGTCAATGTATTTTCTGGTCATGATAAGCTCCTTTCCTTATTCAATGCTATCGCAGGCAGCACCCTCCGCGAATCGGCGAAAACCTGATTCCCCCTTCTCTAAACCCTGAGAACCCGACCGAAACGAAAAAGCCCCGCGCGCAGGCGGGAAGGCAAGAAGATGGCAGCCGCCGCTGGAGACCCGTGGGAACGAAGCCATCCGGCAGTGCGCCACAACTGCGCCCTCGAATCCTTCACAGTCAGCCATTCCAAAGGGCCGCGAGACTCCCGGAAGAGTAGAATAACCCCTTGCCTCGGCTACACAGCCTGTGATTGACACGAAGTGGCTTGTTTAGGTAGAATCGCACACCACGAGGAGCAGGAGTGCCGCCTTTGACGAATTCCAGGGATGGCAGACGAATGACCGACGCGTGGTTTGTTATAGGTCGCGAAACCTGTGCTAAAGAGGAGATGCAATGAAAGAGTCACAATATGGTCCTTGCGGCCTTTATTGCGGGGCGTGCGGGGCGACGAACTGCGATGGCTGCCGAAGCGAGCGCATCGATGACACGATCAGACGATGCAGGTTCCGCCGGTGCTCGAAAGAGAAGAACATCGAGTTTTGCTGCTTCTGCGACGATTACCCCTGCCGGCAGCTCGATGGTTTCATGCACGACCAGTGGCCGCACCATGGGACCATGGAGCCGAATCTGGAATACGTCAGGAAACATGGCAAGGCCGAGTGGCTACAGGCCCAGGAGAGAGAATGGTCCTGCCGGGATTGCGGCGCCCAGACATTCTGGTATCAGAAGTCCTGCCGTTGCGGCCGGCAACTGGACGCCTGGGACCTCCCCGCGTAAGACGAAGGGCGTTGGCCGCCCAACTCAGTTTGGCTCGATGGACCAGGATTGTGCAAATTTCGCGAAGTCCCGGAGATTGATGATGCCGTCGGCATTCAGATCGCGGCCGGCGCACCAGCCCGTGGTCCAGGATACCCGATCATCGAGCCAATGCGCCACGAATCCGCGGCAATCGAGCCAATCGATATCCGCATCCATGTCCAGATCCGGTATCGTCGTAATCAGGCCAATGCCCCAGGGGCCGTCCAGCCCCTCCGTTGCCAGGGCACGCACGTCTTGTCCATCCATCGAGCCGCCGTATACGCCGGGCCGGTCCGTGTCGGTCCAGTAGATCCGACGCGTGAACACGTCCAGGACCAGGCCGTGGGGCCGCATCAATCCGTCGGCACCGGTGAACAGGTCCTCCACCGGGCCCGGCTCATCCAGATCCGTACGTTGGATCTTCGCGGCATCACGGTCGGCCCAGTACAGTTTCCGGGCGAGCGGGTCCACGGCAATGTCGCGCGCCCGCGGCAATCCGCGCACGACGATGTGCCGGTCGGCTCCGTCCCAGCGGGCGCTGTTGATGATGGAGTTCCTGAATTCGGTCCAGTAAATCCTCTCCCGTCGGACATCCAGAGCCAGATAGTAGGGGTCGGACACATCGGTCAATATCGTTTCGACCTCTCCCTCCTCCAGGTCCAGTCTCTGGATGACGCCCGCCGACCGATCCGTCCAGTACAGACGGCCCACGGCCACATGCAGGGCAAGGTCCGCCGGGAAGGTCAAGCCTGAAACCAGGACCCGGATATCGGTGCCGTCCAGGCGGGCGCTGTAGATTGCTCCCGCGTCGGCCCAATAAAGTCGGTTGCGCAGGCGATCGACGGCCAGACCATAAGGCGCCTGCAACCCCTGCTCGCGGGTGAGCAGCGTCGTCGCCACCGGGCCGGCCAGGAACCGCCGTTGAATCAGGCCGGTGTCCTTATCCGTCCAATACAGCAGACCGGTCAGGTCCGGATGGTTGGGCTCGGCCCCGGTCCACTGCCACCAGTACGCAACGGAATTGACATCGGGGACAAGATTTGCATCCGCCGGCCCCTCCGCTGTCGATATCCTCGGTTCGGAGGGCCGCTGTGCGTGGCAAACGGCCCACGCAATTGATGCTGTCAGGAGACAGACAGCCGCGCGCGGACACTTGGCAGGGTACATCGCGCCTTCTTTCACTGTTCTCTCCTTTCAGTACGCCACATCGTCCCTGATTAAAGACGCCTTAGCCGCCACTTTGTTGCAGGTTCTTGCAGGCCTGATTCGGGCATGAGCCGGATTATCCGGTCAAAGACTGGCAAAGGCGGGAACAATTGGTAAACTATGGCTTTTCCGGCAGGAGACCGATTGATGTCCGCATCGATATCGTTGGACGATATTCTGAGTGGTCGTGACGACGGCGCGTACGACGTGGTGACCCATGCTCCGGGGGCTGCGGGCGAGCTGCCGCTGAGCGGCGCTGTTCTCGCCCATGCACCGAGCGGGGACCTCTTCGGGCTGATCCAGGACGTTGGCATGGGGTGGGAGCCGGCGCGCGTGTCCGCCGAGCCATTCCTTCTCCTGAGCCATCAGGGCGGGATGCGCGGGACCGACGGCAGGCCCATCGCGCTCGGCTATCACGCGGGACACTATGAGCTTGGGCTGCTGATGGAGGCGGCGGCCAGGGAGTTTCAAGCGCTGGAGTGCATGCCGTTTGCGGGGTACTGCACGGACCCCTGCGACGGACGGACGCAGGGCACGACGGGAATGATGGATAGTCTCGCCTACCGCAACGAAGCGGCGAGCATCTTCCGGCGGCTTATCCGCAGCCTCCCCGGACGCAGGGGCGTCCTCGGCATCGCCACTTGTGACAAGTCGCTGCCTGCCATGATGATGGCCCTCGCGTCCATGCACGACCTGCCCGTGGCCATCGTGCCGGGCGGGGTGACATTGCCGCCGACCGAAGGGGAAGACCTGGGCACGATTCAATCCATTGGGGCCCGCTTCGCCCAGGGCGAGGTCTCCCTCCAATACGCTCGGCAGATAACCTGCCGGGCGTGTGCCAGCGCGGGCGGCGGGTGCCAATTCCTTGGCACGGCGGCGACCGCGCAGGTTGTCGCCGAAGCGCTGGGTCTGACTCTGCCACATGCCGCGCTCGCTCCTTCCGGCCAGCCGGTCTGGCTGGACATTGCAGGACGTTCCGCCCGCGCGCTGGTCCGGCTCTCTCAAGGTAGCCTGACGGCCAGTCGAATACTCGTGGACGCGTCGATCCGCAACGCTATGACGGTCTTCGCGGCTTTTGGGGGCTCGACGAATCTGCTGTTGCACATTCCCGCGATTGCTTACGCCGCCGGTCTGGGCCGGCCCACAATCGAGGACTGGAACGCCGTCAACCGCCGGACGCCGCGACTCGTGGACGTCCTGCCGAACGGGCCCGTCGGCCACCCCACCGTGCGCGCCTATCTGGCCGGCGGTGTGCCGGAGGTGATGCTGTATCTGCGCGGCATGGGCCTGTTGGACCTTGACGTGCTCACGGTCTCGGGCGAGTGCCTGGGACGCATGCTCGAATGGTGGGAGCGGTCGGAGCGGCGCAAACGCCTGCGCGAGGTCCTGTATCAGAAAGATAGGGTCGAGCCGGAGGATGTAATCATGTCGCCCGCGCAGGCCCGCGTGCGCGGGCTCACGAGCACGGTCACGCTCCCGCAGGGGAATCTCGCGCCGGAAGGCGCCGCCATCAAGAGCACGGCCGTCGATCCGTCGCTGGTGGATGCGGACGGCGTCTATCGCAAGGTCGGTCCGGCGCGTGTGTTCATCGGGGAGCGGGCCGGCATCGACGCCATCAGGGAGGGCGCCGTGCGTCCGGGCGATATCATGGCCGTCATTTGTGCGGGACCGCTGGGCAGCGGCATGGAGGAGACGCTCCAGGTTACCGGCGCGCTCAAGAGCCTCTCGTGGGGCAAGCACGTGGCGGTCATCACGGACGGCCGGTTCAGCGGCGTCAGCACCGGGGCGTGCATCGGCCACGTCGGCCCGGAGGCCCTCGCCGGCGGTCCGATCGGCAAACTCCGCGACGGCGACGTCATCCAAATCATCATCGACCGCCAGCGTCTCGAAGGCAGCGTCGATCTGATCGGCGAGGCCGACACGCCGACGGACCAGCGCAGCCCCGAGCTTGGCAGCCGCATCCTGGCCGGACGCGAGCCCCGCGCCGACCTTGCGCCCCATGCCGACATGCCCGATGATACACGGCTGTGGGCGGCCCTGCAGCAGATCAGCGGCGGCACCTGGGCCGGCTGCGTGTTCGACGTCGAGAAGATTCTCCGCACCCTGGACGCAGGCCGCCGTAGTCCGTAGGGGAGTTTACGATTTAAGATTTATGATTTCGAAATCGCAGGCAACCTTCTCCAAATCAACAATCATAAATCCTGAATCATAAATCAAAAGGGGATGACCGTATGAATCACACGAGAGAGAAACTCTCGGGCGTCTTCGCTCCGGTGGTGACACCGTTCGAAGGCGACATGCCCGACCTCGATGCCCTCGCCTTCAACCTGGCCAAGCTGCGCAGGACCAGTCTCACCGGTTTTCTGGCGCTGGGCTCCAACGGCGAGGCCAGGAGCCTGACCGACGAGGAGCGGCTGCTCGTCCTGGAGGTCTTTGCCCAGGAAAAAGGCGACAAGGTCGTCATGGTCGGCACCGGCTGCGAGTCAACGAGGGAGACCATCGAGAAATCCCGCGTCGCCGCCCAGATGGGTTTCGATTATGTGAGCGTTCTGACCCCCAGTTACTTTGCCAAACGGATGGATGGTCCCGCGCTGCGGCGCTACTACGAGCGAATCGCCGAGGCGGTGTCGGTCCCCGTGCTGCTCTACAACGCCCCGCAGTTCGCCGGCGGGGTCCAGATACCGCCCAAGACCATCATCGAGCTGTCGAGACACCCGAACATCGTGGGGATCAAGGATTCCTCGCCAACCGGCCCGGCCCGGTTCCTTGCCCGCCTGGATCCCCTCGAGGAGTTTTCCGTACTGGCGGGCTCGACCGATTTCTTCTATTCATCGCTCCATATCGGGGCCGCCGGGGGGGTCCTCTCTGTCGCCAACATTGTCCCCGATACTTGCGCGGAGCTTTATCAGTTGTTCATGCAGGGCATGTATGACCGGGCCCGCGAGCTGAACGCCCTGCTGATCAGGCTCAGCCAGGCCATCTCCGGAACGTGGGGCGTGGCGGGCGTCAAAGCGGCGATGGACCTTATCGGCCTCCGCGGGGGCCGGCCGCGGGAACCGCTCATGCCCGCATCGACCGAGGCGGTGAACCAAATCCGGCAGGCCTTGGTCAATGAAGGTTTCCTAGTCACCAGTGGCAGGGGCGAATGATTATATGTCCCCGCGTCAGGGAGCAGTCAGCGCGATGCGGATTTTGGGCGTCGATATCGGCACGACGAGCATGAAGATGGGCGTCTTTCGCCTGAGCGATGACGTGTTGCAGTCGGTCCGCCAGTTCTCGCAAAGCTACACGATCAACATCTACAACGACGGCCTTTGGGGCGACGTCGAGCAGCACAAATGGAAAGAGGCCTTCATCGCCGGCTGTCGCACGATGGCGGACGCCATCCGCGACGTTGACATCATCTCGCTCAGCGGCACGACCCCCGGCCTGACCGCCATGGACAAGCACGGTGATGCCCTGTACCCCGCCATCCTCATGCTCGACCAGCGTTCCCGCGCGCAGGCCCGGCGGATCATCGACACCGTCGGCCTCGACCGCCTGCTCGAAACGACCGGCAATATGCCCGTGGCGGGCGGCTGCTCGCTCGCCGGCATCCTCTGGCTCAGAGACCACCACCCCGACCTGTTCGAGCAGACGCACAAATTCGGCCATTCCAATACCTACCTCGCCCACTGGCTCACGGGCGCCTGCGCCATCGATCCATCCTCGGCCTCGCTCACGGCCCTCTACAACACGGTCCGCAACGACTGCACCTGGAACGAGGAAATCCTCCGTGCTTTCGACCTGTCCCTCGACCGATTGCCGCAGATAGTCCCCGCTTACCATAGTATCGGCACGGTCCACTCCTGGCTCGCCCGCGAGCTGGGGTTCGCGAAAGAGCCGCAGGTTCTGATCGGCGGCAACGACGCCGTGCTCGCCGCCTACTCGCTCGGCGTCGAGAAGCCCGGCGACATCGTCAACGTCAACGGCACCTGCGAAATCAGTCTCGTCTGCCTGCCCAAGTGCCTGCCGTCGCCGAACTACAATATCCGCGCCCACGTCCTGCCCAACCGCTGGCTGACCCTGCACGTGATGAACGCCGGCGGCAAGGCCCTCGAATGGTTCAGGAGCGTCTTCTGCCGCGAAATGGCCGACCGGGAGTTTTACGAGCAGTTCGTTCCACGAGCCATCGACGCCTGGCTCGACCGCGACAGCGGCGTGACCTACACCCCCTGGCTGATGGGCTCGCGCTACTCGCTGGAGCCACTCCGGGCCGAATTGCTCGGCCTCACCCGGCAGACCACCCGCGAGGAGATTCTCGCCGCCGTCGTTCGCGGCCTGTGCGAATACCAGGCGGGCCATCTCCGCGAAATCGAGCGGCATCTCCCCCTGTCGGACACGATTCACGTCACCGGCGGCGCCGTCAATCCCGCGCTCATCCGCGCCAAGCAAAAATGGATGCGCGACTGCCGGTACGTACACGAGCAGGACTCCTCCGTCAAAGGCGCCGCCCTGCTGGCCCGCCTCTACACCGCACGGGCTTAGGACCCGGACGTCAGACCCCGCAGGGGCGCGACGGACGACTCGCCCAGGCCGTTTTTTGCCTTGCCAATTCCCGGGCCGTTACGTAAAATTGACGAAGTCTTTTCAGGAGCGAAGAATGGCAAAGAAGAAAAGACTCAAGCTGCCTTCCGAAAAGGGGATAGAACAGTTGCCGCGCCGGGCGCGGGTAGCCTCTGCGGCCCGCTGTGCCCGCCGCGGCCGGCCGCTCGCTGGGGAGAAATCGCCGATCGAGATGAGTCGGAGTCCGGCCAGAGTTGACAGGTTGGATACAAGGAGTAGTGAGCGATGAACAGGCGATACGCTTTCACCCTGATTGAGATATTGGTTGTCATTTCCATCATTGCTTTGCTTCTGGCCATTCTGTTGCCCGCTTTAAGCAGGGTCCGGGAACAAACAAAGAAAGTTGTATGCTCCTCTCAACTCAGACAGCAGACGCTGGCAATGGTATGCTACACAGAGAACTTTGACGGCAAAGTCATGGGAGTGGGTGGGCCCGGCAACCCCTATTGGTTCCATTTGATCGCACCGTTTCTCGGGGACGAGCTATACGAGAAGGACCCCCAGGCCGCCTTCGAAGGTGTCATGCAAATCATCATTTGCCCGTCCGTGACGGAGCGGGCTGATGGCCAGTCTTTGCAGCGGGGCACCGCTATTCGGTCCTGGGCCTTCTGGTGGGGTGGCGTTGGCAATAGCTATGCCGAAGGAAGCTACACCATCAATTCATGGCTTCAGCCGACCGGATATTATCAGGTTGAGACGAGCAATCCGGAACATGGCCGTTACTACCAGAACTTCTCTGATGCCCGGCCGGATGTTCCTTTATTTGGCGATGGGATGTGGGTCGACGCGTGGCCCAGGAGTACCGATCCGCCGCCCTCCAACTCCTTCGATGGCGATAACGGCTCGATAGCGAGTATGCACAGATATTGTATCGCCCGACACAGGCGTGCCATCAATCTGAGTTACGTCGATACTCACGTCGCCGTCGTGGAGTTGGAGGAGTTGTGGCAGCAGTATTGGCATCGGGGATATGAACCCAGATACGATGTTGTTGTGCCGGATTGATTCTGTTCGANNTGACATACGGGACCTGCGGATGGCAGCGAAACGGTCACAGAAGAGACTGTTTGGGCGTGTGTTCGGGAAGAAATGGAAAGATCTCTCGACTGGCCACCGGATTGCTATCCTGGGTGTGGGCGTGGCAATAATTTCCGGCATAGCCATCCCGCTCATGGTTCAACTGTGGCCCAGCGGTGCGGGGCCCACGGCGCGAACCATCCCGGATGTCAACGGTACTGCTGCCGTCGCGGATTCGAACAGTGTCGCCATGGCCGTCGGCGGGCACGACAATATTGTGGTGGGGCCTCATGGCACATACGTCGAGGCGCCCCAGATCGACGTAGACGCGCTTGTCACACGGGCGATGGCGGCATCGAAAATGCAGGGACGGCTCGAAGAGCGACTTTCGCAGAGCGAGCGCGAGAAGGAGGATCTGACAGAACAGTTGACGGCCGCAATCAGACGCATTGCTGAACTCGAGGCCCAGGGCGGCAGCCTCGAGGCCGCCGAAGCCATCCGCGAGATCCGTGCGAGTGGCGATACAGGGAAACTGCTGGGGGTACTCCTGCAGGAGGACAAGAGGCTTCGAGGCGAGGAGACACGCCTTCGAGATGAGCGAGTCGAGTTGAACCGCGAAATCGTTGCAGTCGCCTACCTGAGAGGGGAGTTTGCCACAGCCAAAGAAGCCATCAACGCGATACTCGCCGTCGAGCCGAACAATCGTTTTGCCATTAACTCCAGAGGGAAGATCCATCGGTTACAGGGGAGACTTGCCGACGCGGAACGCGACTTCTGGCGGACCATGGAACTGGCGAGAGATGATGCGGATCGCGCCGTCGCACTCGGCGATCTGGGGGTTGTCTACAGGACCCGCGGCGACCTAAACAGGGCCGAGCAGATGCATCGCCAGGCCCTGCAGCTCGATGAGAAGCTCGGCTCGCTTCAAGGCATGGCCAACCAGTACGTGAATCTGGGGATTGTCTATGCGACCCGCGGGGACCTGGGGCAGGCCGAGCACATGTTTCGAAAGGCCCTGGAGATCGATGAGAACCTCGGCCGGCTGGATGGCGTGGCCAATGTCTACGTGAATCTGGGTAATGTCTATGGGACCCGCGGCGACCTGGGGCAGGCTGAGCGGATGTATCGTAGGGCCCTGGAGCTCGATGAGAAGCTGGGCTGGCTGGAAGGCTCGGCCAATGCCTACGGGAATCTGGGGCTTGTCTATGCGACCCGCGGGGACCTGGAGCNNGGGGGCGCGGCCGCAGATACAGACAGTCCAGGGCTGGCTGGCGGAGCTGGAAGATAAGGAGTAGCGGGGCGTGCCTATCCGCCCTGCATCATGTTTTTGAAGAACGCATACGCCGCCGTCTTGACGATCACCGGCCCTAAGTTCTTGCCCAACTCGATGATCTGCTCAGCCGCCTTCTTGACCTGCCCCTTGGCGACATCCTTCAGGGCGCTGCCGATGATGTCCAGGGCCGTCTTCTTGGCGACCTTGGCGAAGGTCGGGCTGTCTTCCGGCTGTGCTGCAATGGTGTCCCGCAGGTTGGTGATGTATTCGACGTGCTGGTCGATGTTGATGCTGGCTCCACGCGTGGCGACGGTGGCCCCGGCTTCCGCGTGTATGTTGTCCCCGATCCGCTCCACGGCCCCGGACAACAGGAATGTTTGCAGGCGATTGTTCTCAAGCGATTGGGCGAGCAGGGCACTAAGACGGACCTTATCAGCCTCCAGTCGCTCGACATAGCTGTCGTAGCGGCGGGTAACTTCCACCAGGGCCGGCTCCTTGTGCTCCTCCTGCTGTACGGTGAACCTAATGGACGGGGCCAGCCCGCGTGCATTTATCGAGTCGATCTGGATATCGTACTGGGGATTCTGCTCGCGGATGACTTGGACCACGCGGTCCATAATGAGCGGATCCATCGGCGACATGCCGTTCTGGAAGATGTACTCGATGGTCGGGAGAGTCCGATAGATGCTCTCGAATTCGCCCGGCGCAAGGTCTCGGTCTTTGGGGGAACGAATTCTACCCTTTGCATCCCAGAAGACGTATCGGCACTCGACACCCTCAATGATCCAGTCGTCTCTGGCCGTGGCGTACAGTTTGGCACCGGTCAACTTGGCGCTCGTCAGACTAGATTTGGAAAGCTGTCCGTGTCGGACATC
>JABAOC010013768.1_pt1 | contig 14269 bp, 13 predicted proteins | sample 7062161 | NCBI WGS metagenome assembly JABAOC01 (sample SAMN14538625, study PRJNA623070) | marine sediment metagenome | biome: marine biome [ENVO:00000428]; feature: marine pelagic biome [ENVO:01000023]; material: deep marine sediment [ENVO:00002113] | place: India: Gulf of Khambhat ... | reverse complement strand
CAAAAGACCATTAACTCAGTTAGGAGTTCCTTGGAGGGGTTAGAGAAAATCTTCCCGGGTCACCTTTTCTTCAGGTTCTTCAATGAGAGGTTGAATACCCGTTGGTTTCACATGATCGGCATGAGTGACAATGGGTATCGGCATTCCACTATCTAACAACTCAACGGTTACTTCCTGACGACCCGCCTGAATCGCTGTAATTTTTGCTTTCGAGCCTTTAAATGGACCCGAGATAATCTCTACAATCATCCCAATGTTTAGCGTTTCAATAACCGACTTGGGAACTAAGTGTGTTTCTAAGTCAGTGAGGCCCACTGTTCCCGCAATCCTCCCACGGATGTGGGAAATGCCCCCTATTACCTCATCTACGAGTTGAGGATGGGCAGCTTCAACAAAAATGTAGCCTTTCAGCTGATCTGGAATCAAAATAGCTTTGAGATCAATTTTTTTTGAATTTGATCTCGCTTCGATTAATCGTGCAACATTCTGTTCTTGACCGATGGTGGTGCGAATAGCAAAGATCCGCGTTTGTATTAACGTCTCCTCCTCAGTTTCAGACATCATTTACAACTCCTTCAGGGCAACTTCTAAGCCAAAATTGAGGTCACCCAAGAAAAGATGACTTGGATAAGGTATCCAATGAACCCAATTAACAAGATTCCTATAGCAATTAGCTTAATANNGCAATTAGCTTAATAGTTAGCCATAACTCAGTTCGAGCTGGTTTTTTGGCGGATCTTATGACCCTTCTCGCACTTCGAATAAATGAGGACATTTCTATACACTTCTTCTTGGTATTTAGCTCTTATTTCTCCACATTCCAATTTTAAACTGCAATTCAAGACCTATTGAGGTTATTGTCAAAAGCACTCCCAATACCCCCAGGATTAGCTGGTCTCCTTGAGAGGGAGGTTTTAAGAAATTTATAAGATTTATATTTAAAGATAATAACTTTCATTANNTTATATCCGATTTACAAATCACAGTGGTTTCTATGAATTTCAGGTTTTTCTATTACATACAGCCCTATTATTATTCCAATAAAAAAGAGTTCCGCTATTTGACATTCAAGAAGAAAATGTCCGTTACTTACAAAAAAGGATTGATTTTTAATAAAGGTTTAAGCATCGTTCTACAAATTACTTTGTTGATACTATCCATTCAAAAATTTGGACAGTTTTTTCAGACTTTATTGAAACTTAAACTCCATAACGCTTTGTGTTCTTCTGTAGAATTCGTCTTCCACCGTATTTCTAGAAATTTCACCAAGAACCATTAAACGCACTCTGTTGAGGTAACATAGCTATTATTCTATCATTTATTGTTAGTAAACGTCTATTTGATGATACTTTCTTAAAGGATTAGTCTAGGGGGGCATAAGAATGTCAAAATAATGTTTGAGCTAATTTTTTGGGATTAAAAGGTACGAGATCTTTGTAGGTCTGTCCAGTTCCCAGATAGATGATAGGTTTCCCAGTGGCGTGTGTTATAGAAAGTGCGGCCCCTCCACGTGCATCCGCATCCATCTTTGTCAATATAGCCGCATGGAACCCTACTGCGGCATTAAACTTCTTTGCTTGATCTAAAGCATCATTTCCAGCAAGTGCATCCCCAACAAAGATAACAAGATCGGGGTTGGTTACNNCCTCGTCCATGAGCCCGCGCTCAGTCTGCATTCGCCCTGCAGTATCACTGAGCACAACATCAATTTTCTTGGCATAAGCGTGGTTTATCGCATCGTATACGACCGCCGCTGCATCTGATTTGTATTGTTGTTTAATAACAGGTATGTGTAATTGTTCGCCGTGTTTTACAAGTTGCTCAATACTTCCTGCCCGGAATGTATCGCTTGCTGCGAAAACAGAAGTAAAACGATTATTTTTCAGTAAATATCCAACCTTTGCCAAGGTCGTTGTCTTTCCTGTCCCATTTACCCCGACGAAGACAAAGACTGCTGGTCTTCCATCTATTCGACTTTGGTTGACGACCTCAATCAAATCAACAGTTTCCATGGGGGTTAGAATTTGTTGAATCGCGTTCCTAATGGTCACTTTAACAAAATTCCGCGTATTCTCAAGACGCCCAATGCGTTCACCAAGGAGCTCATTTTTCAATGTTCCTATGAGAAGCTCAGCAGTTTCAAGGGAGACGTCATTCTGCAACAATAGGAGCTCTAGATCTTGAGCAGCTTTATCTAAGCGCTTGTGAGTCAGTTCTTTGGTCGTAATAGTCTCTGCAAAGCTTGTTAGGCCATCCTTGATCCGATCAAACAAAAAAGACCCTCAATTATAAAGTGATTAACCTTGCGATTGATTTATTAATCCCTGAAGCTCGGTTCGCAACTGCTCTAGAGCAGATCTAGCTTGTTCTAGTTGTGTACCCGTCTGTTGTAAAGCCGTTTGCGCATCTTTCATACGTTCTTGAATGATTTCCCGAGCATTAGCCATATCCTTTGATGCTGAAACATTAGCTCCTAATCCAATAATCACTTCTTGGACATCCGCTAGTGTTGCGCGGATCCATGAATTGCTTCCAATTGGAACAAGAATATCATCATCCACATTCGACTGACTAAGCTCTTCCAAGACTGCTATAGTCAACGTCATCTCTGCGAAGTAGGAATTCAATGCTTCATACTGTTTTTCTAAGACTTCACCCTGAAGTTCCAATTGGGAGATCTGTGCTACAAGCTCATTGATTCTGGTTTGGGGAGTCTGTTCCGTTGTCATCTTTAAACCTCATTCTGTCACTCTTTCATTAGACCGATATCTTTTTCAAGAATCAAGCGTAGAATTACAGGGTCTTTCACTTCTTCAATGGCTTTTATCACTTCGATTTTCGTCACCGAGATCGCACCTCGCTTAATTCGATGTTTCGACCCTAAATCCGCATAGAGGAGTTCAATCGCGTCATTCTCCTGAAGGGCTCGAAACTCTTTGCTGAACTCGACAGGTCCCCGCTTTCCTTTGTACGTTCCACTTATTCTGAAGATCTGTGCTTGCAAGTCCTCAGCTCCTTGATCACGAATCCCCATCATGGGGTTCGTGTCCACACTGCCGAGTGTGTATCCTCTCAACCGGACCATACCACGAAGCTATGGTTCATTGCTGACCCGGGGATCTTCCACCTCGACAGGGCCAGTAGTTGCTCCTGGCTGTCCCTTGAGCGGTGCCGTAGTAGATAGGGGATCAGCGGCTCGTGATCACGACAGGAACAACACCCAATTCGTCACCCCAATCAAGTGATTACAGAGGGTTTCGGTGGGTTGCGCTTTCGAGGCCATTTAATGATTTAACTCTTGTGAATGGTAGATGACCACATAAAGTTGATAGAAGGAGCGCTGGGCAACCTGTTCGAGTTGGCGAGCAAGCTATCCAGGTATTGAATGGAGCCAGTTTGCAGCGGGAGGTTTGTAAGAAGAGGAGGTAGGTATAGCTTCTGCATAGACCTTACTAATTATCATGGTCCCCACCATTCTATCCAACTTCAAAATATATTGAAGTAAGGACTTTGATTATTGGTAGTTCCCATCTAAATCTTCCTTTAATACCCAAAATGCACCGGAAGGCTCTCTTTCCCCCCTCCAATACTTAATTTTTGTGAATTTTACGAACGGGCGAGCGGAACAACGCCGGGCGACATAAGCGAAGTACTACGAGCATGAACCAGCGATGTTACTCTCTTTTTTAGTTCGTCGGTTGGGAGTTAGTTGGCGTAATGTAAAATATACCCCACTAATGCAGAAGACTTTCGATTTTTTGTTCACACACTTTAAAAAAGGATATCGATTATCCTAGCACGTTCAATCCCAGTTGTATCCGCCCCACAAAGCCCACCCTCAGCGTTTGCGATTAATCCTGTTGAAATATAAGCATACCCTCGATTCACTGTACAGATATCAGATTTAACTCCCAAAATGCTAGAGATTTGTTCTACTTCTTCATCACTAGCAAGAGGGGATACTAACGCGCCTCTTGAAGTGACGACACACATCGCTCCTACAACAGAAATCCCAGCGAGATCCCGCTGAGCCACTGTAACCCCCAACGCATCCTCAATTGCATGGATGTCCTGTTTATTGAAAACCGAAGAAACTAGCGCACCTTTGTCATTCACAACAATAACATTACCGAGGGCAGTAATTTTGGAGTCAAGTAAACAAACTTCGATCTCCAATTGCGCTTGAAGCTCTTCGATTTCTAAATCAGTTGCGATTTTTGGTAGAAGTAACACACTCGAATTTGCCACAGCTAGTACTCCCAAGAGACTTGTCCCTCCAATCATTGATTCCACTAGAGGAACCCGGAGGGCGTTTTCCACCATTTTTTTGTCCTTTTTATTGAAGAATCCAGGAGGTATTAAAGCAAATTCATTCGTGCCAAGGATGTAAACTCCAATATTCAAAAGATCCGAGACAACACAGTTTGCTGACCCTTGTTCAGCATCTTTATGCAAGTTTTTCTCCGCCTTCATGAATTTTACTAGTTTCTTCGCGTTACCATATTAACAAACTCTTTGCTATCAGACCTTTGCTTAAGTCCTCAAACCATATACTAGCCATTAAATCGGTTAATAGTTTAGTTTAATTCCTGCAAAAAATCTTGTATAATAAGAGCTTGTTTAGCAAGTCTTCCTACCTATGAAAGGGCCTTAATTATTTCGCGACAGAAGTCCGGTAGATCAGCTGGGGTTCGACTGGTAATCAAATTGTCGTCCACCACCACCGCCTGATCGACATATTTGGCACCAGCATTGATCACGTCATCTTTTATCGCAACAACACATGTCATGGTTTTTCCTTTCAGGATTCCTGCAGAAGCAGGAACCCATCCACCATGACAGATGGCTGCTACAATCTTGCCGGTCTCATCTATACCTTTCACAAAGGCCAGAACCGCAGGATATCTTCGGAGCCGATCAGGTGCCCACCCACCAGGAATTATAACGGCATCGAAATCTTCGACTCTTGCCTGATCAATGTATATATCAACTTCGACAGGAAGACCATGTTTCCCTAGATACGTATCACTACTTCCAGATCCTACAATCACTACTTCTGCTCCCGCTTCTCGCATTCGAATAGTAGGATACCAAAGTTCAAGATCCTCAAAGTCGGCTTCAGCTAACATTGCAATTCTTTTCCCGCTCAAACTCATCGTTTCAACACTTCCCCTATTATTTGAATCCTTTTTAAATAAGGAATTATATCATTTTTAAAAAGACTATGGTTCCTCCTTCGTAGAAATAATATAGGACCCAATAGACTATCTTTTAACAACTAATTTGTGATACCTACGACTCCAATAGGGGATTTGAATATGCATATCATGTTGGATAAGTATTATGAACAATGTAAACACGAATTAAAAGAAAGACTCTTAACTTTTAAACAGATGGGAAACAAATCAGAAGAAAAAATCTTTGCAGAATTATGCTATTGCCTCTGTACTCCACAATCCAATGCGCATAATTGTGCCCAAGCAATCAACTCCCTAGAAGAATCGGGAATCCTTTATTCCGGAACATGGCAAGAAATCCAAGAAAAACTGATAGGAGTACGGTTTGCCCCTACTAAAGCTAAACGTATCGTTGCTGCTCGTGAATTTTTCACAGAAAACGGGCAACTCGCGCTGAAAACGTATCTCAAAACTGGTGAAAACATTCGGCGGGAATGGTTAGTTAAGAACGTGAAGGGCCTTGGATACAAAGAAGCGAGCCATTTCCTGCGTAATATTGGCTTAGGCGAGACTCATGCTATTCTCGATCGTCATGTTCTCAAAAATTTAAAAAAATTTGGTGTTATCGAACAGATTCCTACCAATCTGTCAAAGAAAAAGTACTTCGAAATAGAACAACGGATGCAGGATTTTTGTCAACAAATTGATATCCCCTTGGCTGAGTTAGATCTCATCTTTTGGTCGATGGAAACTGGAGAGATTTTTAAATAGTTATAGCTTACTCAATAAGCAAATACCTAAGTTGAAAAGATATTAAAACCGTTGTGATCCTATTTCAGGGAGAAAAACGCTAGTAAACTGAAAACTTAAACTTTATTTAACTACGGGCACTTAATTCGCTTCTTTCAATAGGCAGTGCATCGGACCCACTTTCCACTGATTTCTTTCCGGTTCATAATACATCGACGGCACAACCGTAACTTAACTTTCTGATCGTCATTGATAGGGCATGGAAAGACATATTCACCTTTGATTCGCACATAGTAGAAAATTATTTCATCCATCAAATCTCCTCTACTTCTCCCATTATTCCAAGTAGTTTGGTTCACTCAAATGTATGTGGAATTTCAAAGTTATAAACTTCCAAAGTACTTCATTATAACCCAATAATTAAGTAAAGTGCGGAAATCCTTGGAAGGTTACATGATGAGGATTATTGTAGCTTCAACTGCAGACCAAGCCAGTAAAACGATCAAAAAATGTTTGATGGACCAATATACGTTTTCACCGACTGGGGATATATTCGAAGGGCAACCCGTTCTGAGATTAGACAAGTCTAACATCGATATCAGACTAATTACCACCAGAAAAAAACCCGTCTATGCTAATCATCTCGAACAAGAGTTCCAACCCGAATTGTTTGTATTTATTTCAAAACATCGTTCTGAAACGGGAAGACCGGCTCTTTTGACGCATGTGACTGGAAATTGGTTAAATGCTGCTGAAGTTGGAGGAGAACCAAAAACGCTTGGAGTGGCGCCTGGGTACGCTGTTCGAGTTGCCTATAGGACCCTTTCCGATCTTGCAAAAGCCAAAAAACTGCCGTTCCAAGTGAACTTAGAGGTTACCCATCATGGGCCAACGAGTCTTGTAACTCCCCTCCTCTTTGTAGAGCTCGGGAGTACACAAAAGGAATGGCAAAACAAAGAGGCGGGGCGTATTGTGGCAATAGCTGCTATTGAAGCGGCTCAAGCAGATCCCAGTGGAGAAACTGTAATCGGTTTTGGAGGAGGTCATTATAGTCCAAGATTTGCAGACCTTCTCAGAAAAACGCNNGCCTTTATCAGTTGCACATATTGCTCCAAAATATGTTCTAGATCAAATTGAAAAATTGATGATAAAAGAGGCCCTTGAGCGATCTGCTACGCCCATTTCATTTGCGGTTATAGATCACAAAGGAACATTATTATCCCATCGAGAGAAGCTTATTACATTTTTGAATGAATTAAATCTGAAATCGAAAAGGATCGATCATGTTCTCAAAGAATTCCACATGAGTAATATATAGAGAATCTTACTGCAGCTTGCTATGCTNNCTATGCTGTGTGAGAGCATCCAGCAGGATCTGTTTATGAAGCAAGGGGATGAGAAGGGTTCTTAACCTCAAGTCATTATATCTTTCAACAGGTGACCCAAGATATCAACCCAAGTCTTCCTAACCTCATTAGTGTCTGCTCCCATCATCAGATGACTGTAAAGCCCATCACGTAAAGCCAGAATCCCTCTTGATAATGATGAAGAGTCAACATTGGTTCTTATCATGCCGTTGCTCTTCATCTCATCTATCAACTTCGTGAGTCCTTGACTCCACTCCTCAATGACTCCTTCCAACATTTTCCTTAGCACCTTGTTTCTGGTTGTTTCGTGAAGAAGCTCTATCCCAAGCGACAGATTACTCAGACTTAGTTCCAGCATTTCATCAAAGAACTCGCTTGTAGATATCGCCTTCAGAGAACCCGAGTCCAAAAAACGCCGCACAACTTTGGCTCTTTTTTCTCCGTGATACTTGATCACATCGATAAATAATTGCTCTTTACTTTTAAAATACTGATAAATAGCACCCTTGCTCACACCTATGTTATTAGCTATGTCCTTCATTCTTGTACGATAGTATCCCAGTTCGGAAAACATTTTCAGAGCTTGTTCTATGATTCTTATCCGAGCCTGTTCCTTGTATTCGGGCACAACTTTGGGCATAGTGAGTCACTATGTATTAAGTTAGAAAGTTATTTAAATAACTGACCCTTAAGTAATAATACTGACTATTGAGTATATTTTTATACTTATGGGTCATTATGAAAATCATTTTTTGGGGTGCCAAACCTGGATGAAGATCTACTCTTTCGTTTACTCTTCATAGCCATTTATGCTGTTTTCTTTGGCGTTAGAATGCGTTATCGTGTCGAATCTGCAAAAAGAAAGCCAGAAGAGCGTTTTCAAATAAAAAGCAAGGCCTTTATGACGCTGATCATCGCTATACTCGGATATTTCATATCATTAGTTCTTTACATGCTGAATATTTCATGGATTTCTTGGTCGCAAATCGTGATGCCTTCTTGGGTACGTTGGCTGGGTGTGATTGGAGCAATATTTTCTGTATTGCTTGTAGCGTGGATTCACCGCACACTAGGAAGGCAGTACTCTGCTGAGTTGGCCATCCAGAAAGACCATGCTCTTGTAACAAGCGGTCCATATGCCAGAACCCGACATCCAATGTACACAGCTCTAAACATGTTCTCATTTTCCATAGCTTTAACAACTTCCAACATTCTCGTTCTCTTCTTTGCAGTTCTTGTTATTGTGCCCTTTCCATGGATTGCCAGAATGGAGGAGAAGATGCTACTCGAAACTTTTGGTGAGGATTACCGAGAATACATGAGTAAAACAGGTCGATTCTTCCCGCGGATACGATAGATATCTACATCAGTACGACGAAGTAGCGTTAGAATGAACTAGACGAAAGGTTTTGACATGAAAGAAACATAGGTCATAAGGGGTAATCTTCGATCAATTGTGTATAAAAAAATACAAGCACGGTTAAACATACCTAATTACTGCTACAATAGGATATATCAAGGGATCTATGAGTTGATAGAAGTCACAAAAAACGCTTCAGCCCAAGATCTAGCGCATTATCATAATCATAAGGATCGGTGAATTTCCCGTGTGCGAAAGGGCTATGTACATTACTCAACAGGGCAATAACCTGAATAGAATCGCCGAGATTGGCATCGATGCCCGCACCCCAAATGACTTCTGCGCCGGGAGCAATTCTTTCGGTTATTAAACGCATTGAATACTCAACATCCCGCAATTTGAATTCAATCCCACCACTCACAGAGACCAGCGCTTTAGTGGCAGTTCCTATATCGATGTCGTCGAGGAGAGGATTTTGGATGGCTTCCTCTACAGCCTCCTCCACACATTGTTCACTCGATTGGGACTCCCCCATCCCAATAAGGGCTAATCCTGCTCCTTGTAAAACTTTGTGCACGTCAGCAAAATCGACATTTACATCCTGTGGGCGATTAACCAGCTCAGTGATGCTTTTCACAGCCCGAATCAAGATTTCATCCGCAATTTTGAAGGCAGTAAGCATCGAAAGATTCTCTGAAAGTTCCAAGAGACGCTCATTTGGGATAACAATAATAGCATCACAACTCTTGTAAAAAGCTTCCAACCCCTTGGCTGCATTTTCCCGGCGAATTTTGCCTTCCATGCGAAATGGTAGGGTACAAATTCCCACTGTCAAGGCATCCTGCTCCATGGCAAGCTTTCCAATGATTGGGGCAGCACCCGTTCCAGTACCTCCACCTAAGCCACAAACAACAAACACCATATCTCCATCAACCACTCGTTGAATGTCAGTGGCACTTTCTTTCGCGGCTACCTCTCCCAATCTTGGGTCATTACCTGCACCTCGACCAGAGTGGCCGAGGAGAAGTTTTTTGTTTGACGACACACTTAGGAGATGCTGAGCATCTGTATTCACTGCTACAGTCTGAGCACCAGTGATGCCAACCTCAACAAGCCGATTTATGGCGTTATTACCCGCCCCCCCGATTCCGATCACCTGTATCTTTGGTAAAGCTTTCTGTAATTTTGTCGAGATATCATCTTCGTTTGTCTGAACAATATGAGGAGGGGATATTCTCTGAATAGAATCTTCTTTTAATAGATCATGACTCATCATCCAAGATACCCCATGTATTGGAAGATGTTCTTCCTAAAGGAAAAAAAAGACTGATGACATCCTCCTGTCGCGTACGGAACATCCAAGTATTAACTATATTATTCTTTGTCAATCATTTTTTAATTACTCTAAAACATAGGACAAACAGCTCGGACATGGTTGGAATCCCTGAAAAAATTGACGAACAGTGCTTATTAGGTTATCAACTTCTAATTCTTCTATTAATTCTAGATATGTAGCAATACAATCGAACCACTGCGTTTACATTAAAAGAAGTTTACCTCCCAAGAAGATGTATCAGAATTAAAGAGAGCGCCGGGGGTGGGATTTGAACCCACGTGATGGCAATGCCATCAGCAGGTTTCTTGCTTAACCCTCTTTTTAACAGAGTGACTCGAGCCTGCCGCCGTAGTCCACTTGGCTACCCCGGCGGATATTTATTTCATTGAGTTAGTTTATAAGAGTTGAAGTTTTTACTAATTGAGGTTTCAGTATTTGAAAAGAAAATTATTCTATAAACATTTAAGCACTATTCTGGTTATTGATTCTTTGAAGGAGGATAAAAAGAACTCGAAACATCAACTATTTTGCTTGAGTCCTTCAGATAAAATGGAAAGAACCCATCAAAAGACGGGATAAACCTCAATTAGTTCCCTTGGGGTTTAGCTCTTTGAGAATTAGCTGATTATAAGTGATATTATGGAAAGGAAGTGTATTGATGGTATTTATTAGACATATTCAGACAGACGCAATCGAGGAGTTATACAGAAGGATAAGAGTTCTTGAGTCAGGAGCTTGAAGGCATAGCTCATTGTCACTCGTGCAACACTTGACACATCACCACAAATTGGACAATAACTTTTATCTCTCTGCCGGTCATAAGTGGNNTGGCAAGTAAGCCACATTTCTCACATACTAGGACTTCGACTCTGTCGGATTCATCAAGTAAACGCTCCTTAAGGAGCAATGAAGCCCCATGCCCAATCAGACAATCACGTTCCATTTCGCCAAATCGTAAGCCGCCTTCGCGGGCTCGACCTTCGGTTGGTTGACGTGTTAGGATCTGGATTGGGCCCCTTGCGCGAGCATGAAGTTTATCAACGACCATGTGATGGAGCTTTTGGAAGTAAGTCATGCCGACAAAGATCTGGGCTTCGAATTGTTTTCCAGTGATCCCATCATACATGACCGATTTACCGTAAGGGTTGAATCCCAACTGCTTTAATTGTTCCAAGAGATTGGAGGAGTCTATACCTTCGAAGACGGTACCATCAACTTCTTTACCGATCTTAGCACTCAGGATAGCAGCTATACTTTCAAACATTTGGCCAATAGTCATCCGAGAAGGAATCGCGTGAGGATTGATCAAGATATCTGGAACGATCCCATCTTCTGTGAAGGGTAAATCTTCTTGGTTGGCTATTAGGCCGACAATTCCTTTTTGGCCGTGTCTTGAAGCAAATTTGTCTCCAAGTTCAGGAATTCTGTGATCTCTCACCTTCACTTTTACAAGTCTGTTCCCTTCCGAAGTCTCAGTCAATAGAACTGTATCTACAATACCACGTTCGCCATGACGCATGTTCACGCTGGTTTCTCGCCGGATTGGGGAAACTCTCTCGAAATGCCGATATTCTTCCAAGAAGCGTGGTGGACTGGTCCTTCCAATGAGAACATCCTTGCTTTCAGCTTCGATCTCAGGTTCGATGACCCCATCCGATTCGCTCAAGTGGCGGTAAGCCTCTGCTGCACGGTAACCCCTTACATCCTTCTTTGGAACTTCAAACCGGTCTTCCTGTCCTCCAGGATACTTCTTTTCTTCTGCATCATAGCAACGGAAAAAGGAAGAGCGAGCCAAGCCGCGATTAATACTGGCTTTATTCAGGATGAAGGCATCATGAATGTTATAACCCTGAAAACTAAGAACTGCACAAACAAAATTTTGGCCCGCAGGGCGCCGCATGAATCCAATAATATCTGTAGGGCGGGTTTTCACTAACGGCGCTTGGGAATAGTGTAATAGATGGCCACGGGTGTCAACACGGAGTTTATAATTAGATGAATAAAGTCCCAAAGCTTGTTTTGCCATTCCTGCTTCATAAGTATTCCGTGGGCTTTGGTTATGCTCCGCATACGGGATTAAAGATGCCGTAATTCCAAGGATGGTAGCAGGAGAGATTTCAAGGTGAGTATGTTCTTCAGCAATTTGATCTGGATGAAGAGCAATATATGCTTCCTCTTCTTCTTCAGCGTCAAGGTACTCCACGAGACCTTGGCGGACAAGATCGCTCCAATTCCACTCACCTTTTCTTATTTTCTCGACATGACTTGCTTGAACTAGAGGTTTACCATTTTCCACAATGATCAAAGGGCGTCTAACGCGCCCAGCATCACAATTGATTTGGATTTCCTTAGTTTCCGCATAATAGACTATATTCACTTGATCTCTAAGCTCGCCTTTTCTTCGAAGCCTTCGGATTCGTTTCCCCAAATCTTCCGGGTCATGATGCACTCCAATTAGACGTCCATTGAGAAAAACTTGAGTGGAGTCATCTCCCATAGAGGTATCAGAAATGGGGGCAACACCTAAGGAGGGAGATAGTTTCTGTTCGACCTCTCGTTCATTTATCCCTACACTAATATAAGCTGTGAGAGCAAGATTCTTGACCAATCCACAATTTGGGCCCTCTGGTGTTTCATTGGGACAGATTTTACCCCAGTGTGTTGGGTGCAAATCACGAGCCTCGAAGTGTGGCTGGCTTCTACTTAATGGGCTCACCACACGCCGTAAATGACTCAACATTGACATATAATTTGTTCGATCGAGTAGCTGGGATACCCCCGCCTTTCCTCCAACCCAGTTTCCCGTTGCTAGTGCATGTCTTAAGCGTTCTGTAATTACATCTGCTCGGACAACTGTATTTAATGAGGGGATTTTTCCCCTGGATGCAGATCGCTCAATTTGGTATTTAATATCACGGGTCAGATTTAAAAAGGCGACGCGGAAGAGGGATAACAAAAGATCGCCAGCTAGTTTCAATCGCTTGTTTGCATAATGATCCTTATCATCAGGTTTTCTTTTATCCCGTTCAAGGTCAATCAACCGTCTTGCCATCTGAGCAAGATAGATCGCTTTGCCTTTCCTATTGGCTGCTTCATTTCCTAAATGAGGTAAAAGGTAGTTATCAAGGACTTGTTGTGCTCTCTGAATCCTATATTGCTTTGTTTGACCTACAGCAACACGTCGACCAATATAATCTAAGGCTTCCTCTTCATCCTTTAATTCGGACGCCTTTTCAAGAACTGGGATAAGATCCTGTACCATTTCAGGAGATTTCGCAATCATATTTGCGATTTTTTGATCAGATTCAACTCCAAGGGCTTTCAGTAGAATTCCGAGGGGTATAGCTCGAGGAACACTTGGAAACATCACAACGATCTTGCTATCTTTCTGCCGTTCCACAATAACCGGCGCCCTAAATCCTCGAATTGTACTGAAAACTTTTGCTTGACTGGTAGTTGATCCTGTTCTTCTGGTTTCGATTAGAATTCTGTTTGGTGCGAGATCTTCTTGAGTAACAAGAACCCGTTCACTCCCATTGATGATGAAATATCCTCCCGGATCATCAGGATCCTCACCGTGTGCTATAAGCTGCTCACGTGTCATCCTGGATAAGGGACATCGGTTGGATTTCAACATAATAGGCATTATCCCAGCAAATACTTTTATGGACTCATCAGGATGGTCAACTCCCTCTCGTACATGAACAGGAATCATATGAAGGTAAATTGGTGCCCCATAGGTCAGATTTCGAACCCGGGTTTCCATTGGAAAGATAGATTTCTCAGATCCATCCGCTTCTTTGACGGTTGGTTCTCCTACCTCGATTTTATCCAGTTTAACATAATAATTCTCAATATCAGGGTTTATCGTTTCAATAGAATTCACAATTGTCTGGAGCCTAGTCTCAATAAACGCATTAAAACTATCAAGATGGAGTCGAACAAGCCCGAGTTCATCGAACATTGCATCTAGTAGATCCCAACGATCATCCACAATCAGCAAATGGCATCACCACAGTTATAAGAACTTTCAAACGCGTAGATCGCACTCAATCCCAGTGAAAACACTACTATAACAAAACCATTCAAAAATTTGATCCCCACTCAAATCCTAATCATCTGAATTATCATTTAAAGTTCTTTGGTTGGGGTAAGAAAGCAAAAAAGGCAGAGTCCTCAGTGGAGGCTCTACAGAATCATGTATTTCCTATACCGACAATTCTATGAGCAACATTAAGATCTAACAATAAAAATTACTGATTTCATCAATTAAGATCCA